>Ga0065711_1007711_pt1 | contig 14281 bp, 16 predicted proteins | sample Hoacrofraction12_FD_59098 | JGI IMG/M metagenome (GOLD analysis project Ga0065711, IMG submission 59098) | Hoatzin crop microbial communities from Cojedes, Venezuela - Epithelial fraction 12 v2 (version 2) | ecosystem: Host-associated > Birds > Digestive system > Esophagus > Crop | place...
AGGCTGCCCAGGGAGGTTGTGGAGTCTCCTTCTCTGGAGATATTCAAGACCCGCCTGGACAAGGTCTTGTGCAGCCTGCTGTAGGTGACCTTGCTTCGGCAGGGGGGTTGGACTAGATGACCCACAGAGGTCCCTTCCAACCCCTACTATTCTGTGATTCTGTGATCCAAAGGCAATCAAAGACATGTTTGTAATCAACCGGCGAGAGACTGTGGAGCAGAGCTGAGTTTACCCCGCTCCTGCCCCTCGCTGCCTTCTGGGAGCGTGGTGCTGGGGTCTGCAGTGAACAGCCTAAGCTGAAGGATTTATTAATATCAGGTAGCAAATCAGTGTCAGAGCTGGGAACAAAGGTCTCGGCACCTCCTGAGGCCTTTGGCCTGGGTCAGATTAGGTTGACAGTCAGGCAAAGTCTCCACTCATTTTCCAAGAATCTCTGCCCGCCGTCCTGATCTGCCAACATCTCTGACCTCTGTCCTTGGTTGTGAGCATCTCTCACTTCCCTCCTTGTTTATGAGCAGCTCTGATCTCCATCCTTCTCTATGTTGCTCAGGCTTTAACCCAAAGTGGGATGAAGAGTTTACGTTTGACATAGAGATCCCTGCACTTGCCCTGGTCCGGTTTGTGGTGGAAGACTTTGACATGTCGACCAAGAATGACTTCATTGGGCAGTACACCCTTCCCTTCACTAGTCTGAAGCAAGGTAAGGCCCTGCTCCCTGTTCCTCGCAACGCTGAGCCCTCTGGGAAGCTCCAGTGTCCTAGATGAGAGGTCCAGACTCATCACACCTTGGGTCAGAACAGGTCCTCTCTCTGGAGTATGGGCAAGATGCTAAATGGTTTATTGGGCAGCTGTTGACACTGTCTCTGGGGAAGGAGTCCCCTTATCACCAGTGGCCTCGGGCGCGTTACGTTGCCGATGCTCAAAGCCATGCCTCTCAGACCTGCCTGTTCTGTGGGGTGCTGGCAGCAAAATGCTCTGAGGCAGGGAGATGTTTCTGCAGAGTCTTGTCAAATGTTAGTAAATATTTTCCTAGCCGGACTAAAGGCCACTGTCCATCTGTCTCTGCTTCCAGGTTACCGCCACATCCATCTTCTGACCAAGAATGGAGACCCATACTCCTCCTCCACGCTTTTTGTGTACATCAGTATTGAGGACTGTGATTAGCAGCTCAGATCTTTCAGGGCACGGTGAACCTCGTCACAGACCTAGAAGGAAGTCAGTGCGGAACTCTGCCAGTGTCAGGGTCTGTCAAATCCCTTCTCTGGAGCAGCACACGGTGCCCCATAGGACCCCTGATGTGAAATAACCATCGACCTTCTCCCTTCTGCGTGCTGGGAACATCCTAATGCTGCTGTTGAGATTCATCCTTTTGTACCTGTTCGACCAATCCAGCGGTGTTTTTAGTTCACTGTATTTAGTGTGGTTTTTTAAATTCTGCTTTTAGTGAGAGGATAGGGACTCCTTTTTAAGCAAAGTACAGCTCTTGGATTGGGTTCAGTCAAACATCTGGACAAAACACCCAACATCTGTGCAAGAGGAAAGTCCACCCCACCACTGACATCTGTGGCCAGGTGCCAGGTGACTTCTTGCAACTTCAGATGCCAGCCATCTTTCACCATATGAAGTCTTCAGTGGGGACACAATTCTCCTCTTTTCTGTCGCAGATTGAAAAAGAAAGCTGCACTACAAAGGCCCGTGTTATATAACTCGGCTTTCCTTTTGTATTATAGTAAAAAAATACATGAACACTACTCTGCCTGCGTGCCTGGCTCCCAGCCGGGCGCTTGGCATTCCGAGCCTGGCTCTCGTCCTGTGAAGGAGAAAGAAACTGCCGAACGGCCGATTTCCCTCTAACCCGCAGTGAGACCCGCTCCGAGGGACCTCAGAGAACGTCTTTTGCCGACGACAGTGAAAATACGCTCAACTGACAGCAGGGCTTTTCCTTAATGCAGTAGAACTTTGTGTTTTTGTAGAAAAACATCATTTTTTAGCACAGAGGACGTGGCAGTAGGAACCATTGTAAATGTTAGCCTGGTCCCAGTTGCGCTGTAGAGTAACCTAGCACAAACGCAGTGTTTGGAACAGCAACCCAGTATTTATGGCAAAAGGTGATTTTCCTTCAAGCAGAACTACAGAGTTAAGGGAATATTGTTGAAATAAAATAATATATATTTTGAAGTGCCAACTATGTTACTAACAATATGTTAGACTATTAAAAGTAAAAAAAGTCTGGAGAAGTCTGATTATTTGTCACTTTTTGCCTCTTTGTCTTACTGGCATGCAGCACATGTGAACCTGGGGACAGACCTGCTTGATTTCATAAAGCTGTCAGTCTTTCTGGGGTTTTTCGTGCCTGGTGGTGGAGAGGATGGGCTGCTGCTGAAGAGGTTAATGTCCTTTTAAACAAATTGCATTCCACTCACTCCCCCACCTATTTCTGAGTCCAGAATAGCCTGGATTGAGCAATCCTTGGGCCCACTGCAAAACTGGGTTTCATTTAGTCCTGCCTGGAGTTTGTTACACTGCAGTAATCATTGCTGGACACTGATTTTTTTCCTCTTCACTACAATATTGTGTGATGTTGTAAACCATTGCCAGATTAAATGTGAGTTACATCCACAACCCAAAGGCTCGCATTGAGTTAACAACCAGCAGTTGAAGGAGTTCAAGTGGCAGAGTCTGCCGGGGCAGAAGTGGGTGTCCTGCAGGGACACGGGTGTTCTCCCAGCTCCCTTCTGGATGGGGCACGTTGTGTCAGAAGATGCATTTGAAGGCCAAGGCTGAAGCATCCTCGACTCCAACTCAGGTCCCTGCTCCCAGGATGCTCTGAGCACTTTGTTTTAAGGAGCCATGGGACAAAACACATGACTGAAGGATACCCAGGGCTGCCCTGTACCACGCAGGGACCTCGCACCGTGCTGCCTGAGAGCAGGTATGAGCAAGTCGGATCAGCCCACTGAGTCGGCTGAACACAATTTATCTGTGGTTTTGGTGTTGCAGGATTAGATTTCAGTTGGGTTATTGAGCTAAACCAGCCCTCAACTGCCTGCTGTGGCCAGCACTAGAGAATGGGGGACAGGGAGTGTGGAGAGGGCTCGGGGCAGGACCACACTGTGCAGGGCCTGGGTGGGCTTAGATGGACTCCACAGAGAGGCAAGGGTTTCCTCTGCCTGCTGTGCACTTCACTGAATCGCAGAATCACAGAATGGTCGGGGTTGGAAGGGACCTTTGCGAGTCATCTAGCCCAACACCCCTGCCGAAGCAGGGTCACCTACAGCAGGCTGCACAGGACCTTGTCCAGGCGGGTCTTGAATATCTCCAGAGAAGCAGAATCCACAGCCTCCCTGGGCAGCCTGTTCCAGTGCTCCGTCACCCTCAGAGTGAAGAAGTTCTTCCTCATGTTCAGATGGAACTTCTTATGCTTCAATTTGTGCCCGTTGCCCCTTGTCCTGTCACTGGGCACCACTGAAAAGAACTTGATAAAGGTAGGAAAGGTCTGTGGGAAGAGAGAACATCCCTCACCAGGTAGGCACAGCTGGGGGAAACTACTGGAGCCAGGTGGGAATGTAGCTGAGATGGAGGTGGGATGGAGTACGGCATGATGGACAGCACTGCAAGGTCTCCTCTGTCCCTGAAGGAAGGGGCACGTTCCATGCCATTATCAAGGGACCTCATCTCTGAGCAGCTTATGAAGTGCTGGAGCCCCACTCTGGGGAAGAGCTTTGGTGAAAAGAGCAGCAGGAACAGAACAGGGCCTACCAAACACCACAGCAAAAGAGGCAAGTGGCATGAAAGGGAGGATGGAGGTGAGAACCTTGTGTTTAGAAATCAGAGGCAGAGAGTGAAACCAACTATTGCCATGAGAAGAGGAGAGCAGCAGCAGTTCCCAACAGGCCCGAATATCAGAAGGATCTATGATCTGTAAAATCCCGTACTGGTTTCTGAGTCCTGATCGGAGCGCTGCACTTGTGTTGGCAAGCATCGGGGCAGCAGAATCAAAGGAATTTGTAGCAAACCGGCCTAATCTCCCTAACCCGACTATATTTCAGCTAGTCTCTAATGATGCTCATTAGCCCACAGTCAGGGCTGACAGGTGGCATTGCTGCATTTCATCGAGGAGCACACGCAATTCGCTAATTTGGAAGCTGGCAGGACCATGCCGCAGCTGGGCAATACGATTGTTGCTTCCGGCGGTGGCAACAGAGGCTGAAACAGAGTTAACGTGCACTGGCTGTGTCTCGTGTGAGCACAGCAGGAGCAGTCACACGGGTAATTCGGCTGGTTTGTGTCTCTGCTGGACTCTCACCTTATCCTGCGCGGGGGGTTTCAATGGGTTGTGGGCTGGACCCTCAAGCAGAAATGGGACAGAGTGGTGGCAGGAGCATGGAGGTAGTGATGGGGTTGTGGCTTATTTGAAGTAACTACCAATTCTTAAACACAAAGATCTGTCCATAAGATCCCATCGCCTGGAGGTCCCTGCCTCTGGCCCAGCCAGATGGTGACACCTCACCACCACTGCCTGGTCCTGGGTGTTGCATGAGAGCTCTTCACGCCTCAACCATCAGCCGCCTGCAGCTCTTCAGCTCCATCCCTGCATTGCTGGCACAGGGGTGGACAGTCAGGCCAACTGCTGAAGTACCCGTGATGGGCAAAGGGGGAGCTTCAGGAGCAGGGTACCTGGGCATGGGAAGAAATACAGTCCTGGCTATGTGGTATTTGAGAACAAGGCGGGCCTCAACTCCTCAGTTTATTCTTTTCTATTCAAAAAACCCCAATTCCCATTCAAGACCAGGTGTTTGAAGGATGTGTAGCCCTGCAGAGCTTTCCTCTACTGCTTTTCTACCCCACACGCTGATGAAGGACACTTACAGTGCTGCTGCTGGCTGTTTATTTGGAATCACTGATCAGGTTGAAAATGTAGTAAAGCTGCAAAACCACATCTGAATTTTCAAACATCTGTGTTTCTTCCTTTCTTTCACAGTTGTATCCCTTAATCACTGATGGCTGACATTTCCCCCTGCCCTCCCCAGTCAGACTAAGCTCACTGTGTGGAACGGGCGCTCTTAGCCTGGTGGACATCACAGGGATGGAGCCCTGACAAACCCTTCAGTGGGACATGCTCTGCCTCAGGCCATACCCAAACCCCTCTTGGCTTCCTCAGGTCTCTGGTCTGGTGGACTCTTATGATCACCTGCACCCAGCCGTGCCTGGTGAGATTGGAGACACTCTCTGAGTGAGAAAAAAATAGTCAGAGTCTTGCCTGGCAGTCAAAATCAACAGCTATGTCTAGCCATAAATCTCATCATCCTCTTGAAATAGATCGGCTAATAAATACGTTCTAAATAAGTAGTTTTTTTCCAAGCCAGGTTCTTATTTGTTTTACTTGCACTGGTCTATGCATGTTAGTCTACAACTGATTCTTGCTGTTCTTGGGTGAGAAGTTTTTCTGCAAGGTGAGAAGGGGCAGAACGGGCCGGTGTCACTCCTTGGGCTACCCCATCACACATCTGGCTACTCCATTACGTTTTTCATGACCTCAAGGCTCCCCCTCTGTCCTCCTAGGGCTTCTGCCTTCTTTCCCCACCCAGAATTTATGTAGCAGCTGGAAGTGGCCTTTGTCTTGGAATCACAGAGTCATAGAATCATAGGATAGTGTGGGTTGGAAGGGACCTTTAAAGCCCAGATAGTCCAAACCCCCTGCAATAAGCAGGAACATCTTCAACTGGATCAGGTTGCTCAGAGCCCCAGCCAACCTGATCTTGAATGTTTCACCTAATTTTAAACTTCTGCAAATGAAGGAAGATCACGACCTTGTGCATATGACAACTTGCAAAAGGGAGAGGAAAGAACAGGCTACAATACAGTTGTGTGACACACACTTGTCTTCATGGCTATCAGCGATAAAGTGTCAAAAAAGAGGCAAAAACATCCTTCAAAGTCGTTCCTGCAGAAGGAATGTTCCTGCCTCCTTAGGTTCAGGGTTTGTGGGGAGAAAGGAGCCATCTCCTGAACAGTGGCTGCTGGAGTAATGGCATTGGAGCTTGGCCTGATTGAGATGTTGGGTTGGGTTCATTCAGCAAATGTCTGTACTTCTTCCCTACAGCTCCTAAGAGAGCGAGGGTTGGTCCCAGAGTCACTGGATGCTGGCTGGTGCCTGCGGTCTCAGAAGAGTCCACATTGCTTCTTCTCATTCTGCTGCTTCCATTTGGGCATCTGGTAGAACTCGTCCTTGGACTTCCCAAAGATATCATGGAAATCGGCATCAGAGAGGTAGTACTGCAGCGGGAGGAGAGAGCAAGGAGAGGTCAGCTTTGGCTTTTGCGGAAGCCCACCGGCACAAAGGGGTGCTCTGGTTTTGAGGGGTTAGCATGCTCTGGCTGGAATTTGGTCCCTGCTAATCATACTGAGGCCAGAACAATTAATGGTGCATTTGGGAGGTTCTGCTGGCCAAAGTTTTGGGTGGTTTCTTAGGTAGCAATTCACAGTGAAAGCACTTCCTCTTTGCTCAGTTCCCCCCCAGATATTCCGCTGGAAATGTTCACTCCCATTGCTGGAAAGGCAGAAAGTTTTGTAGGTAGTGGGCTCATCAGTGATACTGTGAAAGACTCTGGGAAATGGAGGTTTAGTTTTCCCCAGCGTTTTGGGTAGAAGAAGGTGCTCATGTACAGCCCAGCTGAGATGCAACCATTAGCACATGGGCATTGCTCTCTGGCTATGGGTGCTGGCCTTTGCCGGGAGATCTGCTGAGACAAGACATTGGTCAAACAGTGGTTGTAGACAGTAGAGGGAATGAGCTCCCCGTGTCCCTCCCATCATCTCACTTGGACTCAGCTCTGGACATTGCCAAAACCCTTGGGCAGATCAGAAATCTGAGGTGGGGTATTCCTCCCTGTCTCTGGGTGGCACTTGCTGCAATGCAAGCTTTCTGAAAAAAAAAAAAATAAAAAAAAAGAGATCCCTTCTGGAAGGAGTTTTAAATGAAAACAAGCACCTACAGCCCAGGCAAAATGCAACTCCCGGCTTCGTTCTCAGCTGTGTCACCTTGTCTGGTCAGAGCAGTACTTTTGATCCCCTGTCCCTCCAAGGACACAGGTTGAGTGGCAGAATAAAGCAACTCTACCAGAAGAAAATATTTTTTGAAATGACTATTTAAAATTCATTTTTCTGCCCTAAAAAAATAGAAATACTTCAACTAGGGTAAAACTACCACAATTTCATCTCACATGAAGCTCCCACTTTTTTGATGAGGCCTATGTGTCCAGCCAGTATCTCCTTGAGCCTGAGGCAGGACTTAGTAGCCTAGAGTATTCGTGCGCTTAGCTGGTGACTAGGTTCCAGGTTAAGCTACAAAGGCATCAAACCAGCAATGCTGTCACCTCTTTTTTAGTGGGATCCACTCCCTCTGGCAGTTCATCTACCGTCTTGTTCATCAGCACCTCTCGGGGGTAAATTCCTTCGCCGTTGGGCACCAGGGAGGGGCCGCTGCTGCTGTTGCTGCTGTTGCTGTAGTTGTTGCTTTCACTGTGGTTGAATTGTGATTTATACTCAGGGGAAGCACTTGCTGTACTTGAACCAGACAAGTTGGTCATGCTGAGGGTTGTCTTGTTCAGGCTGATGTTGTTAAGGTCCTGGGAAATGGAGGAAAACATGTGAAGACAAGAAGCTCTGGCAGAACAAGTTGGGGGGTACCCCAGGATCTTTCTCTCTGTCAGGGTTCGGGGGACTGTTTCTGGCACAGACTATCTGTTGTTCTGTTGCTCCAAAGAGGCAAGGAGAAAGTCCAAACTAAAAGCACAGCACTGGTGAGAGCCCTTAGAAATGACTGAAGACACTCACAGCAGTGTCATTCTTCTGAAGATCACAGCAGGGGAAGGTGCATGTGGGAGGACAGAAGGTTAGAGTAGAATATCTACCATGTCTAAAACTTCTAAATTACCTCCATAGCCCTCCCTGATATGCCATTTCTCCTAGTTCCAAGCCCCTCGCACTCCGTTCCAGCCTTCCTCTTGTCCCTTTCCAGGGCAGAACTGATCCCATGTGACAAACGTGTTTGGGACTGTTGGGACCTTGTTTCCTCCATGCTTTGTAGGATCTCCCATTGGGCTATGCCCTTCTTGACCAGGGGCCCCTTGTCCGGGGTTTCAGGGGCCCCACCGCTGCAAGCTGCTCATACAACGCTGACCTGCGTGCTCTTCCAGCTGCACACACTTTTATTTGCATGCGTCGTTTGGAAAGCAGCTGGCCGATCTGCTCACAGATGCCTCTGCACAGGACTGGAAAAGGCCCAGGAGATCTGGGTGTGTTTACGCGTTATTAATCACATCTCCCTCTGCTTTCCACAGAGGACCACAGCTCTGATCCCGACAGCCTGAGGTCCCTGTGCCTGCTCTGAGTGTTCTGGCCTCTCCTTCGTGCAAACAGGCTGGGGGACGCGGTGGTGTTTACACCCAGGGGTTTTCCACCCATATGGTCAAGAAGCAACTCACCACTTTGATCTCGGATATAGCCGACACGTCTCCTAAGCTGTTCTTCATCTCCTCATAGGACTTGCCATCCTAAAGGTAAAGAGACCTGTGAGAAGCACGCGCCGCCTTTAATGAGCACACTCTCCTGTTCTCTAACGGGGTCAGGAGATCAGATGAATGTCAAAGCCCAGTGGTCCCGACTGAGGTGGCAGCTGGTGCCTCCTGCAAACCCCAGCTCCTGGAATCAGAAAACTGTGCCAGAATCAGACCTTTCACTTGAAAACAAAGAAACAAACAGACTTTAGCCTTTGCAGTTGTACAAGAACAGCTGAAACCAGGAAGTTTAAAGACTTCGGAGAGCAGAAGGCAAATAAAGAGAAATCATATTTGCAGCTGGATTTAAATCTTTTGAATTTTAAATGAATCTTGCAATGCATGAAAATTTAGGATAAAATAATATTTTTTTTCCCCCTTCCCTGCTAAAGCAATAGATTTTTCGAAGTCTCAGTCCCTGACTTCTTGTAATTTGGTGCCACAAATTACCAGCTACCTCTTATTTCCTAAAAAAGGAATATACTACATATATTGGCAAAGCTGATGACTGTGTTTTCCTAAGCAGCCAGGAGATGTCAGTTCTTAACAGAATCATCCAACAAAGTTCCCCAACAACAACAAACAACATAAACACATGGACTGCAGAGCAAACAGATTTAGACCCAAAACTGAGCAACGACTACACACACCAGATGTTTCTGGGATGTCAACAGTTTGGATTGCTTGTCTGCAGTTGCTGAAGCTGCCTACAGGGGATATTTTTAGAGGCACATATTTTATGAGATGTATCCTTGTTTTTCAGCAGTTCCTCAGAAAAAAACTAAGTTTTGACCTTTCTTCTAAGCATCAACAGTGTTTTAAGGGTCAGTGCTCTGGGAGTTGCTGTCTTATCTGTCCAAATTCAGCTGTCAAGACAGGCTTTCAGCCAGCACACTGGTTGCAAAGAAAGAAGATGCAAGCCCAGCTACAGGGAAAAAAAAAAAATCTATGTGAGATTTCCAGCAGTGCGAAGTCCCCTGGGGCCCTTCACCCGGTTGCCCTGGCTGTCCCACCTGCAGGCTCCAGCATCGGTCTTCACTCACAGCCCTTTGGGCAACCAGAAGACGGGATTGCTCGTGAAATAGCTGAACGCTGATGTTCATAGAATGAAACAGGAGAGAGAAGGGACAACCGGTGGCAGCCTGCTGGGGAAGGCTCTGAGAATGCACCGCCTGGGAGCTGAGCTTTTCCCAACTGCCCATCATCTTCTGCCTCTCTTTTGTTGTTAAACCACGTGCACCAGTGCCATCGGGTGGCAGGAATTTCGGTGCACAGCCTGGCACCATTGCTTCCACCCGGCTGTTCTCTGTGAACCAGTGTTCTGGCTCTATTAACTACCAAAGCCCCTCCAGGGTTGTCCATTACTCCCAACACATTCTGTGCTGCAGCACAGAGTCTCCAGACTGGCTGGACCGGCTGGTACATGGTCTGCATGGAGCTAAGCACATCGCTCCTTCCTCCATCCAGCCACACTGTGCACAGCCAGGGTCGGAGACTGGGTCCTGAGAGCACATGGTGAGGCCCTGCGCGTTGGTTCCACGGGCAAGTCTCTGCTCCAGGTCCTACTCCTGAAATGATTTGAAGCTAATGTGTTTGACAGAGGAGAGAATCAACTTCTTTCTTTCCCAGGCGTCTCCTGGGGCAGGGTTCCATTTCGGTAGAGCAGAGAGCTGGTATTTGTAAATCACACTTTGAGAAGGCACATTTTTTGCAAGGACCAAGGGTGACCTTGCTCAGGAGCTCCTGGGCTGTGATGGGCATTCTGCAAGCCCGGAGAGGAGACCTGTCTGCTTGCATCTTTCATTTCACCAGAGTTCGCCCTTAAAGCTGGGTCATAATTTTTAATCTGTGTCTGTATTTTGAATTACGAACCTTTATGATGTAGGATGCTTCTGTTCTCACCCATTCTTGGCTGAAATCACAAACCTGATTTGGAACCTGACCTTTTTTAAAATAAAAATGTGAATATTGTGAATTACAGGACATTTACTTATATTTGCAAAAGCCTCAGTTTCACCAAGCAGGTGGTTTTTGCTGGTGAAGGAGCAGAAGCTGCTCAGGTAGAACCAGGAAGCCATGAAGCTCAGGAGATGTCATAACAAAGTTTTGTTCCATGCACCGCAGAGGACACGTTCACTGACAATGACACCCTTTAAGCACCGCTGAGCATGCATGCACACCACAGGGCTTTTCCAGCAACTTACGCTCCACTTGTAGGGGTCCCAAGCGTTGAACCATCCTGTGAAGTTGAGGGGTTCATAGCCCTGCTTCACAAGTATTATTGGAGTTGCTAGGTCTCTCCCTGCCGGATGGGTCTTCAGATACTCCTTAGCCGAGGCAATTGCCTCGTTTCTCTCGTGTGTGTTGGAGGCTTTGCCAACCCAAAGGAAAATCTGCAAGGAGAGAAGATGTTGAAGATCAGTGAGTAGTAAGGACCCGTGCAAGCGTGGCTCTTTGTTCACCCCTGCCATCTGAAGCAGAGATAAGACTGGAAATGTTGTTTCCCAATAGTCCCCTGGGATGTTCATCCCAGATTTACTCCCAGCCAAGAAGGATTTTGCTTCTGAGACAGGCACAAAGCATAAAGATTTCAGAAAGCAGCTCTTGTGTACTTCAAGGTAGCTAAACTCAGTACTTGCCTGGCCAAAAAATCAAATGTCCTCAGAAAGCAAACCCCTCAGCACCAATTTACAACAGTCTAAAACAAGTCCTCACCATCAGCACTGGGAAATGAGGAGGAAGGTGTCTGGGTGCCACCCCCTCATATGAGCTGGCAAAGACTGGAGCCAGTCCAGCTCATCTCACCTCGGAGCAAAGGAATGGAGCAGGTGTCTCATCTCATCATGCCAAGGCATGGATTGTCTCACTCACATGTTTTGTATCTGGGTGAGAAGGAGTGGACATATGCCTGCTTGTCTGACCAAGCATCGTGAAGGGTTTGGAGATGGGACAGAAGGCATATTGCCCTCGGTTTCACATTGAATGATGGATTCAAACAAGTTAAGCCATAACCGGTATGAAAATATGTCTGGGGGAAAGAGGAGGGGGAGTCAGTGCTGACCTCTTCCCATGTGTCTAGCAGCATGACATCATCTTCGTCCAAGTCTTCCTGGCAGAAGCCTACCACCTCTGTCATGATGAATCGACCCGTCTGGTTGGAGCACTCAAAGAGGCGAGGCTGGTAGTGTGTGACCTGCTCTTGAAACCTTCCTCATGCAGGGCAGGGAAAGAAAAAGCAAGAGAGATGGAAACTTTTCCCTCATGGTTTACTGCAGGGCCCTGCTGCTACTTGTCATGACCTTGATGGAAGAGGTGGGAACATGTCAACAATCATCTGAGGGCCTGAAATTCAGCAATGTCAGTTCTTGGGGGATTCTCAGACGATTTAAAAAGTTTGAAGGTAGCTTTTTCTCCACCCAAAGAGGGCAAAAGCAGAACCCTTCTCTCACTCTGGAGATCAGTCTGATGTCAGGTGAAAGCCAGATCAGATTACTTAGTTGCAGAGGAACCCATCATCTGCCCAGAGGGCTGGAGAAATCCAGGTTGTTCAAACGCAGATTTAGTTTCACGAATCTTCTGGGGCTGCCCATAAAGCTAATAATTGTTGGAAATGGAGCATGTGACTCATGTAGCCCTTATGACAACATACGGGATGGACTTACTGTGGGGAAAGGAGAATGCAGCACACTCCTGTCTGCAGGGTTTGGATCTGGAGTGCCTACTTCACAGAAAGCCTGACCCAAAACCTAGGAGACATCTCGGTGTGGTTTCTGACCAAGCTTTTGGCAATATTCTGACCTTGTAATCCCTTTAGTGAGGACACAGTATCTAAGTGCTTACTCACATTCCTGCAAAGTTTTGATACCTTGATCAATGCTACCTGGCCAACCCCAGAAGAACAAGCAGATCACTATTACCTCTTTTCACAGGCGTAAGGTGCTTTGCCTCCCAAGGCTTCCCAGAACTCTGCTGGCTCTTGTCCTTCCAAAATGGTGTGCTTGTCCCGTTTGGAAACAATGTCAGCCACCATTTTTGCCATCTCCCTCTCATCTCCACTGCATCCCTGTGTTCAGGACATAAGATTGAGGAGGAGTTAGAGCAGACTGGCAACACTTTACTGTGGGGAAAAGCTGGCTTCATCCTACCCTCCTCTGGAGAGTCTTAGACCTGCTTGAATGCTTTTGAGGGTTTCATCTGAGCTGGTCACTAAGAATCCATTTCTAGTCCTTGAGGGGACATTCAATGCAGCCAATGGCATGTAGAGCAAAACTCACGTAATCATAGAATGGTTTGGGTTGGAAGGGACCTTTAAAGATCATCTAGTCCAGCCTCCCTGCAGGGACTTCTTTCTCTAGAGGTCAGGGACATTTTTCACTAGATCAGGTTCCTCAAAGCCCCATCCAACCTGACCTTTAATATTTGAAATGATGGGGCATCTGCAACTTCTCTGCGCAACCCTTCTGCTTCAATTTGATCTACCATCTTGTCCTGAAACACATGACTAACCCAGGATAAATAAATATGCTCTAATCATGGCTAATTTCTTACAGCTGGAGAACCTGGGGTGCTTTATTCAGCTGAAATCTGTATGAACTTCTAAAATGAGGTGAGATGAACCCCAAGATGGGTTACTTCCGTAGAGAGAGGGCTGTGTTGCCACTGCTCCAGATGGAGCCTTCCTCCACTGAAATTCATGGGCTACCTGCCCAAGGATACACCTCCACAGCTCAGTGGAGGTCGGAGACTCGAGCCCCACACCAGCAATTTCGGCTCCCTTCGGCTGCTCCCCTGGACTCACTGCTGTCTCACCTTCCCGCACCACAGGTAGCAGACTTGGCTGGTCGTCAGCAGGAAGACGTCGTTGGAGTTGAGTGAGGAGGCCCGGGCTGGCACCTCCGTGGCCTTTGTGTTTACCTCGTCTGTGCCCCTCACCTGGAAGAGGCGGATCGCTGGCTCGGGCGTGCTTTTCTGAGCCCGGCTCGTGCCGCCCTGCAAGGAAACAGAGGGAAGGATGGTACTGGGAAGTGAGGAGGACACGGAAATCCAAGGTGCGACTGGTTTGAGGAAGAAGGCTGCTGCGCTCTCAGCCCTCCACACTGCTGCAACAACAAACCATGGTCCTGCACAGAGCAGGTGAGGAAATCCAAATAACCTGCTGGATCCAGGTCAGAATAAAACCCACATGGCATAACTTCCATCTTTCTCCACAATTACTCTGAGTCTTGACCAGCTCCCATCTAGATGCTGGTGTTCAATGTGAGCAGATCTCAGTGTCTGCAAAGCATTTGCCATGTAATCTGGGCAAGGCAGCTAGACTCTGATTTCCAGTTGCACTTGGCTTAGTTGAACATCTACCATGGAAGCCATATGGTGGGACAAACACTGAGAGCTGAGGGCGATCCCCCTCTTCCCCAGCCATTTGCTATGTCTCCACCACAGATGTCAGCAGCCAAATCAGCAAGTGAAGCAGGTTAGTAGTTAATGTGATACAACTCAGGCAGGGACAAGTCAAATGATGTAACAGTTTGTAGGATATTTTGGACAACCCTCTCTGGATAGTGGTACCTGTAATTCGCAGGACGATTGTTTTATTGTAATTCTGCAACATATCACAGAATCACAGAATCACAGAATAGTAGGGGTTGGAAGGGACCTCTGTGGGTCATCTAGTCCAACCCTCCTGCCGAAGCAGGGTCACCTACAGCAGGCTGCACAGAACCTTG
>Ga0065711_1044142_pt1 | contig 14281 bp, 10 predicted proteins | sample Hoacrofraction12_FD_59098 | JGI IMG/M metagenome (GOLD analysis project Ga0065711, IMG submission 59098) | Hoatzin crop microbial communities from Cojedes, Venezuela - Epithelial fraction 12 v2 (version 2) | ecosystem: Host-associated > Birds > Digestive system > Esophagus > Crop | place...
GGAAGGAGAACCTCCCTCGACCTGCTAGCCACACTCCTCTTGATGCACCCCAGGATCCCATTGGCCTTCTTGGCAGCCAGGGCACACTGCTGGCTCATGGTCAACCTGTCGTCCCCCAGGACACCCAGGTCTGTCTCCGCAGAGCTGCTCTCCAGCAGGTCATCTCCAGCCAACTTCTGCAGGGTTCTGTGGTGGGAAGGGAGGCTTCGTGAACTGACGCACCGACAGCGTGCAGAGCTGCGCTCGGGGGAGCGGGCCAGGTCTCGGTGAAGTTAACAGGTTGCAGTCTTCATTCCAGTCCCAGCCTTTTTTCTGTCTCCTCCCCCAGCATTTTAATTCAGTACTGGGGAGAAACCGGAGCTACCGGCTAATTACTGCACGCTTCAGCAAAGAGTAATCTTTCTGATGACCTGCCCAGTAACCTAGGAAATCCTGAGCAAACACTGGGCTTCCAACAAGCCATTTAATGAACTATCAGTGCAATTAATGATTTCCTTTTACATAGGATCTTTAAACATCGTAATAAAGAGATTTATTCCTCTCTGCACTGCAGTGGTTTGGGTATTGTCATAATTCAGCACTAATTCTCAGCGTAGGCAAACCTCTGCCTCTTCTACATATCTCAAAGCTCTGGAAAACTGGATTGCAGCTACTGCAGCCAGCAGCAAGGGAAGGACCAGTGTGTATATAGTGGAGGTTACTGGTGAGGGAGATGTCTCCTCCCTGTAAGAGGAGCCATTGCCTCACAGCCTGGTTCCCCAAGCTGGGGATGGGATACAACAGTTTCGATGCCCGCTTGCCTTTGCTGTCCCATCCTTCTGGCAAAATAAATGCTCTTCAGGGTTATATGGAGCCCGGTCCTCTGAAACTAGGGCCAGAAGTCTTTCACCTCCCAGGTGAAGCTGAGCACAGCTCTGCCGTCACGGCTCTCAGGCTGCTGCAGGGCTCCTGGTGACCAGCCCGCAGTTTCAGAAGGCCATCCTTAATCTCATCCCCCTGGTGCTTGGAAACCTTTTGATTACCAGCCTAAATATGTGCCTGATCAATATTGACTTTTTGCTGTTTTTTTATTTGCCAGTATCTGTTAACCCGTTTATTCCTTTGCTTTTTCTTAAACAAGCCTTCTCCCTGCTGGTGTTCACTCTGTTGCTACGTTTACAGGACAGTCACACCTCTTCAGTTTGCCAGGCAGACACAGCCAAGACCTTTAGTTGTCCTTTTATTGTCCCACTTTCGAGGTCACCCTGCTCCTGTACGTAGGATTTACCTTTTCTGAGTATGCTTGACTACAACTGCACATGCTACTGCAGTTGAGATCTCACCCAGTGCCTTGTACAACGGCGTTTATTCTTCCATCTCTCTGCCGTAAATTCCTGTGCTGGTACATTCTATTACCTGTTTGCTTTTTTGTTTTGTTTTATTTTGGCAGTTACAGATCTCAGAGCTCAAAATCATCCCATCAGCCTACAGCCCTTCTTTGTCCACAGCAAAACCTGTCCATAGTGCACTGGTACATGGTCATGCGCTTTCTCACACTGGATTTCGTTTAAATTCACTTCATCCCTTAACTCCTGCTGTCCTGGTCCTCTTGGCTACCGGTGATTCTTCCCAACCTGATGTCAGTAGACTTTATTGGCAGACCCTTCCTCGCTGCGCTGCTCTGGAGAGGTTGTTGGAGAGTCCTTCAGCCTCCAGGGACAGCCTCTGTGAGACTGCGTGTCATCACTGACTGCTCTGCTCCTCCGACCTTGAGCTTGGGCACAGCCTGTAGACCCACAACATCTGAAACTGGCAGCTTACTGGAGGGTAAACTCTGGTCTCTTCTGACTTCTTCATCTGCAAGGTGGCCTCATGTTTCTTAAACGAAGTCACCAAGTTCAGGGCAGGTATCTTTCTGTATTCCTGATGACAAACACAGATGAAGGGAAATCACTTAGCTTCTTAGTGATGTGCTTATTTTGAGTTTTTCTTTTTGTCCTTAGTGACCCAGTGAGCCCCTACGTTCTTTCCATAAGACCCTCTTTCTGATACAGCTAAAAAATCCCTTACTTTTTGTTTTAAACTTTTTGTACTTTTCTTTATGAAATCTATGATGACCCTTTGTCCTGGTTTCCTCCCTATTCTTTGCCTGCTGTAATTTATATTTTTGTTTATTGGCATCCCCAAAATTTTATTTCCCCATTCCGAATGTCTTGGAGTCTCTCTGACCTAGCTGGTGGCCATACTGTTGTCAGTGGTACTCACCCCTGCCAAGGCTCTGGTGACGCTTCTTGCTGAGGAGATCCTTGATGCTGGATGAGCAGAGGTTAAAAATCTGCTGGGGCATGAAGTACAACTGGAAAAATTGGTGGATATTAAACACGAAGAAACTACCTCTGAGATGCAAATGGCTGCGGGTTAGATTGATACTCTGAGAAATCATCATTACGTGTTTGCCTCTATGTGTTAGTGTTGGCCATGGTCAGGAACAAGACGGGACTATGGTCTGGCCTGGTACAGCTGTCCTGACAGTCTCATCTTGGCCACAAATCCTGGATTTTGGGTTTTGTGATTTATTTTTTACCTTAACATTTTGAGTACCTTCTCGTTTATCTGAGATCTCCCCTTGTGAAACCCGGCGTGCGTGCCTGGGGTGTTCCCTGGTGCAGAACCAGCATCACATTGTGCACGGAGTCCATCGGTGCTCACGGTCCAGCGGCACTCGCTGCTCAATGGCTCCTCCATCTCGGCTGGGGCCACAGCAGCATCACCTCCGCGCGGCAGCTGAGCCGGAGCTGAGCTCTGCTGCCTGCCCCTGTGACCGAGCTCGGGGACGGGAGCTGGGGACAAGGGCTTGGTGTGTCACACTTGTGTGACTGCAGGCTCTGGGACAGGCCATATATGTATTTGTACACATCCATGTATATATATTTATACACATCCATATATATCTACATGTGTGTATACAAAGCATCCATCACGGCAGAGCTTTGATCCTGACTGGCACTTGCTGCGATGAAAAATAAACGACGAAATACAAAAGGGCAAACAGTTGTGGTACACAAAACCAAGTGTGAAGGGAAAACACAGAGAAGTTAAGAAAGCTGCTGGAAAAATGTATGCTTGCACACCTAACAACAATAAATTGCTAGGTCTGTAGCTTAATTATATGTTTCCCTGTGTTTTATTTTTCCATCATTTATTCTAGGCAGTAAATCAAGCTGCTTTTGATGCTTCCTGGATTAGCTAGAGGAGGAAATAATAGACTATGGTAACCTTTCTCTGGACAAGGTGTCTTGTAAAGTTATCTACGTCGCTCCAGAAAAGCTGCAACGCCCTTCTCTTCCGAGAAGAAAAGAAATGTGCCAAGGGATGGAAACACGCGAGAAGCATTGCACAACTCTGCCGGTTTATGGGAATCTGTCGGGTCAGGTTAATGAAACGGTGGTCTCGAAATCGAAGTTAAAGGTGACACTGCCAACTTGAAATTACGCCCATGCCTGCAAAATAGGTAATTACCAAAGTGGCAACTAACATATGATATGCGAAACAAACTTGGCATATGTTTTCTCTCTTATGAGGGAGCTATTCAGATTTTTTTTCCTGCTAGAAAGACCCTTGTGAAAACACAAAACTGAAAGATTAAGACAAGAATCTAGTAAGAACAAATAATGTGACAAAAGTATTTCAAAGGCATTTCAAAAGAAACGCTAGAGATAACATTTCAAAACTGCTATCCGGACTTGATTTTTTCAAAGATTTTCTCCAACTGGAATCATAACAATCTGATAATGATCAAAGTTTGTAATGAAGCAAATTTAATGCTGTGATACAACTTTTTGATCTACGTCACCACACCCTTTAGAAAAATGAGTGACCTTTGCACCTCAAAACCCTTTTGATATGAGTATAGGGAATGGAAATAATTTTAAAATGCTATTTTCTGTTCATAGCAGTTGTCAGACAAAGTAAAAATCAGGCTGAACATTGTGGGTAGTCACATTCTCCGAAGTTTTTCTTTCATGAATGTTATCCACTTTACAGAAAATACCACATATTTCATTTTCTTGAGGCAGCATACCATAAACCTCTCAATATTTCCATAAAATTGTGCCTTCTTTTCAAACTCTCTCATCTTTTGATGCACCATAGGAAGATTTCAGATTACAGTCGCTCTGCCTGTTGAACCCACACCCAGCCCCAACCCATACATCAGCTCTGACCAGATGATACTGGTGGCAGAAGGAGAAGGCGCTGGAAAGGAGCCGTTTGCATTTCTTCAGTCTCATCCCTGTTTTTCACCACTCTCTGCTCTCAAAATTGTTTAGAGAAGTCTTGGATCCCTAGATTGACCAAACCCATCACAATCTCCTTCACTCTCGGGGGACGTATCTCCTGCCCCACCCCAGAACTGCACCAAGCATCTGCTCTGCCAGTGCCACCAGCAAGGCTCAAAGCCTCAGTGCTGGTTTTACCGCAAAGGAGCAAGCACCGACCTGTCTTTCTCCTGATCCGGTTTTTCCTCTGTCCTCAGTCCAATAAATGGGAACGTGCTTCAGTCTGAAGACAGACAGATGGCGGAAGAGTCTCAGGATGGGGCTGGCTGTTGCAATAGCTTGAAGGCGAGCCAGCACGGCTGCATCGTTGCACAAAGTAGTAAACAAGCCCGAGCGGAGTCCGGAGTTGAGATAACCCGGGTGTTCGGTGTCAGCTCTCAAGCTGTGGAGAGTCACCACCCAGCAGAGACGTTTGCCACTCTTCTCTCTTGTCTTTGTTTCTTTTTGTTTTCTTTTCTTTTTCCTATATGGTCTGGGGAAAAAAGGGAAAAAGTAAATCCATAAATCAATGAGGAAGACGAGAACCTGACACTGTTTTGAATGGATTTTTGTAGTTTACAATTTGGGTCTTCTAAATTTTGTCAAAAAAGAAGAGAGTTAGTGGAGAAAAATTGAAAAAGCTCCCACAATCATCTGTTGAAATTATCCAGCAAAAAGTTGTGACCTGTTCTGGCTAGTTGAAGCTCTTTTATTTGTGTTAGAAGCTGCTGGAAGCCTATTTGGAGCTGGGATTTTGCACTGCTAGCCACAGAGGGATTTTGGATGGAAGACGCTCTATTGAGCTGCATGCACTGGCCCAAGCTTTGTCCACAGTGATGCTGAAAGAGAACCTCCAACTTGAGGTGATGGACATACGGGTATAGTTGAAGTATAGAACAGAATCGTAGAATCATAGAATCATGGTCAGGCACTGGACCAGGCTGCCCAGGGCAGTGGTGGAGTCCCCACCCCTGGAGGGGTTCAAAAAACGTGTAGAGGTGGCACTTCAGGCCGTGGTTTAGCAGGCATGGGGGTGTTGGGTTGACGGCCGAACTTGATGATCTTAGAGGTCTTTTCCAACCTTAATGATTCTGTGATTCTGTGATTCTATTCTGTATTTTAACCACTGTACAGTGAGGTTTGGGAACACTGGTCTTCACCCAGGCTCCAGGTTGCATGGCTAAACAGGAAGACTTTTTATATATGATATGCAGAGGTACAGATTTTGACCAAATGCTTGTGGAGTCTCTGAGTAATTAATTAATTATCTACACTACTACATTAATTAATTATTACATTAGTTAGTGTAGTTAGCACAATGATGAGGGGTTTTTTTACGTCTGGGAAAGAGCAATGCTTGCCCAAATATGGTATTATGTCTAATTACTTTTCTTTTTCAAGATTAAAAACTACTATACCACCTCTGGGCAGTGTTGGTCACTACTTCAATCCCTCAGAAACTTCAGAAAATATTTAGTAAAATATTTAATATGTTGCAGCTTTTTTGTGAGGGGTTTTTAAAATTTTTTTACACCAGGATAAACCAGGAGAAAACCAGTGTGCTTTTCTATTTGTTCTGCTATACGAGTCCTGTGCTGCTGGGATGCCACCGTCAGCAGAATTTGGTGAGAGGAGGGGGGAAGCAGGCAGGGTGGTGGTTTACCAGCCTATAGCAAGCATAGGGATCCTGACAAGATTAAAGATTTCAATTCACTCGATTGTTCCCAGGATGAGAATGTCTAAACTCGAGCAGCTGCCTGGGGACTGCAGAAGCCTCTTTATCTGCATCCTTCCTCTACGCGATAGCAGCAAATCCAGCGTCTCCACCAGATGTGGGCTAGAACCTCTTTGAAGAGTGTCAGATGTTGCTGGCACGATGCACTTCGCACTCGGGGAGCATCAGCCCGGTGCTCTGCAGGGAGCGAGGGACCAGCTCCGTAATATCCGCCGGTTCAGCAGCCGGGGCCAGAGAATTTCTGCACATTTTTGGGGGCATGAGTGCTAGACGGGGTAGGATGCCCACTGCCTGTAGGATGCCCACCAGCCCTGTCCCACCAGCTCCATGGGCAGTGGAATCCCATCTATGTTTCTTCTGGAGGCGCCTCTAAACCCCCCGGGACAGGAGCCGGTTTTGGACGGCGTGCAAGAGTCCTTGAAACGCCTGCGTCCAGCCCGTTGCTCTGTTGTGAGAGGTTGAGGAATCCAAGCAAACGGTCAGTTTCTTGAGATTTAGGAAATAGTCTGGTATTTAGGCTAGAGTAAAAACAAATGTTCCCTGCAAGAGCAGATGAGGATGCTGTGTTTCACTTCCTGGAATTCCGAGCTGGCAAAAGACAGAATCCTTTTAGTACATGTCATATCAAGGTCTTCTGCACATTCCTTCTGAATGGGAGATGCTGGAAGTGGAAAGTTGGCTCTGGTTTTTCTGTGTTTCCAAAACAGAGTCCTTTCGGTGGTATTTTTAAGGTAGATTTAATGAGTGAAATAAAAACTCTAGAAACTTTTCTTGGAACCCCACCTGTAGGACTCTGAGACCTCTAACAGACCCCTGTAGATAAAGCTTGTTACATACGATGTTGTCCTCATAGATTTTCTGTTTTACCATTTCAGTTTTCCAAAAGTGAGGAACACTTTTGATCACTGTGATCACTGTGACCCCGAAGTAAAGAGGCCACTCCTCTTGGTTTGGTCCTGTTCTCGCTAACACAATGCTGTAACACTGTGGATTTCAACAGTTCTCCCTCATTTGCACTCGTGAAGTCACTCCATCTGTGAAGAGGCTGGGGTTTTTTTTCCTATACAACCAACACCAAACACGAGCTGATCCATTTAATTTACTTGGTCAAACCCAGTCTCCAGGACTGTAACTCTGACCACTATTCCATGTGTGGTATACACAGCCCTAAAGGTTTCCAAGCTAACAGGAACAGGAATGATAGGCAGTCTCAACTTCCATCTCTGCAGCCTTGTAGCTGCTTTAGCAAATTGCTAAATTAATTAACTTGAATCCCAGCACGAGGACACAAGCCTCCACCTATGCTTTCTCCACAGGGTTAGCTGTTCCTTCTACCCAGAATTTTCCCTGCCCCAGACAGCCTCGTGCTCCTGAGGTGGACCTAATCACTGTGTCTGCTCTAATCATCAGCAAAACCACCCCTCATCTGAACGGAGAATTTAATGACTGGCACCAACGCATTTCAATCAGCCTGGAGACCTCTCACCACCACTGTAAAGACCGGGAGGATGCGAGCTCTGCCTCTACCCTCTGTGTGTGGCATTTCTCTCCCTGTGGTCCACTTCAGGTTCCAGGTCTCAGTGTAATCTCTGGATTTGGGAGACCGCAGACCACGCTCCGATATTCACTGACAGAGCTGGGCTTTGGAGATGCCTGTCAGGCCGCAGGACACCTCTGGTGTCAGGGGCACTCTACCAGGTTTTGGGAGCTGGTAAGGAACACAGGAGCAAGGGAGGGTGGTTTTTTACCTTTTTATCATTAGTGCTCCCATTTCACTTCACCACACTGAGGAAACTCAGTCCCTCTTCCTGCAAGAGAAGTGAAAGTGGCGTTGCAGCCTGCCGTGGGAGGGTCATACACGTGTAACACCACCCAGTCTTACCCCATCTCAGCTCTGCCTCTACCCGAAGAATGAAACAAAGCATAAATATAAAATTGCTTCTTGGCTATTTTAGAGCTTCTGTACAATCTGTCTTCCTTCCTCCCTCCTTCCTGTGGTCCCCAGAGCTGAACTCTCCTGATGCTCCTGGGCTGAAGCCACGGGGATGCTCTTTTCCAGGCTCCAAAGCCACAAAGACATGACGAGGAAAGAGTGGCCTCACGAGAAACCCATGACCCGCCTGGTTGGTGGCTACACACTTGCTACCATCTGCCTTCTGCCTCAAGGACTGCTAGGTTGCTGCCAGGGCACCCCAGCAAGCGTGTCCTCAAGCGTGGTGCTGCCCTGACCCTCTGGCCACATCTGCAGGCTCATGTGGTGGGACTGACCCAACAAATGGCAGAGACCCAAGCCCATATGGGTTAGTCATTGTTTTGCCGTATCAGTTACGTTCAAGCTCTGATGTCAAGATGACATCAGATCTCTCAGCACTGACTCCACCATAGACGGTGCCAGGATATTTTGGATTCACCACCTGCTTTCAGAACCCAAACTGGGTCAAAACAGTCACTCCTGGCACGTCTTAACTTCTTTCCTCCCTGAAGGACACCTCAACTCAGCCTACTTTGGGTTTGACTTCCGTGGTGTCTCCTTTGTGCTGCGGCTCCTGGAGATGCTGCAGGAGTTGCAGCGCCGGCGAAGCCCTGGAGCTGGGTGGAGGGAGCCCGTCGCGCCTGTGCTCACAGCCATCGCGCGTTTTATTTTTGCTGCTGGGTGGGAAGCCAGCAGTTGGTTTTAATCCCAATTTGAATGGGTCTCTCTCAGAGTCTGGCTCTCTTCTTGTGTAACACTGCGGCGCTGAGGTATTCTGGGAGACTTTTACTCACCATGGCAGAGATGGAGACCAAAGCGAAGCGTGTTTACCAGTGCAGGGCCACGTGTCTGAGTGATTCCAGCTGGGAAACCCACCCTCTCTGGTGGTCCGATGGAGGCCAGGTTTACTGACCTTCATAAAACCTCGCCACCCACTGCAGTACGACCCCCCTCCATGCCACAAATGTCCCCCTTCGCACCGTGTACCCCAGTGACCTGGGACTTCACGCTTGCTTCTCCTGGGTTTGGCCAGGCAGAGCAGTTTAGAGCCAAGGGTGGCAGCGAGGAGAAGGGAGGAAATGAAGCTACCCATGAATGACAGCAGGCTCCAGTGGACCCTTTGAGAGTTCCAATGTGGGTTTTGGAAAGCAAATTTGTTACGTCCTTAATTCCAAATAATCCCTGCTGATGAAAAGGGCTACAAACACCCTCGGCTGTGTTCCTGCTTCTCTCCTACTCTTCAGAGCAATCGAGAGGTGATGCTTACACAAGGTGGCTGCTACCCTAGCTCCTCTTGTCCCCCGCTTATCTCCATTCAGATGCTAATGATGGTTTAAACCCGTGTTAGTGATTCACAGGCCTAAAGCAAGATGGTACGGGAGATATAGCTATTTTTAACTCTCCTTCTCTCCTAAGTCAATACTGGGATAGGCAGCAATGAAAAAAGCCAACATACGGAGAAGGAATTTGAAGCCGGGAGAGCTTCAGAAGCCGTCAGAACAAGCAGCCCCACGGGCCAAAGGGCAGCGAAGGGGCACTGGCAGGTGCTAAGTGGGCTTGGGGACCATTTGTCTCCCAGAAGAAAAAAGCACTCGGCTCTTCAGTTATTTACAACGGCTTCTGTCCGCTCAAACTGCCTAACCACCTATATATTTTAACCTGCCGTAACCAGACCTGCGTGCCTCCAGCTTCCCTGTTAATGGCCGAGGCTACAGTTCTACTTCCGAGCGCAGTTTTGACCAGCCCCCAGCTGTACAGCTGCTGAAGTTTCTGGAGCAAAGCGTTTCCTCAAACCCTTCATCTTGTCAAGCTGACTAAATCTTACTAAGCTTTGGAAAAGGATAATCGGAGCGGGTTTCACGGATTCGTTCAGACCACCAGGGACTTTGCTTGCAGCTTTCTTAACGACAGGTTCCCAACAAAGATTCATAGAGGCATGGATTTAAAAAATACCTTTTTCTTACAGCAGTATAAAGCACTTTGGGAGAAATGTAACTGAGAAGAGAAAATATAAGTTTGGTGATGGATAGGAATTGCAAGAATTTATGCGGATTTACTTTGGCTCTACCGATGTTTTCTCCCATCACAAAGAGAGAGGGAAAGGAAATTCTGTATTCTCTCGACAGTGAGGAGAGCACGTTTCTATTCCCTTTGACTAGGAAAACAGAAAAAAGGGGTGAAGTGACCTGTCCCTACTCTATTCCTTCTTTGCAGTGTCCTCAACTGATGGACAAGAGAGCCAGCAAAGAGCACTGTCCTGGTTCGGGCATTTTTTGTATCCTTACTGCTATTCCTTCCGCACTTGACCTGCCAGCGTGGGACAAAGGAAGCAAAACGTGGATGGAAATAGGGGCCGGGAAGGTAAGAGATTATCCCACAATTCCAGCTGATTCTTAATTTTCCCCTCTTTTCCTACAAACCCCGAAGGAAGTTCTGATTAACCTGTAGTGGAAATATGGGACCATTTAAGAGAACGACATTTTGTTGGGGTTGAACGTTAGACCTGGCAAAAACTGGCCAGCATCTTTTTACCTATTGCAATTAAATTACGATGAAGCAGCTACTGTTGGGAACACGGACCTAACAAATTATGTGCTATTGGGCACAGAAACTATTAAAGAACGTTGTGTTGTCTGATTCACAGGAGCTAGAAAAATGTCAGGTAATTACGGGTCTTCAGTTTTCCCGTGCTCCTTTAGGGACTCCTTCCAGCGTTTGCTCCCCAGGGATACTAAACCACCGCCTTCTGCAAGTCGCTCCTTCCCAGCCTGTGGAGTTTAGCAGTCAGACAACAAGGTTTTCACCACAAAGAAAACCGTTGACAAGTGAGGTATAAATTCAGATTCGCTGCAACGCCTGTGTGGTGGCTGGAACAGTGAAAATCACGGCTTCACCAGCAAGAGGAAGCTCGCTTCTGCCTCAGCAGCAGTTGTATCATTTTAAGGGATTTTTTTGGTTGCTTGTTCGCTATTTGGACAATATCCTGCAAAATGAGAAGGTTCTGTGCATATTTTAAACACAGTTGGTTATCAAGGGTTAACTTGGTTAGTGGAACCAAAGTGAAAGTTTTAAAATACTGCTGCCACGGAGAACAAATGCCTTCAAAGCGCCTATAGCATATGTTATTCAAACGAGCACTGAAACCATGTTCTGGTTTGAATTATTTTTCTTCACAGCACTGCTCTAACTTTATTGCCAAAGAAAAGACTTCCAGAGCCAATTTTTAATCTTAATTATACCAGATCCAATCTGGAATATTTCCCTTGAAGTTAGAGTTACACCAGCTTTACACAAAGCAGGATCTGGCCCGGTTTCCACGTTAGACACTTTCTCAGAAGATAATTTTGGTTAAAAGCTGGGGGTATCTAACTAAAACAGCTAGCAGATCGACGATCAAAACCTATCTACATGCTGCCGTATGCCCTGTTCCCAAGCCACGGCAGAGCTTCCCTGCTTGAGCCAAGCCGGAACTGCAGCTTCACATCCATGGCTTTAGGGAACTGACCTATACCTGCATTTTCCTCTCACCTCACTTTCTCATTTTCACCCTCTGCAACCACCTTGCTCGAGTGAAGTCCGTATAACCCAGTGCTCCGAAGAACTGTCAACAACGGACAGGCCAATGAGTTTGCAATCCCAAACACAAGGACAGGCTGGGCGGAGAGTGGCTCGAGAGCAGCCCTGAGGAGAAGGACTTGGGGGTGCTGGTGGATGAGAAGCTCAACATGAGTCAGCAATGTGCGCCTGCAGCCCAGAAAGCCAACTGTGCCCTGGGCTGCATCCAGAGCAGCGTGGCCAGCAGGGCGAGGGAGGGGATTCTGCCCCTTTACTCTGCTCTCGTGAGACCCCACCTGGAGTCCTGCGTCCAGCTCTGGAGCCCCCAACATAAGAAGGACATGGATGTGTTGGAGCGGGGCCAGAGGAGGGCCATGGAGATGATCCGAGGGCTGGAGCACCTCTCCTACGAGGACAGGCTGAGGGAGTTGGGGCTGTTCAGCCTGGAGAAGAGAAGGTTCCGGGGGGACCTTAGAGCAGCTGCCAGTGCCTGAAGGGGCTACAGGAAGGACGAAGAGGGGCTTTTCACAAGGGTGTGCAGTGATAGGACAAGGGGGAACGGCTCTAAACTAAAAGAGGGCAGATTTAGATGAGATATTAGGAAGAAATTCTTCCCCATGAGGGCGGTGAAACACTGGCCCAGGTTGCCCAGAGAAGCTGTGGCTGCCCCCTCCCTGGCAGTGTTCAAGGCCAGGTTGGATGGAGCTCTGAGCACCCTGGTCTGGTGGAAGATGTCCCTGCTCATGGCAGGGGAGTTGGAACCAGATGATCTTTAAGGTCCCATCCAATCCAAACCATTCTATGATTCTATGATTCTATGTGTAACTGAAGCAGAAAATGCTCCCAGCAGAGTTGGGTGAGGTACAGACTGAAACCTGGTCACCTCGGACAAAAGGAAAAGCCTAAAAAGCCCTTCCTAGAAGTGACAGAAAAGAGAGGAGCAGTGTGCCCTGACTTTTCAGCATGTGAAGAAAAAGGAACATGCGGGTCTCGGTCACTGGTACCTCTTGGAACGGCTCTGGGTGCGATCGGTGCCTGCGGGTTTCTTCTCTCACGGATTAGGGCTACAGGATTAACCTCAACGTTGCGTTTCAGTGTGGGAAACACACAGCGCTGCAAGGAGAATGACAAAGGGACCATCACCCCCTGCGAACGCACCTCCAGCACCTTCTTGTTGAATAAATGTGAAAGGAGTGACTGAAATCAGTGTCTATAAGGAACAACTACATTTATTTCCAGGTCTGGAGGTTTTTGCTGAGCGTGTCAGCACAGATGCTGATGCCTGCAATTCCTAATGGTGGAAAATACTTTTGGAAAATACTGAGTGAAGCTTGTAACCTCTGCTGTCTCCACACAAACCCCGGTTCTGCAGGCTCTAAGAAGGCATTCATGTCTTTCCTTCCTCTTCATCCTTGGGATGGGTGAGACCCATGCTCAGAATCTCTCCCTGGAGAGGATGGAATGGAAATAGAGGGGTAGTGTTTAGTTTGTGATGGTATTTTGGAGTGTCAAACGTCCGGGGAGGAGAGGGATCCTTTTGGAAAGCCAATTACAATTCAGAAACCTCGGCCATAGCTCCAGTTATTCTACAGCAGATGATCCCAAAGGGATGTATTGCCGACACCAACCACCAGAAGAAAACTTGTTGTGGGATGAAGCAGAAAAATGCCGTTCCACGTCTGGAACACGGGCAATTCAGGGCAGTTGGTGAAGAGAAATGTCGGGTCTCTCCTGAGTTTGGCACCTTGCAATGCTCAGCCTACCTTGGCTCTTCCGCGCCCGTGGGAGCGATGCATGGTGGACCTGGCCAGCCCAGGCACGTGTGGGGACTGATGCCAACAGAGACCAGGGATCATGCCCGTCGTGTCAAGGGTGACCGCGACCGCTGTGTCCAGGGTGGTCTCCGCACCAGCCAGCTCCCCCATGCAGATCTCGGGGCTGGGTCCCTGAGCAGAGCTCCCCAATGGGGTAAAGCCAATGCTCATGGTAAATAGATGCAGAACCGAAGCAGCCTGCGTTTCTGTCCCGCTGTGATCTATTAATCGCTGCAGCTTGGAAGAACGAAGGCGGAGATGATGGTCTGGGGAGTTGTGAACCAAACTCAGACCCGGGCTGAATCAGCAGAGATCCTTCCATTCCAGAGGGAAACCATCTCGGGATTGCTCTCCCTGCTTCGCTCGCAGCGTGCAGAGCTGCTGAGCCCGGGGCTGTGCGGAGCTGGACCCGCAGGAACGAAGCCCTCGGCTTCCCGGGGCTGGGAGGGCGGCCCCATCCCCTTCCCCATCCCCTTCCAAACGCGGCCGATCCGCTAATTAGCGCTAATAAGGCTGGCGGGGCCCGGCCGGGCTCGCTCCTCCCGCGGGCTCCGGTGCCCTCTAGTGTCACGGCCGGCGGCGGAGGGGACCCCCGGGGGCCACCCGCACCAGGGCCGGCTCGGCATCCCGCACCGGGACCGGCCCCGCATCCCGCACCAGGACGGGTTCTGCACCCCCCACCGGGACCGGCTCGGAATCTCGCACCGGGACCGGCCCCGCATCCCGCACCGGAACCGGCTCTTCATCCCGCACCGGGACCAGCCCCGCATCCCGCACTGGGACCGGCTCGGCATCCTGCACCGGGACCGGCCCCGCATTCCTCACCGGGACCGGCTCGGCATCCCGCACCGGGACCGCCCCACTTCCCGCACCGGATTCGTCTCTGCATCCCGCACCGGGGCCGGCCCCG
>Ga0065711_1044144_pt1 | contig 14280 bp, 18 predicted proteins | sample Hoacrofraction12_FD_59098 | JGI IMG/M metagenome (GOLD analysis project Ga0065711, IMG submission 59098) | Hoatzin crop microbial communities from Cojedes, Venezuela - Epithelial fraction 12 v2 (version 2) | ecosystem: Host-associated > Birds > Digestive system > Esophagus > Crop | place...
AAAAGGGAAAAAAAAAAAAAAAAAAGCAAGCTTTTCTTTCTCTTGCTCCTCACCTTTTAGCTGAAGTCATCCTCATCCCTTCTGTGATGTTGCAGTGAGAGACACACGGAGATGCCCACAGGGCAGGTGGTGGTGAATTCACCCATTTTTAATAAATAGATTTTAATTAACTTTTGAAAAAGTCCAGCTCATCCCAATTAGTGGAGGGTGACTGCATTTGTTCTCTTTGAGAGTGGGAGAGAGCGCGCTGTTTTTTCAAGACCATCTGCTCATGAATCCCCAAAAAAAAATCGGAGAGGAAAACAAGCGCTAGCTGGAGGCAGAGAAAGGGTGAGGGCATTCTGGCAGCTGGCCGGGGAGGCCTCGCCAGCTGGGGGGGACAGAGACTGCCGGAGGAGCTGGGGTGGTCCTGACAGTTTTTTGGAGATGGGGAGCTCTAATGAGCTGTGGGAGAAGGGACTGTAATTGCCTGAATGAGTGGGAAGAGAGGCAACGATCTGGAGGGATGGGTTTTGGCAGCCTCACGGGTGGGGGAACTGAGACCCCAGTGCAGATGACTTTGGTCGGTGGCCTGAGATTTCAGGAGGGGACGCGCTTTGGGGTGCTGTTTTAAAGGGGCAGGGGTGCCAGGGAGGTTTGTTACCCTGAATACAAAGTGGCTCTGTCGTGGGCAGGAGGAAGGGGCTTCACGCTTCGGATGCCAGCAGCACCTGCAGCGAGGTCCAGGGGCTGGGGGTACCTGGAGGGGGGGCAACAGGGACGGAGTCTGGAGCAGCTTTTGCTCATTGCAATGTGAACTGTAATGACCGTGCTTCGAGTGCCCACACTTCCTTCACTGAGTTCCCTTCCTTCAGAATTACCCTAATATCTCCAGTTTCTGCTCTGAAGTCAGATGGGGTGACTTTGAGAGCTGCAGAAGGGCCAAAATTTTATTTAATTATTACTTCTCCCCATCCTGCAAAGAGAAACGTATCCACTGCCCTGGCTGGGAGCAGCGGTTCACTCGGCGTCGTTCTCTGTGCCCTCCAGGGAGACGATATCTTGGACCGCAGCTCAGAGTTGATCTACACGGGAGAGATGTCCTGGATTTACCAGCCTTATGGACGGAACCAGCAGCGTGTTTTCTTTCTCTTTGATCACCAGATGGTTCTCTGCAAGAAGGTAAGGACGTCCAGGGAGAAAGCAGCACGGCTAAGGACATGCTGCGGGCAGGCTTTCCAGTCCAAAGTGGTTTTTAGGACAAGGTGGCTGTTTGCTACACGTGCAGAAGAGGACATGGATAGCTAGAAATACTGAACGGCAGGATGGTGAGTATACCGTGAGAGAGGGAGCTTTATGCTCAGAGCAGATCCAGCCTCCACTTGTTCCTTTCCTGCCTTTTTGTCATGTGCCCCTGGTTTGGCTCGTTGCCTCGCTTCTACTTGCGGGTTTTGGCTGCAGCGTGTGATCTAGGATTAGATAGCCCTAGAATTTATGAACTGTGAGGCCTGGCACTTGGGCAGACAGCTCAGTTGCTGCGTTAATGTGAGGATCGCTGCCTCTCGGAGGAACACCAGGCAGCAGCCTGGTCTGTAGCGGGGCGTGCGTGCTGTCGCGTGGCGAAACGCATTTTAAACCTCATCCTCATGTAGCTCTACGCTGGATTTCGTAGGGCATCTCTCTGCCGTGGAGCCCACCATGAAGGTGGAGGAAGGTGATGAGGAGTACTGACGCTAACGTGCTGCAGTATCAATAGCAGCAGGCGAACTGAGTTTCGGAGCAGCTGTGCTAAGCGGCAGCATCGTGGCTGTGTTGCTGTAGTCCCGCTAAGATGGTCCCAGCTCATTGCTGTCACAGCTGCTCGAAGTGACAGAGCTCCCAAGTGCGGGGTGCCTCTGTCCGCCGACAGACTGGGACCCACATTTTCACCGCAGCTGTGCAGAGGGGAGTCCCCTGGACCGGCTTCGGGAGGGAGCGAGGGCGAGCTGCCGACATGTCTGGCTGCACGCGCGCTGGGGCTGTGTTCCTGTCACGTCTCGTACGCCGAGGAAAGGTTAAGCCCCCCGAGGAGCACCCTGCCGCGGCGTGGGGGGGGCGTGGGGGGACGTGGGTGGCTCCTGACTCACCTCAGCATCACTGCCCGCTGCCGCGGCACGCCGGGCTGCAGCCTGTGCAGTGCAGTGGGTGGCACTTGCTGCCCCTGAGTCATGGCTGGCTGAAATTTTGCTTTCTGGAACGCGTGTGCTTGTTTTTCCCCTTCTTGTTGCTGTGCCTTTTCCTTCTTTCCTGGCTCTGTAAAAAAAAAAACAACAAACCACCACAGAGCAACAATAACAACGTCAGATGTTCAGAGGACTGTCCAAATGAGCCTGGAAGTATGCAGCCGGGTTTAATTTTTAATCTTGACCTCCTACACTTGGATTGTGGCCCTGAATTTCCGATTCGTAAGGCAGCATCCAGTTTGGCTTGCATGGGGACTGATTCAGAGAGGTATCGAGCGTTCCCTTAACGCCCAGGAATATCAGAGCTGGGATTTCCGTGGGTATCATGGGAGGGTTCAGCGATTCACAGCAGGCTGCTGGGGGCTCGACAGGTTGCGTCCGTATGCGAACAGTGTTAGCATGACACTGTCCTCTTCCCTTATGTATTCAAAAGGCGTTTTGTGGGTGGTGGGTGTGGCGCAGGAGATGCCTTCACGGGAAAACGCCCTGCGGATTGTGGCTGTCTCGGAGACAGCACGGTGGCCTGGGTCTGCCCGGCAGAGAGGTTGGCTCCATGTCAAGATCTGGCAGGCTCTTCTGCCATGAGCCGGGGTCTTGTGGGACAGTGTCCCTACTGAGCTTGCAGGTGACAGGGCAGAGGGTGGTAACTCATCCAGTGAGCCCGACTTCATGAGCACAGGGTTCATACCTCGCTGTAGGTTGTCCTCTGGCATCTCTTTTTCCAGCATCAAGCTGCAGTTGTTATGCTTCAGAGTGCTGGGGTAGGAGGGGAGACGGGGTTACAGCTCAACTCTCCCATCTGGAGAACGAGTTCCTGGAACCGTGTTAAGAAAGATTGTCTGAGCATGGAATTCAGAGGAGTGATAGCTCACGGTTCGGGATCACGCATCCTATATGAAATAAATCTGCATGATACATAGTCTCTGCTGCCTTGACCTTTGTGTCAGGCTTTGCCATTACAGATCCCAACAGGCAACCATCTAGCAGGATCACCTCTGCTTTAGAGCCAGAGCTCTATATCCTGGGGCCTTCTTAGTGAGGCACCATTTATATCAAGGTGTGGGGAGCCGGGGCCAGCCTGCTTTACCTTATGCTTTAAAATTGTTCTCTGAGGAAGATGAAATACTACCCAAAATACCCCCAAGAGCAGGGAGCAGACAGCTGGCCAGGGTGGGCAGAGCACCATGTCCTGGGGTCGTCTGCAGCCCAGCCCGGTGCCAGTCATGGGAATTAAAGGGCTGGAGAGCGCCGTGAGCTGGCAGGATGCTTTCATGTCCCACTTGCGCAAACCCTCAGGGAACTGGAGTTGTCTGAGTCAAGAAGGGAAAGTCTGAGATTTCCAGAGAGTTCAGCCTGGTCCAGGGCTGCCAGCTCCTCTCCTTGTCTACAAGGACAGTGAAGTCCTTTAGAGGTTTCCAAAGCAGCAGACGGAACAGCAGCCCTCTTGTTCCAGACACAGGCAGTGACAAAATTCATGGACAGCCTGACCTGTGTTTTGCATGGGGTTTGTTTAGTCACTGAGCCTGATAAAAATTTTCGGCTTTGGTACCACTTAAGATGGCACGTCTCAGTGAATCTTCCTCTTCAGGAAATCTTCTGCATGTGTAGGTTTTCTTCAGATATAATAAGTTAGTAGGTACGATACATCCTTCATCATGGCACAGTCAATTGGAGAATATATTTATTTTTGGACTATAATGGTTGAATTTTACCTCTTTATTAGTCAAAAGAGATTTTTAATAGAAATAAGAAACTAAGATTCCTTGTTTAAATATATCAGAGATATTTTAGTTTGATGAAAGCATGCTAGATATCCTGAGAGGCTCTAGAAGACAAGCACCTATTTCAGACAAGATCTCCCACTCCTCCAGATCTTCATTGCGGTTATCTGCACGTTCTCCTCACCTTCGTTACCCGTCCTCTGCCAGGTACGTGATTGCAGGTGCAAGAGCTCTGGCCTCTGGAGTCCCCTTAGTAATGCAGATGGGTTCTGTGGCTTGACAGGTTTCTGAGGAAACTCCACGAGTTTCTGAGGGAACAGATAGAGTTTGATACCACGAGCTCTGTGACAGTTTTGGATGTTGGTATTCTCCATCTTTCCCTTTGAACTCCGTTGTCTGCAAAACTTGCGACGCAGCGGGCTGACATGGCACAGACTGTCAGATTCCTGCTCACTGGGTCATGCACTGGAAGATTAAAGAATTTCTAGGTGGCGAAACCAGCTGGAATCAGCTTCACCCCAGTAGGCCAAGGTGAGCTGGCAGTGGCATTCACTGGTGCCAGTGGATGCACATTAGGCCCAGGAAGGTGGTGTATGAATTCCTGCGATATCTGGAGAAGTGCTGGTGAAAGCCAGTTTTATTTCTGCTGGAAAAATTTCAGCAGCGTTCCGCTTCCAGCCCCGTGATGTGCTGGGTGTATCCGTCCCAAGAGCGCACGCTGCTGCACGCGTGCCCGCAGCCCTTTTTCTGTGTCTGTCCTGCACGCGGCTGACCCTCAGGGCAGGCGGTACCGCTGCGGAACCCGGGCAGAGCATGAAAAAATGCTCTCTGTAGCCAAGGTGACAACTCACTTCGGAGTGATTATTGGAGGTGAGCGCTGCGTGCAGAGTAACATCTCATCCCACCCCCGTCCAGGTTTGGGCTTCTGCATGGCAGTTGTGCTGTCAGCTGGTGAGCAATGCGGACTGCTCCAGGTCCACTGCTCAGTGTCCTTCTTGTGGCTCTGAAGACCAGGCGCCATCCACGGTCTCAGAAAACATCTCTTTTTTTTTTTTGTCTGTTGGATCGCATTTGTTCCGTCAGCGACACAGGCAGATGGCCTGGGAAAGGTTCAGCAAGACTCTGAGCGTATGCTACCGAGAATTACCACGTTTCTTTTGTCTGTTGATCCGTCCCGTGTTGCCCGTGCCGAAGGAGTAAGGTCTGTTGGCTGTGGCGGTGTTTCTCGTATCCAGCTGCCTGCTTTCGGCAGCAGTTAACACATTTCCAAATAACCCCTGTCCGCTTTGAATGCGGCCTGCTTCCCAGACGCTTTGCCATCCATGTCTGTTGGTGTCTGAAGAGGTTTCAAGGTTATGGGGCCTTCTTTTGGTGGATGTCGGACCGAGACATTCCTGTGAGGGAGGATGAACCTCAGGGTGATTCTTCTTGAGGTTGTCACCTCGCTGTTCCCTTGCTTGATGCGTCTGAAGATCGTCAGTAATGCCAGGCCAGCCCTCTGACAGGCAGGAGCTCGCTGATTGACATGCGCCGTATTTGTGAGTTGTTCCCAAACGTTTCATGCCAGGTTTCAGCACCTACCTGGCCTTTTGAGATCGTGGGTGTCCACAGATCTCGGCAGGTTCAGGTTGGAATCGCCCCCTTGTATCCTATCGCTCACTCATCTCGCAGAGGTGTTCTGCTGCTCAGCAGATGCCTGGGATGGTCTGAGGGCTGCCAGTGGCAGCAGCTCCTTGAAACCGAACGTCCTTCTTGTCTTCCCACTGGCTGCATCTCCGAGGGCTTTAGCACCAGGAGCTGAGCCAAGAGTCTGTCTTTGGCAATGGGCATGTGGGTAGCTGGGTGATCGCCTGGTTGAGGGTTTGTTTGGGTGCAAAGAACAGGACCTTACTATAGTCATTAATATGACTATATTAACATGACTATAACGAACTAAGCCGTGAGGAAAGGAGTGATGGCACTGCTCGGATCCAGCAGCAAAGTTCCGGCCCTTCCTGGTTGCCAGTGCAAGCTCCACCACCTCAGAGAAACCCTGAATGCATTTCCATGACCACCATGTCTTGGAAAACTGTCGGGACTTCAGACAGAGACCCAGTTTGTGCAAATGAGTAATTACAAAGGGCTGCATTCAAATGTGCTTGACAGATGTGATCTCCGCCAGGAAGGGTATATTGAAGTCTTTCTTCCAAGCAGGAAACTTGCACTAGGATTTACGAGGGCTGCATGAGTAAGAGCAGTGGCAGCAGGTGGAGAAGCTGACGCTATGGCAGCCAGCTTTCATTCCTGGCAAGCATCTTGCAAAGCAACTTGTGTGGGAAATTTTCACAAATAACATTGGTTTCCGAGCTTTACAAATACGTCTCTTTGGCTCAGATTTTGCCATCAGAGACAGCACTGGTCACTTCCAAATATCACCACTGAATTATCTTCTGGTGCTACGAAGTGAGAAGCTCAGTCAGATGAAATGGCCTCGTGGACCATTTCGGTGTTCAGTCAGCTGAATACTGGAATGGCCGTGGATGTAGGTAGGTGTTGCAGAACGTTTCCAGACCCTGTGTCAAAAGGGGAGCGCCGAGTTAGTCTGGATGCCCACCCTTCCTGATGAAGAGCCACCGGAGAGCTCAGGGGTGAGATTTTCTTTGCAAAGCTGGGTAACTTTCAGCTGTCGGATTGATGTCAATGAATGTTCTGCTGGTGTTTCCTGGACCAGAGGCTGGGACATTGCAGTGCGCGTGAGGCCAGAGCGGGGCCTTCTGCAGAAGAGGCCGTTGGTTGGTTACCCTAACGCAAAACCGCCTGTTGGAGAGGAAGAAGGGATTAAATTGTAGGAAGCAAGCACTGGCCTCTGACTTGCCATATGTCTATAATCAGAAAAGAAGAATACATATTCTACTACGCTAACTGTAATTACCAAGAAATGAAGTCAATCCTCGATGATGGTAGCATCAAAAGATGTTGCCTTAAAGGCACAGGGTCTACTTTTCTGATCACCCTGAAGTTGAGAGAGTTCGACACAGAGATGCTTTAAATTTGCGAATCATAGCACTGAACATCCAGGAATGTGACACACAGCATTAGTTATGATCATAGCTTGTTATGTTTGGGGATGCTCGAGGTGCTGATCACGTAATAGCTGAGCATCTTCTTTTCTCTGTTCTGGGTAATGGGTTGGATTTCCCCAGCGGGCTCGAGAGCACGGCAGCATTAGGCTGGAAATGACATTAGGAAGGGTTAACAGAGTTTCTGCACCGAATTACGCTTTTCTCTCACCAGCAGTTGAGCAGTCCTTGATGGGGCTCCGTGTTTAGTGTTTTCTGACAGCGCAGAAAGATCAGTGACTGCATGAAACACATTTAGTTTGCATTTGCACTTTTTATGTGTCTCTTGTAATCAAGAGGCGATGCAAACTCCAGCTTGTGGTTTATTGCTGTTGCTGTCTTCCCTTCAGTTCCCGGAGCAAAGCAGGTTGGATGAGAAGCAAAATGGGGCGAGTTCAGTAGCAATAGCCAGAGAGTCAGCCAGAAATAGCTGTGCTGTAGGAGCTGGAGTAAATAAAATATTCCTGTCAAACTCCATCGGAGTTCAGGTTTCCAAATGGGAAGATAAAAGAGATGTTTCTGAGCCCTTTTAGTGTATGAAGGTCTAATTCCCGTATCGCTTCTGTTAAAAACATTGAGATAATCTTTGCACCAAAACGACGGCCCTGCTTTTATTGGAGGCTAAATAGGTCTCATGGGGCCAGCTCAAAAATCTTGTTTGCAAACACAGAGCAGCACTGGGACAATTCTTCTTACTTCAAGTGGGTTTTTGACCCACAAGAAACACTGTTTGACTTTTGCAACACCTTCCACCCCTTCTCTTCCCCCCCCAGTAACGCAGATCTCCACGAAATGCCATGTTTTGGGTCAAGCCTGGGTCCAGCCTGCAGCAGGGTGGGAAAATGGGTCAGGCTGCGTCTCGCTGTTTGCAAAGAGCGGCTCGGTGCTGTGCTGCGCTGACGGGCAAGGCACGCTGCAGTCTGAGCTGGTGGGCTAGCATCCCCTCGAAAATACACCAGCCTGGTCCCAGCTCCAAAGCAAAGTGTCAAATGAAGTTTTTCAGGAGCAGGGTTGCCACAGCCCCGCTGATGTCGCCCCGCGCTCATGCACAGTCCATCGATCGGCGCTGTCAGCAGACGGCAGGGTTCTGTGGGTCTGGACCGCAGAGCACACCGAGGGAGGTTGCTCCTCCCATCAGCCTCCGTGGCTAGCAGGTAGCTGAGCGCGCAGGATGAAGTCCAGCCATTGACAGGAGATAGATGAAAATCAGTTATGAAAAAGCAGGTATGGCAGAGTCAAGAAAAGAAAACATTCCTTTTCGTAGTCAAAACAGCCCTGAATGCTTTTGCGGGGATGCGCACGTGCTCATTACGTGCCCCGAGCATGGTTTTGCAGGAGAATTGGTGCTGATGGGCTGCGCTGGCTGGAGGCAGCAACCCACAGCAGCCAGCGGGCACTGCCCCGGCACTGCTCGGCAGGCGATAGCTGAGAGGGAAGAGCAGACTGCGGAGGGGCTGTTGGGACGCGGGAGGTGTAGGGGGAAAACATCGGGGTCAGCCAGAGGAGCCAGCTGGAGGAGGGTGGGAGAAGGCTTTAGGCTGGTAGCTGCTAGTTCAGTGGTAAAATCCAGAAAGGGCTGAATTTGGAGTCCTCGACAGTCTGTGTTTTCTTCTGTGAACAGGGAGCAGGTTTAGCCTACTCATATAGCCATGCAGATATGCGAGATGCTATACAACATACTCTGCGCCTAATTTATCGCTCCTGTAATTGCAGTGGGTGTAGATTTGGCCCACAAGCGAAACCTCCAGAGCTGGAAATGTAACCCTTCTCCTGCTGCGGCCTCTCAGCGGCACAATCTGAAGCCCCTGGGAGCAAACTGGAGAGACCAGAAAAGCCGAGTGACGTGTCTGCAGAAGGGTTCCCCGTCTCTTCCTGTTATTAGTTCTCTGGAAACACGCTCGCCCTCGCCTCCCCGCTTCGCAGCCAGTGTGACTGGGCTTGAGGTGGAACAAGGCATCAAAATGCCACTGAGGTTCCACTAAACACATTGACCGAAAATAGCATTTCCACATAAATGCTTTCAGCTCCAGTCCTCCCCCGCTCGGATCCCACACTGCGGCTTCATGGAGCTGGCAAGGATGATTCAAATGTCTCTTTCCAAACTCAGGAGACAGACGCTGCTGAATAATTTGGCAGGAATCTGCCGACCTCCCCAGCACAGCTGTCCTTTGCAAGGAGGAGTTACGTAAACGGAGAGTGCAGAGATTTCAGCTCCCCTCTCCCCATGGCAGCGCCGGGGGAAATGATTTGGCCCGTCGTAGGAAGCCAGTGGCCGAGGTTGTGTCAGGGCGGTGGTGTTACCTCCCCCCGTCTCTAATACGTCCCATCCCTCGTCGCATTCGCAGGTTGGGCTGTGCAGACCCCATTTCCCTGCTCCTAAAGGCTGGCTTAGGCCGACTGCTGTGTCCGACGGGGTGGTAACACAGCTCGCAGGCACTGGCATCCAACCACTCGGCAGCACTTGGATTTATTCTCTGATATCAGGAATATTCAGGACAAAACCTTGCAGAAGGGTTCAGTGAGTTTTAGGGTCTCGCTGGGACAGAGGAGAGGCCTGGTTTTGCAATGCACTCGGGCTCCGGGGAGGGCGATGGGAACGGCGCGTAACTGTCCCGACTTAAACATCAGCCCGCAGTAGTGGGAAGTCAAATGAGCAAATGCTATGGAAAGCTGTGTCCTTGGTGTTCGTGAAAAGCCGGCTGGGCTGCTTTCTTCAAAGGGTCGCTTTAAGGTAAATTAGATTTTAAAAATGTAGGCTCTGAATCTTTTTTTTTTTTAAAAAAGCCAAAGAACGTTGAAAGCCCTGATGACTAACGATACCCAAAGACATGGCGAAGTGGCAGCGTGCCATGCTCTCATTGCTCACAGCAGGCTGGGCAGACGGAAGGCAGAGAGCAGGCAGGCGGGAAAATCAGGACAAATTTCAGGCGTAAACTGAAAAACTCTGCTCGCTCCCTCTGCTTCTTCCATTCTGCTCTGCAGTCACTGCCCAGGTCAGTGAGAAAGCACCAGAGAGGGGTCTGAGACCCACGCCTGAGTGCAAAAGACAGCTCAGCCTTTTCCAAATCCTGAGTTGGTGTTTGGGTGCAAGAATAATGGACCCAGGTTTAGTCTTTTCCCAATTTCAGCATCAATTATTCACTACTCGTCAACCGTTTTGGCGTCACCTATTCGCCAAGCTGAAGAGCTTGCCTGTAAGTGGGTCCCTCTTCAGCCTCCTCTCCTTTGATACCTGCAGAACGCATCACCTTCTGGGCAAAAACAGTCTGCAGGGATTGCTGCTTTCTATACTGAGCATGCTGCTACCTTCCTGCCCTGTTGGTGTTATGTTTCAATTATTAGTCGTCCCAGGCAAACCCTGGCTTTGTTTCAGCCGTGTGTAGGCACTGTGATACTCTCGGCCTTCCAGCCCCGGGAGCGCTTGCAAGGGCCGTTGCGTCACTGGCGACGCTCGTCACTCCAAGCTGGGGTCTCGGGTAGGGAGGAGAGAGGAGAAAAAAACCCCTCGTGCGACTTGGTGCTGTCACCCATGCTCAGGGCGAGAGGAAGACATCTCAGAAGGTCTCCACTGGGCTGATCTTCTGTCAGGCAGTGGTGGGGACGCAGTGACCATCCCCAGCGGAAGAGCCACCCTGTTGCATGTCGCTCAGGCCGCCCTTTGCCTCGCGGGAGGGACGGGGGGTCTGCGCTGGGCTGCTTCTGCTGCCTGCGAGCCTCCTCTCCCCCTCCTCTGGCCTGCCAGCTCCGAGTCCCGCAGCACGTGTAGCACGAAGCTGTTCTTACAAGGCTTTGAGCTGTCAAAGATCCACCACCAAAGGCTTTCAATGTGTCTTTCGGTGATTGCTTATTTACAGCTCCCAGTTGCCCTGTAAAATAAGCAAATATCCTTATCCCGTTATAGAGATGGGGAAGGACCGAGGGAGGAATTGCGTCTCACCCCGAGGCCCGCAGCCAGCCCCTGCCAGCCTCAGGACCTGCGCTCGGAAGACCTGACTGCATCCATGTACTCGGAGTGCGTAATTCCTCCCCAGGTCATTCTGAGACCACTTTGCCATCGGAATATGCAGGCTTTTGATAGCCAGGAGGACCAATAACCTACACGTGCAATGAGAAACTTGTGACAGATTATTCTGTGGTTGGCATCTTTAATATTGTCAGTCAGAAGAGGGATTTAATGACTCATGGCTGGAAATGGCTCTTTCTCCACTTTTGTTTTACAGATGATTGGTTTCGCGCATGGGAAGTGGAGCGTGACCTAGCATAGAGTAAACCATAGCACTTGGAAAAAAATGTGCCAGCCTAAAATCATAACCCTTGCATAAGACCTCCCCGTCCATCCTCGCACGCCACCCACGAAGAAATAAATTGGAGGAGTTTCTGAAATGCCCAAAGGTGGCTGCACGCAAAGCTACCGGGAACAGATGACCCGGGACATGCAGCAGGCCAGGTCCTCTCGAGGGCTCAGCTGTGCCCTCTGATGGGGGGAAAACCTCCTCCTGATGTGCTGTGTGCTGCCGTGGAACAGCTTTGAATTCCAATGCGCTAGCGATCGACTGCACCGGCAGATTGCCCCCTTTGTGAATAATATTGTGTTTCCTCCGCAGCAGCACGGCAGGGTTTGACTCTTACGGGGTCTTGCACAACCACGGAGTGCAAAGGCAGCGCCTGGCAAACGTAGCTATGGCCTGGGGCACTCAGGGCAGAAAAGAAGTGGTCAGTTAAAGCCAGAGAGCAGGAGGAGAAAGCAGTGCTAAAGACAAGTAGAAGTCAGTTTAAATCAGACCGTGTAATAACTCATACTATTAGAGATGCAGTCCTTCCTACGGATAGCCACTGCAGTCATCTGGGGGTAGGTGCAGAATTCATTGTGGAAGTCGCATCCCAGCTGCAGATCTTCAGGTTTTCAAGAGAAGTTCTTGGTTGCCTTATGATGGTCGCAAATGCAATTTTTTTTCTTTCAAGTGCGGCTAGAGAAAGTCACCTCCCGCTTCGGAGAGGGGACAGTGAAATGGGGATACCGGGTCAGAGTGAGAGCGGGAGGGGATAGCCCGAGCAGGTTGCCCAGGCAGGGACATCCCGCCCAGCACGGCCGCTGCCTCGGGCGCAGGCACGTCCGCTGTAAGCCTCTGACACAGCGAATGCAGAGAGCAGAGTTGTGGCAGGTTTACGTAACGTGTCAGAACTTTGTTTCGTGCTCCCATCAAATATTACTTTTTTTGGCTGGATCTTTTCCTTGTGAATCCTTCGTACAGATTACGTGAACCAACTGCAGAGCATTATCCAGAGGAGCTTAATGAACCTCAGCTCGGGAAAGAAAAGGAAATCATAGAAGCTGGAGGGTAAAAAACCTCATATTTAGACAAATAAGTGCAAATGACCTGGATGCATGAATGTCCCGAAGAGCCATGCAGCGCAACCTGGGTGCTGTCTGCCGAGACCGCGGGTGTGTGCCGCTGCTCCTCGTGCTTGCTGTCCCGGCCCTGGAGCCCGTGCTGGTCCTGCCTGCTCCTGGCCCCTTTCCTCCTCCGCCTGTCACCGGTCCTCAGGCATCCCCAAAACGCAGAGCTGGGGAGGGCCCCAGGACATTCACCGTTCCCTTCGCGGGATGAAGTGTACTCAGATCAGTTCTGACGGATGTTTGTCTGACCTGCTTTTCAAAAATGTCCAAGGAACGCTGTCCCAAGACTTCCCTGTTTCATCCCTTCTATGTTTAACCAGTCTTAGAGCTAGAAAGACTTTTTTCCCAGTATCTAATCCTGTTCTCCCTTGTGGTAAATTAAGCCAAGCCACGATCAAAATGGAGAATAATTGATCACCAGCCTCCTTAGAAGAAAAGCACCTTTCACATCTTGGAATACCAATAGTGCGTTCCTTTTTACTCATGTACTTTCTAGATTAACAACTCCATTTCTTTGGCCTTTCCCCACTGGTCAGGTTTTGAGAGTCTTTTTTTTGTCTTTTTATATTTTCTTGCTCTTATCTGAATTAACTACAGAAAATAGTTTTGTGTGCCATTCAAAACTGGGCAGTGTAAACGGGCTAGCTGTCATCCTGGCTTAACTACGGACAGGATAAAATGCTATACTCACATAGCCAGCACGTAAATGAGGGTAAATTCTGTAGCTGAATAATTCCTCTCTAATTCTCCTGTATGTTTTCCCTGCAATAATCAGGCGTAACAGCAGCAGCCTGTCCCAGCTGCCGTTTCAGCCCTCCCCTAAGCCGGAGCTTCTTTCGGCAGCATGGCTGCTAACAGAGCTGATAAATCTCCATTTGTGGAGACACATTTGCTTCGTCCTTCCAACACACGGTACTTAAACGAGTCTGTTTCAACAACCCATTTTCACCCTCAGCCACACGTGTGCTTCCCTTTATCTTGTGTGTGCTTGTTGGAGTCAGCTTAGGTGCTGGAGCGAAGGCCGGATAGCCCTGCGCTCACAGACGGTGCAGGGGACAACTGGGTTCCTTTCTCCGCACCGCTGCAGCTTTCCGGCAAAGCAGCACGGCTTTCGTTGCCTGCGCCTCCCCGGAAGTTTTATTCTCTTGTCCACGTGCAGAAAAAGCTCCTTAAACCAGGTGTTTGGCCTGGTTTGCTGAACATGCCTCGTGTAGCCCGGATGAATTCTTGAGTTTTGTTGATATCAATTACAGTGTAAGCCAAGTGCCTTTCCCCGTGCTTCGCTAAGGAGTGAAGTAATGCACGTTATTCTTCAAGAGCTGTAGGAACGTATGTGATAAAATATCCATGGATCGAATAATTATTATGTTTCCCGTACTATGGGTGTTAAAATTTAGTCAGTTAGTGAGTAATATCCATTTATTGAGTGTTGGCAAGAAGAGGGGAAGAAAGAAGTGGTAGCAGGAACTGCCTGATCCGTTAAAACTGAGATTATCCGCTTACAGTTATGAACCTGCCACGTGGGCTGAGCTTCCTCAGAACCAGGGGTGTGGAAGGTGCCATCCGCGTGCAGGCACGTGCTGTTCACGGAGGTGTTTGTGTGCTTCACCACTCTCAGAACTCAAGGGTCTCTGAAAAACTCGGGGTACCAGTGCTGGCGGGGCTGCCAGCGCGGGGAATGGTCCTTCTGCTGCGGAAGCAGCGCTGGCACGGGGCAGCGCCCTGCGCCCGGCTGATGTTGAGGGTGACGGAGCCCTGGCCCAGGCTGCCCAGGGAGGCTGTGGAGTCTCCTTCTCTGGAGATATTCCAGACCCGCCTGGACGCGGTGCTGTGCAGCCTGCTCTGGGTGACCCTGCTTGGGC
>Ga0065711_1044145_pt1 | contig 14280 bp, 24 predicted proteins | sample Hoacrofraction12_FD_59098 | JGI IMG/M metagenome (GOLD analysis project Ga0065711, IMG submission 59098) | Hoatzin crop microbial communities from Cojedes, Venezuela - Epithelial fraction 12 v2 (version 2) | ecosystem: Host-associated > Birds > Digestive system > Esophagus > Crop | place...
CCCCCCCGAGTACGATGGGTCCAGTTCCCCCCAGCTGCTGCCAGGCTCAGATCTCTCCTCACAGCCATCGCTGGGTGGGATGCATGCTGTGGATGTGGGGCTCTGATTCTCCCCATGCACCCACCCCTGCCTGGACGGTGTCCCGAGGGCTGTGGGGTCTGTCCTCTGGAGGAGCAGGAGCGTGCAGCCTCTCAGCGTCAGTATGCCCAGAGCCTCTTGCAACCCTTCGCGTTTCTCTCTTTTCTGCGCTCTCCCGCTTCTCCCCAGTTTCCTCCTGTTTCCCGCTCCCCCCCAGGCCTTTCTCCTGCTCTGAGGCTGATCTGCCGTGTCCTTCCTTCCTACGGACTCCCTGCAGCTGCATCTGCCCTTGCTCCATCTCACGCATTTTGCTGCTGCTGCTGCTGTCCTTGGCAACCACCTGCCCGCACTGGCTCAGCCCTGCCCCAGCCGCCTTCCAGCCCTGCCGCCACAGCCACCCCACGACTGCTTCGCTCCGGCTGTTCCCCCGCGTGGTACAGCCACACAGAGCATCTCCTGGTGTGGCATTTTTTGGACAGTGCTCAGCTCCAGGTGCCACCAAACAAAACGCAGAGATCACGGACGAGGAGCCCTGGGTTTTCTTGCTTGTACCAGGAGGGAGAATAAACCCCGTGGGCTAGAGCAGGTGAGCTGAGCCTCTGACTTCTTCACAGTGGGAGCAGTCCCCTGTCCCCTCTGGAAACGCCTGGTATTTCTGCTCCTCCAGATCCACAGAAGGCAGTTCGCCTGTGCAGGGAAAATATGCTGTGTGCAGGGAGGCAGCACCCTGTCTGTCTCACAGGGTCTGAGCCCTCCTCTTCATCACCAGTACTGCTCCAGACCTCCGCCTGCCGTGGTGGTTGCTGGCATGTGCCAGGGAGGCTGCTGCAGCCGTGGGGAGCCGTGCAGTGCAACCGGCCGCATTCCTGGGCTTCCCAAGGCCTCACGTCTGTCCCGCTGACAACAGCCCGACAGAATGACAGGAGCAGCTTCACAGGCCTCCTGTGCTGGTCATGGAGAGGAGAGACCGGCGTCTGCGTGTGGGGAAGGGAGGCTGCGGGCTCTGCCCTGCCACCAGGACTGCCAGCTGCAGCTGCAGCTGCTCGGGTGGCAGCCGGTGCCTTCCCTGCCTGACCGGGCTCAGCCCTGGTACCCGAAACCAGAGCACCCTGCTGCGCCCACAGCCCAGTGACCAGCTCCATGGTGGTGCAGGGACCAGCTCACAGGAGCAAAGCCAGCTCAGCTGGGACCAGAAGGATAGAAAATGTTACCTCTCCCTTTCCCTTGAGTGCATGTGGGCAGCGGTCCCGAGGGTCAAGGCACCGCAGCAGAGATGGGGAGTCCTGGCAAGGCATGTAGCAGAGAGAAGCTCAGGACCACTGCCCGTTCAGGGCTCCTGCTGCTTACAAGTGACTGAGTTTACATCCAATTAAGTTGTAACGGATAAACTAAAGCCCTGGAGACAGCCCTGACTGTGGAAATTGCTGCTGCAGGATTTACAGTCCCTTCTCTCATCAGCGCTGATAACTCTACTGTGCCATTTCCACCACACTCTGTTCCTGCCTGGCACAGCAGCGTTGATCTGAGACACGGCTAAAGGTCCCCAGTGCCCCAAACCCCTCCCATGGTGCAGGCAAGTACACTCCGGACAGCTGGGTGCAAAGCCAGTCTGGGCTGAGCCTGCAGCAAACCCCGAATTAAGCTCCTCAAGGCCTGGTGAGGAAAAGCAGGAGGAAGGTCTCCCTGGCTGTGCTCTGCTTCCTTGGAGCTGCAGAACGGGGAGAGGAGATGGGCTTTGTCCTCTTTGCTCTTCTCCATCTGGGCTCTGCACCCTCCCTTCTCTCGGGGAGAAGGCTCAGGGATTAACAAACACCTTCTCCCTGCTTCCTGGGGATGGTGCATCACCCTGGCAGAGCAGGGGCAAGAGCCTGCAAACAGCCCCGGGAGCCTGGTGCTGCGAGCTGCAGGGGCTGCGGGTGCCCTGCAAGGGACAGGGCATGCCACGTCCATGGGGTGGCCAGGCTGCTGGCAGGGCAGCGAGGGGTGCAGGGGGGCTTCCACGTGGAGAGCCCGGTGCTCGCAGCACGCCCACCTCTATCCCAGAGCAGCACCTGCGGCACCAGGTCCCCGCAGCACAGCTCTGGTTGGGATCAGCCAAGAGTAACCCACCCTCGCCGCAGGCTTGCCCTGCTTGGAGCCACGGAGCCAAACCTGGAACTGTCCTCTCCTCTGCACCCATGTGCGTAGCCCGTCAGTACCCGAGGCTTCTTCTTCGCAAACACTGAGGATAATCAATGGCTGCTGCTGTGGGGCGTCCAGGGATGACTGCGGGGAGTCAGTGTGTGAAACTGTGCGACAGCAGGCACAAGGCTGTATCTCAGGGGGGTTTTCCAGCCTGGAGAGGCTGTGCAGACCCAGAAGTAAGCAGGACGAGGGGCATCGACTGACTTAGATGACTCCCTTTGGTGCTTTCTCCCAGAATGCGGGTGCAGTCTCTCACTCCCAGATGTCCTCCCTCCTACTGTCACCTGAAAACGTCTGCTCTTTTCCCATGTTACCACACATCACCCAGCAGATCTCTACACCTACCCGTGTCCTGTATGTTCCACAGCTCCCTGCTCACAAGAGGGATGGTCCCTGACAAACATCTCGCTCTTCTGCCCCATAGGAAGCAGGAGAGGGGTTCACAGCAGGGTCTGTCGCAACCTGCTAGGAGGCCTGATCGATGCGAGGAGCCCAGAGTATGTGGGAAGGCGGCCCCATCTCCAGTGTTTCATGTGCAGCCTGGTGATGTCCAACAGCACACAGCACAGCTGACGCAGCAGAACTACACTTCCCAGCACGCTGTGTGCTGCTGAGATCAGTGCGCAGGGCTGCTCGTGCTCCTCACCCAGCGCCATGGCAGCAAGACACAGCAGCCCACGTCCAGCTGCGAGCAGGGACCGGTAAGGGCCCCGCTGTACAGGCACGTTGCTGCCCCACCGTTCCCTCCCCGGCACTCCAGCTGCAAGGCCAGTGCAGGGCTGTCTGCAGCACGAGCGCTGCAAATATTTGTTGTGTCATTAATTTTCTACGAGCCGAGTCAGCACAGCACCTGGCAGCATTTTCTCGCTGCCTCCTGCTAGCTCCTGTCGATGCTCCTCACACCCGGGTGCCGGTGCCACGACATCTGCGGAGGCAGCATCCGCGTCTCTCTTCGTGGTGGGCAGCGTTTTCAGCGTCCTGCTCTGCTTCTCCTCGAACGAGCCCCAGTGCCCCTGCCAAGGGTGCACAACAGGGTGTCAGGGGGCTGAGCAGCCGCTGCCTGAATCCAGCCGAGCTGGAAGCACCTTGGGCTGTGAATTTGAAAACACTGAGGACACCTATAAAGCAAAACCAGCCACCGCCTCTGAAAAGGAGGGACAGGCAGCTCTGCCCATGCCTGCACCACCTGTAGCCCGCAGTGTGGTGGTATGTAGCCATGTGAGCGCAACTACATTCTCGCAGTGAACCAGCACCGCAGAGACCTTTGCTGGTCACCAGGAGCTGGTCATGTTGTGCCAAGCGGGTAGGGGCAATGCTCCAGCATCTCCCACCCTGCTCCTGAACCAGCCTGAACAGCTTATCTGCCAGTATCTGCCATGCCCTCCCTCCTCCAAGGCTGCCCAGTAGGTAACAGGGCTAGTCCTTGCCCTCTTGACCTGGCCATGGGCAGTGGGGCTCTCAGCACCTCCACACTCATCCCAGGAGGCTGTGTCAGCCTTGCTCCATCTCCTGCCCCTTGCCAGGCTATTAGTAATACTCCCCAGCCACAGCACAGCGTCCCTGAAGTGCTTTGTGGTTCTGCCAGACGTAAGCCGGGAGCAGAGATGCCAAGAGTCAGGTCTGGCCACCACGGTGGGCCGAGCGGGACCACATCAGAGCGCAGCCCAGGGCTGGCCTCGGCAGAGCTGGTGGGAGCAGCCCTGTGACCCAAGCTGCCAGCTGCAGGAGAGCAGGGCGGGGAGCAGGTCTGAGAGTGCCTGGTGGGTCTTGGGCGATGGCTTCGGGGAAGAGCCTTCACCTGCGGTTTGTCGCTGCTCTTTGAGCTGCAGAGTTTGGCGTTGCTGCAGGGAGGAACTCGGAAGCAGCACAGCAAAGTGGAGGGGAAGACCAGTGAGGGTGTGCATAGCTCAGCACGGTGCCTGCCAGAGACCCCACAGAACAAACCCACATGCACATTCCACCCAAGACACCCTGCATTAACAAACCAACATCCTCAGCTTTGCCCTGGCTTCCTTACCCATTCCATAGCAGACAAAAGGAAAACTTGCTGGAGGAAAGCAATGCATCAGGCCAGAGAACCATTCCTCTGTGAGCTCTGAGCTTCTGTCTGGGAAGGTGACATCCCACCCTGGCCACAGCAGCACGGATGAGAGAGATGCTCCCAGTCCCATCTGCCCCCAAGTAGAGACTGTAGAGCCCTGATTGTCCTCCCAGATGCCCATGCAAGAGGTAGGTGCTGCAAGGGGTTCCCCACCCTGGAGCAAGCGATCATTCAGCCTACACCTCTCTGAGTAACTCCTCGACCTCGGCGCAGCCCTGTAATTGTCCACACCGCTCGGTTGGTTCCCTGACATGGTTTTGGCTTGTGCCAAATAGGACAGGTTCAAGGCAAGTCTCAGGCTAAGGCCATTCCTAGGAAGAAACATGGACAAGGCCACCTCCGGGCAGAGAGCAGAGCTGAGCCGAGTGCCTGGCCTCCCACGGCTGCTGCCTTCCCTTTTGGCTTCCCCTGTCCGTGCCAGGGCACAGAGGAGCTGGGTGATGGTGCTGAGTTCTGGATGTCCCTGGAGCCTTTCACCTGGAGGTCACAGATACCGCAGCCGTGCGTGGACACTGATGCTCTGTACAGGTGTCAGAGGGGCTGGAAAGTGGACCATCAGCTCCCCATGCATCAGCAAGATGGGGGTGGCACATCCCAGCTCCTTCCCTTGCCCCCGTGCCCTGGTCAGCCCCTGCCCAGGCTGAGCAGGCTGATGCAGCATGTGTTCATTCACAGCTATTTATTGCTTCTCCCGGCTGTTGAAAATCTCATTAGATTTAGCGAGCTCTGCAAGCTGCGTTGCCAGCCTTTCTCATCTCCTGTCCTCTCCCGTGGGTCAAGGCACTCTGTCCTCCAAGGAAGCGCATCAGCATGCTTCACAGGCTGGGCTGAAAAACCTTCCCGCACCCCAGCATACATGGATGGGTCTGGCACAGGCAAGGTGTGGCAGGGTCTGCCCTGAAGGCAAGGGCAAGGAAAGGAGCTGTGGCGATGTGGGGACGCCTCTACAACACAACAGAGAGAGGGAGCAGGGCTGTCCACTCACAGCAGGCTTGTACTCCACAGTGGGTGAAAAATGAGGGAGAAGAGTGGGCTCTACTCAGCTACGTTAGCAGCAGACAGGTGAGGCTGATGCTTCCAGGCCAGCAGCAGCAGAAGCAAGTGGTCTTTGAGCCAGGACAAGTGGTGGCAGTGTCACCTTCACCTGGGATCCCTTCAGGCTCCAGCAAAATGTAGACCTGAGAAGGACAGGGCAGGGCTTTGATCCTGCTGCGCTCTGCATGCTGAAGCCCTGTTCCCAGGCAGCAGCTGCATGCCACCACGACACATTAATACCTTTGATTACCATGGCCTAATTTCTGTCCACCTGTGTCACGGGTGGCTGGTCACCCCACCCTGCTGAGTCCTTGTTCTGCAGTGGCGGATTGCGCCAGCACTGGGCAAACTGGTCTCCTGGGGTAGCTACAGCCAGGAGAGACCCGATGCTGCGGGCTGTAGGTGAGCCAAGTGCGTCACCACCAGTCCAGCGCCTGGGGTGTAAGTCACACCACGATACAGGGCGAGTCCTTTCTTACGGGATATTCAGGAGCATCCGTGTGGATGCCCTGTAGCCTGGACTCTCACAAAGGAGGACCATCACAGGTATTGTCTCACCAGAGGGAGGGTGGTATTGTCCTCCCAGTGCCTTCCAGAGACTTGACTTCCTCCATGTCAGTGGTGAAGCAGCACCCACCCTCTCCCCCTGCTGTGTGCCTCCTAGAAACTTGCCTCCCCAGCCTGCTTGTCTCTTGATCCTGGGCTCTCTGGGATTTCTGCTGGCCAAGGAGGAGTGGGCCAGGATAAGTGGGCGTTCCCCATGGGAAGCTGTCGCATGAGATAGGACTTTTCTTTTGCCCCCAGGTCAGCTGTGTTGCTGCTGTAGGTCTGCTCAGAGTCTTTACTTCGGCTTGATCCTGGGCTGGAAATGCACGTGACGCTCTGCACGTAATTAAACAACAAAGGGCAGCTGCTCCGCGGGCTCTGGGCACCGTGCCATCCCCACCACTCGCTCTGAATTACCAGGACACAGTGCCCTCCTCCCTCCTTTGCCTGCCCAGCCTTAGTGGGGAACAGCATCCCGCCACGACAAGCCTTGGTCAGAGGCTGCAGGCTGGGGGAAGCCAGCAGGCTCCCAGGGGCTTCGGCAAGGCCACACACTGAGGAAAGGGACAAGCAGGGGGTCCAGCCTAGAACTCAGCTTTCCAGTGCCCCGTGTGTGAGGGAAGACGCTTCGGGGGAGCACAGCACTCTGCTGGTGGCAACCCCATGGTGAGGACACGGACAGGCATCCCGGGATGGGTCAGGTGGGAGCTGTGCCAGCTCAGGGTGCCCCTGGCAGCAGCGATGCCTCCTCCAAGGCATCGTTGGTGCAGTGCCAGGCAGGACTATCAGGCTGTGCAGCCCCCAGAAGACCAGCTGACACCACTGACTATGCCACCTTCCCCCCCTTCACCAGGCCACCGGCTCCGCTTCACTGGGGAAACAGCTGCTTGGCTTTTTCTTCCCTATTTTTTTGGTTGGTTCTGGGCCCAGGATATTTTGGGCAGTTCTCTGTTCCCAGCTACCCTGGGTGGCATAGGCGGTTCCTCAGGATGTGCTTTCCTCTGGAAGCTGCACAGGCTGTGAGCTGAAAAGGGGAAATGCCAAGCCCTGTATTTAAGACCCATGTTCGGAAGGAGAGACTCACGGCTCCAACAAACACGTGCATTCCATCAGCTGCCTACAAAAGAGAGCTGTGGTGTGTGGGGCCAGCACATGGTGTGGAGCATTTGAACGGGAGCAATGTCAAGAGGCTCGTGCAACGAAGGAGGTGCAGGGCAAAGGGTTTGTCTAGGAGACAGAGACCTTCTTCACTCAGGCAGCGAGAGAGACCACAGGCACAACATTTCACCCCTGCCAGAGGGCAGATGGGGAAATGTGGGTGTGAAACATGGAGGCAGAAAGAGCACGTCGGAAGCATTTACCCCGGTGCAGAGAGCCTGTCCTTAAACCAGCACCTTCAGCAGGGTTTGAGGGGAAACTAGTCTGGCCTGAGACGTTGCTTCAAATCATAGAAGTCCCACTTCCTGGGCTTAGCCAGGTTCCCTGCCCAAGAACTGGGGTGGGAACGTGCTGAAGGTGGTCCTGGGGATGGGAACAGGAACAGCTGGACCAGATGTGGGACTGCTTGGAGGTCAGAGCTGGAAACCCCATTTATGAGCACATCTTCCTCAAACCAAAACGCAGCATCCTCACGTCCCTCCAGCCTTACTCCACCCTGCTCCCAGCTGCGAACTGCTCCTGCCCAATTTTGTGTGCTAAAAACATCTTTCTGGGCGGTCAGTAAGCACGCAGCCAGATGGGAGAGGGCTGCAGCCTGAGACCGAAGGGGAGCAGGGGTGTTTTTGGGGTAGGTGGGCTGCAGCACAGGGCCAGACGGGCCTGGGCATCTGGGTGGGGGGCTGTGGGCTGGCTGGCACTGCAGAGGGACGTGTGTCAAGGTGGCAGTGCCAGGGCAGAGAGCCTTGCTTGGCTCGGGTCCATGCTGCTGAGGAGGGGTCACGGCAGGGGGACGTGCACAGATGGACTCAGGAAGGCGGGGAGGTCCTCACCGTGGAGAGCGGGCAGCAGGTCCTGCTCCCTCCCCTGGAAAGAAGTTGCTGGAGCAGAGCAGAGGGGAAGGAGGGATGGTCACCCAGCCCACATGTCCTGCCACCGCTCTGCCCAGCAGGGCCCTCCCGGGACCCCTGCGCCCTGCCGGGCTGTCCCCCCTCGCTTCTCCGCTCTCACCCCTCCTATCCCGGGTGAGACACGGGCAGAGCTGGTGGCTCCAGAAGCCACCTTGGGAGCAGGGACGGCAGCCTTGGGTGGCCGGTGCCACAAGAGGGAGTCCCTGCCCTGGCTGGTGCCACCAGCTGTGTGACAGTGTGATGCCCCAATGCCACCCCTCTCCCAGCCCAGCACAGCTCCCCGCAGAACTCCCGTATGTGTTGCTGGGCCCAAGGCAGGCTGTGATGACCCATCATGACCCAGATGCCACCCTGGAGGGGTCCATCTGCACCCTGGCACTATTGGGGCTCCCCTTACCCTCCTTCTGCCCACAGGTCTGGGGTTCTCCCCCCAGCTCTGTGGGAGATGTGCTGCAGGGGACCAGGATATGTGGGTTTTATTGTCACCTTGGGGCAGGGGCAAGAGGCAGTTCACAGAGGCACGGTGCACTGGCCTTTGTGCCACTGACGGCACTGCAAGACCCCTGTGTGAAAGAAGGTTCAGGGCTGGTGGGGTTGGGAGGGCTGAGGAAGACCCCACAGCAGGGCTCAGGGCTGGGGTCTACTGGGATCCTGTGGGTATTTTCCAGCTCTCCCTGCCAGAAGAGCCTCCTGGCTCCATCAGCACAGGCTGCAGCCCTGACCGAGGCAGATGCTGCGTGCTGGAGATGAAGCAGCAGCGTGTGGGGAGCCAGCCTCCCCAGCTCACATGGGGCCACATGCTGGTGCTGTGCAGGGAGCAGATGCCTGCCTGGCCACCCCAGGGCTGAATCTGACTGGGTTACCCTCCTGAGGCCTGATCCTGACCCACCACCTATGGGAGGACATCCCAGCCTGGCCTCAGCCCACCCCCATCACCATGGCCATGTCTGATGATCTGCAGGTACATCCCACATCGCGCTCCCTCAAGGACAGGCGTGGGGTAGGGACAGGATAAGCCTCAAATGTAGTTCTGTTATCTGTGAGGTCTCACGCAGGAACAGTCTTTGCTGTAGGGGACGGTGGTGAATATGTTACCAGTGCTTTCCACAAACCCTGACCCTCAAAAGCCACAGCTACTTCTCTTTTCCTTGTTGTTTTGCGGATGGCTTTGAGCCCTCAGTGTTCTTCCCTGTCAGAAGCAAAACTGATTGTGGGTGGTTTGGGTTTTTCCTCTCTTCAGTCTGAGTCCTGTTAGTTCATTGACAATCTAACCGGCCCTTCAGGAAACAGCCCGTCAATCATGTTTATGATGATCAAATTAACTGCCTTGGGGCCTCAGCCCAAATGAGAGGAAGGTATGTGGCTGTCTGGCTTTATTACAGGCAAAAATGTACATATCTGCTGTATGCTGTAGCAGGAAATCTGTATTAGAAAGCATCTAAGATGTGTTGAGACGGCTGTGCGAGGCTTAGTCCTGCTGCAAGGGCTAGAGCAGCATACGCAGAGCATGTGCAGCCCACACGCGATGTGCTCTTGGAAACACAGTGAGTGGTCCCAGAGAGCTGGAGCTCATCACCTCCCGTTGATCATACCATGCCAAGCTTGGATTCATGAGTTGCTGTGTGGCTTGACAGTCCCTTGGAAACCTTCGCTCGTTAGGACTCTGCTGTGTGGTTCCCAGTGAAGTAAGGCATCAGCAATTGCACCAGCAGCTCTAACATTAGGCTGTGTAAGAGCTAGGCATAGGACTGAGTGCGCTGGCTTTCAGTATATCTTCAACATTTCTCTAATGCATGCTATACACCAAAACAAAGAATCTCAAAAAATGATAAAATTCTAAGGAAGAAGAGGCCAAACACAGATTGTTAAGCCCCAGTGCATTTCAAGACAGGGGAAAAGTAAAGAAATACCTCAGCTGCAATAGGAAGTCTCTTGCACCACATGTGTATTTTTGAATCTTGGCTGTTGTCTTTCACTGTTTTTGCTTCTTTCATATGGCAAAGAGAGGCAGTGAGAGTGTCTACATCTAATGCTGGGATTTTATGAGGACATTACCCAGTCAGTGTTGGCTATGGCCATGCTCTTGGATGCTTACACTTTTGCTAACCACACAGGAACAAAGCAAGCCTGGTTCCCAAAGTCCAGGCAAAGGCCAAGAAAACAGGGAGGACATGACTTAGTGCTAATGCTCCTCTTGATGCAAGCTTGCTAGAAGACTTTACCTCATTAATCTCACAACAGCTGTATGCGAGACTGCGGGACTTGATGATCTGAAGTTCCTGAATGAATCCTAGGAGAGACCTAGCTTCCAGCAACCCCTCAGTGTCGCTGCTCTACTGGGGTAATGCAGATAGATACACCAAGCACTGTCCCATGGTGCTGAGGATGGTGGTTCCAGGGAAAGGATCTGTCATGGAGCTCTGGGCCAACCAGTCCCAGCCGGGTGACGAAGAGCACCCTGGGCGACAGCACCCCTTCCCAAAACACAGGTTGCGTTGGACCATAGAGCAATCATGCTCCTCTGTGCAGGAGAACAGAGAGAGAGGCCGTATAAGCCACAGAGTTGAAAGAGGACCTGCCCAGGAGAGCTGCAACAGAACAGGGAGCCAGGACTCCTGGAAGCTTTAGGCCATGCAACAATGTGTGAGCTAGAAAGAGACTCAGAGAATAGCTTGGTGGTGGCACTCTCAAGGGCAGGAGACCGGGGGAGTGTGAGAGAGCCAGCCTTGGGGTTATGGCCCAAAATGAGGAGCACCCAGGGAATTCACTCCCATACCCAAAGACCCTGCCTGACCTAGCCAGGAACAGGCGTAAATCTTTTCCATCCAGCTCCAGGAAGACCCTCTTGCCAGAAATGCTATGTGCACTGACCATGTCGAGGCACTTCACATCCTAGAAGACACTGAGAAAGTGTAGCTCTGAGCACAGCAGCAGGAAAGGGAAATGAGCCACATCTGGCTGGTTCAGGAGCTTGTCAGATCTGTAAGGTCTGTTGGTGTCAGATCTGTAAGGTTGGTGGGGTTCCACAGCAAAATTGTTGCAGCTGTGTCAGTTCAAGGCAGTAAGTGGAGAGATGTCAAATCAAAAGTGATGCATGATGAGAGAACCCCAGGGGTGGGCTGGGGCAGGTGAAACAGGGGTGCTTTCCTCAACATGGACGTGGAGTGAGAGAGGAGTGAGGCAGATTTGAGAAGGTTTTGTGGGTGTTTGTGGGAGCATGGTTACAGGGGCCTGAGGTAGCCAGTGGAAAGGGTGGGCCAAAGCACCCAGGAGACCCCACTGAGCTTGGAGCCGCTGCAGCTGGTGGGATGCTCTCTTTCTAAAGAGGAAGCTTCTTGAACCGCATGTGATTTCCCTACGTGGCTGTTTCATTTCTGTGTCTGCACCTCTCCTGCTCTGGGTTATACAGATACCTTTCCCAAGCGGCTCAGATTGAGTCCTGCCCAGGGACTTTGTGCCGGCATGGCCCTGCGAGGGCTGGCTGTGGCCTTTCTCCTGATCCTTGCCCCTCTGCTGCTTGCACAGGGACAGAGGGACCCTACTCCAAAGAACCAGGATGTTCCAAGAGGAGAACCAGGAGGTACCAAGGAATCAGGTAAGAGCAGCTTGCGCCACTCTCTTATGGAAAAGGCTTATCTGCTTGTCTACTTTTGTCTTTGTTATGTGACTTTACCCGGTTCTGCCCACAGTGGCTGTGTTAGGGAGGGCTGAAGATGGTGTCTGCTTCAGTCCTGAGATGCTCGGGCATCTGGTGGGTTGTGGTGGGGCGAAGAAGTGTTTGGGGATGGAGGGTAGCAAGCCTCGGTGTGCTGGGAAAGCTTCCATAAGGGCGGGAGCTGCAGCGTCCCTCCAGGGAGTGGGTACTGTCCCTAGGAGCAGGAGTTAGATCGTTCTTGTTGCATAGTGGACAGACGAAGCCAGGGCAATCAGAGCAGTGGTGGCCTTCCTAAGGCGGCATCCCTACCCCAGGGAAAGGCAGCGTCAGTGGTGTTTAGCAAAGACATGGCAAGCTGTGAGATGAATCCCTGTGTTAGCTGGGACACCCACTCTCTCTCCTGTGGTGCTTGGGTTTGGAGGAGCTGTAGTTTGGTGGGATTGTTCTTTAACAGCATTGCTCCTTTCTTTCTCTGTGCTAGGAGGACTAGGGACACCCTCCTGGGTGTCTGCTGGGCTCTGCCTATGGAGACTCTGTGCTTTCCTGTGGAGACTGTGAGCTGTGCCCTGGGGTTGCTGGTACCTGTCGACGTGCCCACGGGGCACTGCAGGAGCAGCTGCTCTTCGCACGAGGGGCTAGGGTGCCTGAGGGGTGAATCATTCTGTCTGCAGGGAAATGGGAGCAGAAGTGGCTTGCCAAGTCATTGGATGGGTCGTGAATCATATTACTCATTGCTGGTAGCTGTAGGGATGCTGCCCTACCAGCAAAGGGCAGCCCTCAGCTGTCCAGGGCAGGATGGAGCCTGTTTCCCGTGAGTCAGCGGCAGCTCCTGCCCCTTTCTCCCGTTACCCACAGCCCATCCCTGACAAGCCCTGTCGATACTCATGGTTCTTCCCTGCTTGGCTCTGGCTGTTATCGTCTGCCATGCTGCTGGCATCTGCAGCACTGAAGGAGGCTGTTGGAGTCTGGATTGTGCGTAGCCCAGGAGACCTGCAGGCAGGGGCAGAGTTTGCCTCCAGCTGCACAGAGGGGAAAGCCCTGCTGCCAAGCCAAGCCCCAGCAAGGCCTCTTGCTGCAGTCGGTGGTCTTCAATTGCCACCAAGTAATCATGTCTGCCATAGCAGTGTGCTGTTTTCACTTTCTCTCCATGTCCTGTGTCATTGCTGTTCAGGGAATAGCTGTCAATATCTGAATGACCCTCACGCATGTTCTAGACTAGACCTAGAAAACAAAGGCTCGCGTTACTTGCTGACAGTGCCTACAGCCCAGTTTTGCTGATCTTCCTCTCCCGACTGAGGTCTGCAAGAGACAGCCTCATGCTCCCGCTGCTCCCACTTGCTACACCCCCTCCTGTGCCCCGGCCTTGCCAGCTGTTTCCTCGCTGGCTCTTTTTGTGGATTTCTACTCCCTTAGGAGTGTAACCTGCTTGTTCTTCTGTCCTCTTGCATTTTAAGGTCATTGTCAGCCTCTTGGCTGAGCCAGGCTGTGCTTTTGCTGCATTTTCCTTCTCTGTAAGGGTGTTTCTGCCTAGCCTTTCAGATTGTAGAGCATCTCGGGGACAGCCAGCCTTTGGGTCCTGTTTCCCAACAAGTACCAACAGCAAAAAACCGTTCCTCCCCACAAGTGGAAATCTCCTCTTTTAAGCATGGTTCATTTTCCCTTGGCAGAGGGATTTCTTCGCCACTGGCTGGTGTCCCTTGCCCAGTGCTTTGTGCTGGGCAGGTAGCCCTGACTCTGCTGGGGTGGGAAGGGTCCTGGATGTCACCCTGGGGCAGGTGCGTGAGGGCTTGTGCACTGATTCATAGAGGGTTTAATGACAGGAGGGAGGAAGGTGCGTGCTGGGGATGCCTAACGAGGCTCAGACTGAGCCAAGGGTTTCAGGCCTGTCGAGGCTTTTGGCTGTCACAAGCGCCTGATCTGAGTGCACTAGCAGGGATCCAGCTGTGGTGCAAGAAGTTTCCTATCCATACAACACACCTGATCTCAAAGGATCGGGATGGTGGCCACTGTCCTTTGTCCTGGAGGGCCAGGGTGCAGGGCTGAGAAGATGTCGTGAAAACCTGCTGCCAGATAAGGGAAGTGTGGTAATGCCCCTGTTCCAGTGTAAGGGAGTGCAGACCCACGAGTGCTGCCTGGCAGGAAGCGGGCAGTTGCAGAGATGTATGTGGCTGAAGAGAGGTGTTCCATCCCATTTTAGTGGAGGCCACCTCCTACCCCGATGCCTCCTCATGGACTCAGTTGGCAGTGGCTGATCCAGTCTGGGTGACATGTCTACCAGGGCAGGACAAGGCAGGTTTGTTTTGGATGAAGTGCACAGGAAAGGCTGGGTGCATGGAGTAGGGTGTGAGCTTTGTGGCCACTGCTGTAAACATAGCTGTGGAGGTCTGAGGGCAGGCGGTTGGTGCTGGAAGCTGCTTTGCGGTGCCCAGTTGGGCAGATCTGCAATGGCAGCAGGGATTCACTGGGCCAGTGCACTCCCACAGCCTGTGTCTTCGGGGGAGAGAGCGCTGGAGAGAGCAGCACCCACCGGGCTGCTGGACCCCGCTGGCTGGAACCCCTCCACAGCACATGGGTGGGCAGCAGGGCCTGTGGGTAACCCTCCTGTGCTGCACCTG
>Ga0065711_1007713_pt1 | contig 14278 bp, 14 predicted proteins | sample Hoacrofraction12_FD_59098 | JGI IMG/M metagenome (GOLD analysis project Ga0065711, IMG submission 59098) | Hoatzin crop microbial communities from Cojedes, Venezuela - Epithelial fraction 12 v2 (version 2) | ecosystem: Host-associated > Birds > Digestive system > Esophagus > Crop | place...
CCAGAGAAGGAGACTCCACAGCCTCCCTGTGCAGCCTGGGCCAGGGCTCCGTCACCCTCAGAGGGAAGAAGTTCTTCCTCGTGTTCAGCTGGAGCTTCCTCTGCTTCAGTTTGCGCCCGTTGCCCCTTATCCTGTTGCTGGGCACCACTGGAAAGAGTCTGGCCCCGTCCTCCTGACACCCACCCTGCAGATATTTATAAGCATATATTAGGTCCCCTCTCAGCCTTCTCTTCTCCAGGCTGAACAAGCCCAGCTCTCTCAGCCTCTCCTCGTAGGAGAGATGCTCCAGACCCCTCCTCATCCTCGCAGCCCTCCGCTGGACTCTCTCCAGTAGCTCCTCATCTTTCTTGAACTAGGGAGCCCAGAACTGGACACAGTACTCTGCGCATGGGGTCTGCAGCCGGCTCCCTGCATTGTTTCCTCCTCTGTCAGACGGCGGGGGCTCAGAATGTCTTTTGGATATCACACGGAAGTCACTGCTGTGTTCCAGACACCCTGAGCAGAAAGTGCTGTTCTGATCTGTGACAAGGCTCTGTCAGGGAGCCCAGAGGGATCCCAACTTTTTTTGCTGGTTTGCTGCTTTACAAGTGCGGTGGTTTGTTCTGATGCTGCTGTTACTCCCTGGTAATCACCACTGTGATTCTCTCTCCCCTTCTAGTTAATTGTATTTGTTTTGAATTCGATTTCCCTGCCGATACGATATCAGCTTGCAGTTTTTCCCAAAGTGAGTCCCCTTTTGTTCTCACTGCTCTTTCTGAACACCCTTAAAACATTTCGGTCCTCACAGCTTTTCTAGCTTCCGCAGAACTCCTCGCTGGGAGGGTGGCCCAGCCCTGGGCGGGCTGCCTGGGGGGGCTGTGGAGTCCCCGTCCTGGAAGATGCCCCAGACCTGACGGGGAAGGCCAAGACCCCGAGCATGACCAGCGCCGGTCTTCTCTCCCTGTAGAACTGCAAGCACTCAGGGCACAGCTGGGCTGGTAGAAGACCGTTCCCTGCTCGTGCTGGTCGGTTTTCTTGCTGGTCTGGCTGGCCAGCTGCTGGTTTGCCTCAGCAGTAGTGTGGAGCATCATCCCTCTCCTCGCTCATCAGTCCGGAGCGCTGTGACCGTGAGCAAGCGGGCACAAGGGGTCACGTTGTGGGGAGTCCCAAGTTCTCAGAGGACAACAAGGTCCACCCGGCTGCTGCTGCTGCTTCCAGGGCAGACCCTGGGCCAGACCCAAGGCGAGGTGCTGGTACCCGGCATCCACCATCACTCCTGCTGCTGCTGGAGAACTTTTGTGGCTTGGCCAGAAATGCTGAAAGATTGTTTACTGCTTTTTCCTTTCCCTAACTTCATCCAGTTTGTGCCAATCTGCTCATCCCCAGCTTTCCGTAAAGCTGCTGGTTGCGGTGAGGGAGGGTCGCTCAGCCTCGTCCTGTAGCCCGGAGTGAAGTGGGACTGCGCAGAGCGAGTGAGTGGAGTTGCCGTGTCCCCCTGCCTGCTCCGTCCTCTTTGCGGCAGGTGCCGGGGTTAAACGCCGTGCCCGGCTGCGCGTACTTCTGGCTGGGGTGTGCAAGCGTGTAGGGGAAGGCACTGCCGTCTCTGGGGCGGTGCGTGGATATTTGCTTGTGTAGATGCATCTCAATCTGTTGGAAGAGAGTGTCTGATCATACCTTAATTAGTCCTCTAACAATCTACAAAGGTCAGTGCCAATTGCCTGTTCATTTACATTTGTAATTGTGATGGTTCTTGATTGCACATTAGCTGCAACTCGTTCCCTCCCACCCTGCAGAAAACACAGGCAGCAGCTTAAGCAACAGCCTGGTAGACACAAGGACCTTTGTCTCCGCTGTGCCAGCAGCGCAGCCTGCACTGAAACTTTTGTGTCTGTTCTGGAAGAGAGCTTTAGAAGCTACACTTCACTTCCAGTAAAGCGATGATGAAGTCGTTGGCAGGGAAATTATATGGACAACAGGCAGGAAACCCAATCCTCCTTCAACTGGATAATTAAAGACAATTAAACTTTTCTGCTTGCTCTGAGAAGTGTGCTAATTATGCAGGAGACGGGGAAGTGGGCCCAGGCTGGACGTTCAGCTGTTTTGTTGATCAGAAAGAATACAGCTTTAGGGGTGGGGGTGTATGTTCCTCTGTGGGGTATTTTTGGACATCTATTGCTGTAGTATCTGGGCTGCTGCCACTGCAGATGTCAGGTCCTTGCTGCAGAAGCATCTGTATAACGTTACCCATAAGCTAATTGATTTTTAATGATGGGGGTTTAGAGAAGAAGAAAAAAAACAAACCCATAATAAAAAAACAAAGCATTCTCAAGATGGAGGGATGGATGCATTTATGACTCATTAGATTGTGAGAGAAATAAGAGCGAAACAACCTGCACCAAATTTTCACTCTGGCTTCGAAAGTGTTTCCTTCCAGACGGCATGGAGCACAGGCAGCCCGTTTTATAACCCCGACAGCCGTGTGCGGGGTGGGACTGCTGCTTCGCCTCCAGCGTCTGGCGCACAGGGACGTACGCAGACCCTGCTCTGCCCGTCCCATTGCTTCACACTCCCGTACGCAGCCTCCCGCTCTCCCCATCACATCTCTTCACCTGCCGTCCACATGAGGTGTGGGGTTGTTAAAGCCTCGGCTGCTGAGCCTGTTCCTCCTTAGGCAAGTGCTGTTCAGAATTAATCTTAGTCCGTTTCTCCTGACTCTTCCTGTTTTCCATCTCCCTCTGCCCTCCTTTTCCATAGCTGTCCTCCTGTGGGAGGAGCAGAGGGGGGTTTACCCGCTCTTCCCACCATGTCGGACAGAAGTCCATCAGGTGTCCATCAGATGTCTGCATTCCTCACCGGCACCCGAGTCCTGGGCGTCAGGGTCTGCCAGGCTCCTCAGCTCAGGAGAAAGTCCTGTTGCTTGTGGTAAGCTTGACCTGAGCAGAGGTCCCTCAGGCGGAAACACTTGATGCTTGGGCTCCGCAGGAAAATCGCTATGTCCAGAAGGGTCAAGTGGAACCGAGGCAAGAGACCACCTAGAGTTTTGTGATGCCCAGGAGTCTCATTTTGATCATCCTCTCATATGAGCCCTGAATTTGTTGACATCTTTGACGGGAAACAGAGCTTTTAGCAGATGTAAATGCAGAGGACGATTTGCATGGCCAAGGAGTTGTGTTGGTACAAGCAGGCTGTGCGGTGCTGGAGGAGGTGTTTCTGCCCGGAGGCACGGGCAGCTGAGGCCACCCCATGTTGTCGAAGGAGGGAGCAGAGCGTGACAAGGAAAAGATGTGTGCCTGCCTCCTCCTCCTTTTCCAAGGCAGTTTGAGTACCGCGGTCTGGACACCGTCTATGGGACTGCTGAGAATGCTTTTGAAAAAACAACCACGAGAAATGTAGCAAGCGAGCCCAAAAGAGTCGAATTTGTTGATCTTTACGGTTGTGCTGGAGGCTGTTACAGAGCTTTGTGGGACGAAGAAGATGACTTGTGGAAAAGTCATGTAATATTTAGTGGGAAATGCTGACCATCTCTGATCTCTGTGAGTCATTCTATAGGCTGCTTTACAAAGCTTTGTATCCTTACTGTGAAAATCCGTAGGAAGGCTAAAAATAGGGTAAAATAATATCTTCTATTCAGTGCGGCTCTAGATGTTTTTTTCTTAGCACCATATACTTCTGGAGAACCTCTTTGTCTTTGTGGAGATGGGATGGTTCCCCTAAGACCAGGCTAAGCCAGCCAGAGATACCACTGGTAGTTTTTGAAGAATTATTTTGCTGGACGCGTACCGCAAGGGCGTGCCGCAGTCTCCCCGTTGCACCGCAGAGAGCCAGTCCCCGGTGGTGGACATACTGTTTCAGCAATCCTGCTGGTCTCTGCCAAACCCTTAGCAGCCATCTTCTTCGAACACACAAAGTCATTGTTGGGGCCCTCGCGTGTGAAGAGCGAGGGCAGGCTCTCTGGAAGCCGTTGCTGAACCCGGCCAAGCGCAGTCAAAAGCCCCTTTGTTTGGGCAGGAGCGGGGCTGGAGCGGGTGTCAGCGGGAGGATCGCTGCCTGCCCGTGCCCGGCCTCACCGGAGCATCCGCGCTGCTCCCGCTGCCCGCACACAGCGAGGGACCGGCCGCTCTCCCCGCTGAAGGCAGGTTGATTACAGTTATTTAGAGGGATACGTGTGCTGTAAAGCTCTGTTCTGGCAAGCCCTTGGAAGCTGCTGGCTCCGGAGCTCCCGGGGAGGAGGGGATGCCCCGTGGCTCCCGCTTTTGCCCCCTCTCTCTGTCCCCCGGGCAGAGGCGGGTGCACCGTCTGGCCACGTCTGCCTTGTATTTCAGTGTTCGACCTGCTGAAGGGCTGCAAGCTGCAGACTGAAATCAGGATGTGAGTTTTTAATGAAACCAAGTATGTAAACAGAACTGAGGTATAGCTGGAGCAGTCGCCAGATGAGAAAACCCCGTGCGGTTTAAAAATAGTAGTTAGCAAACTCCGCTTGGCTCTGGCTGTGGCGCTTGCAGACAGCTGCGTGCCCGCACGGTGCTTGCACCTCTGTTTTCACTCTGAGTCATATGAAACACTTCGCTAATGTTCCCCTTTCTTAAAAGGAGTTTTGCAGCCGCACCAGGGATGCGGAGGTATCGCCGTCAGGAGAGAGGTGACGGTAAAGGGGAACGGAAGCGAGTCCCCGGGTGATCGGGAGCAGATTTGTTCGTGAAACGCTCAGGATGTGGTAAGGTTTCACTTAGACAAAAACTTTCTATTGAGCAGAAGGGAGGCTTAATGTCAGCCACGTTTGTCGGCGTAAATTTGTGACTTGGAAGTCCCGCAGAACGCGTTATCGTCTGCCTCGAGGCAGAGGTGTTGCTTGCTGAGCTCCCGTCTCTCCTGTCCGGGCTCTCCGGTTCCTCCCTTCCCTCGGTGGCCGTGCCCTGCAGTTGGGAATTGGGATCGGCCCAGCTGTAAAATGAAGCGAAACAAACAGTGGAGAAAGGGGGAGGGGGTCCTCCACAGAAATCTCCTGTGAGGGGAACCATCCGGTTGTTTTCCCACCTTGAAGAGTGGGCAACCATGCAAGGCGTTTCTCGTTCATAATCATCAAGCATGGAGTAATTGTTCCTGTGATTTGTTACAACAGGGATCCACGACGCTCCTTTGGAGTGGGTTTTTCATGATTGCAGGCTCCGTACTTCCAGGGGAACCTTAAGACTTCTGAAATGAAAATGGGTAATGCCAAATGATGTTGCTCCCTGCTTGAAATAACGTAAATTTATTAAGAACTGATGTCCTCCACTCGGTCTCAATTAAAGAAAATGTGATCATTGCTAATGCTGGAGAAATGTGCATGTTGCTCTCGTACATCTGATAGAGGTAATGGAGGGTTTCAGAAAAGAGTAATTAGTTTGCTTTTGTAAGCTTCCCTCCACTTCTGCATGGGACTTAATTGCACACAACAATTAAAAACTTCCCAAAGCCGATTACTGGTACGGTGTCTGCAGGAGAACAGCGTACAGAGTTTGTGCTGGAGCATCTGCCCACCAAAAGCAGGCTGCAGCGCTGGCAATGCACAGATTTGTCTGGCTGGAACATGGGGCCCTTGCAGAGGGCTGGGGAAGAGCAGCGTGTGAGCTGCGCGCTGGGGGATTTGGTGTAAAATTTCCCACCTGGTGCAAGCAGGAGTTCCAGAATGATGTTCTGCGTGTGCCATCTCCTCCCACTGCCGCTGCCTCTTACGGCTGGAGAAGCTCGTCTGGTCTTGTGCTGCTGCCAGTCGCCCTCTCCTCCGCAGAACGAGATCCCTTCCTCTGGTGCTCAGCACATGCTTCCCCTTGCCATTTCCAGGCCTGGCCTTGATTGACACATTTAATAATCTGCCAGCCCAAATGACAATCTGAGCCCCTGTGCGCAAACATCAAATGCTGCCCGGCTTCATTAGCTTCTCTTAGGCTTTTTACCTCTCCCTCTCTCCCTGCAACCCAATATTGTCTTTTCCCAAGATGTTATCTGTAACCCCCTGAAGGCAGCAGCCTGCTCGGGCTTTGTTTCCGAAGGTTGCGTGTAAATCTGACCGAATCATCAGAAGGTGGATCGTCGGAGAGGTGCTTGGTGGGCCTGGCCGCAGCGGGTGCCTGCCAGGGAGGGGGCTGGGAAAGCCGGTGGGTGCCTGGCCGCCCGCACCCACCTTTCTGCCGGGAGCTGTGGCCTGCAGCTGGGGTGAGCAGCGGCTTTGTTGTCTGAAGAGGAAATCCGTTTCTCTCATCCCATCCTCGGACACAGGGAGAAAGGCGAGTGTCCTGTTTGGAGAAAACATTCGCCCACGGTGCAATAACAGACGTGAAACAGCAACAGAGAGGAAAACAGCTCTTGGCGATACGTATGTTAAAGCGATTAAACTCGCCGTTCCCCGTTACTGCAGCATTTCTGATCTCTGTGCCAGCCCCACCAAATACCCCCACATGCAGGATTATCGTCTTGTTTTTCAAGATTTCGTGTCACGTGTGTTCGTTTAAAGCGGGAGGACAGCTTGTTGCGTTCCCCTTTGCTGTTCTGCTGAACCTTGGAGTTTTTTCATTTTTTTTGTGGATTGGATGGCTTAAGGACCCTCTACCTTCCCAGCAAGTTCCCGGTGGGAGCTGCGGTACTTCTGCGCACGGTCCCTCCTCTGGAGGATGTCCAGAGGCCGGGCAGGCAGCAAACGGGTGGAAACTTTTGGTTCTGCTTTAGCTTCGTACTGCTTCAGTGGTTATCAAAATCCAGCAAATGCCTGTCTGGCGGCCGTGGGTCAGGGTTGCTGCAGACGGTTGCCTCCTTTGGAAAGTCTGCAGGAGTGAGGAGAGCCGCGTGCTTTAAGAAAGTCGGTCCCTTTAGAGACTGCTGAGTCCACAGAAGGAGACTTCTCTGTCCAGGTATTATTCTGTAGCACAGTTTGTAGCTGTCCCCTCCTTGTGTCCTTTCCCCCACCCGAATTTTGGAGAAGGCTATTCCCACCTCAGCAGCATCGGTCTGGTTTTGTGCGTACAGGACACCACGGGACTGTTGAGGTCTGCCTTCGCAGAACGCAGGGATAAAGTCGGTTGCCCTTTAATATCTGGCAGAGGCAGATTTCCTTTGTTATTTATTTTTTGGGGTTGGTTTTGAGTTGAAAGTAAAAAGCAGTTGTGCCTGAGTTCTGTTTTGACCAGCCAGCAGTGCATAGATAATCTCTAAAGGATATGAAAGGTTTAATCATTTTAATTTTGTTTTTATTAAAGTTTATCATGGCTTTTTTCATGTGCCCCTGGTAAAGCAGGGGGGGACGACGACGGCGGGTAACAGAAATCTACAGAACCCCCCAAGCATTCGCTTAATGAAACTCTCTAATGGGAGGCGCCTGGCGGGAAGGAAGTGGTTAGATAGCTGGGCTGGGGCCGGCAGACCAAAGGCACGCTGTAATATCACTGAAACGTGGCAGGAATCTCATAAACTCCCCATCCAGCCCCAGCCGACACTTGTCACTGGGAGCTCGTGGCTTTCATTAAGCAGAAAGAGGGGAAGCTCTGACGGCTGACTCGTTCCAGAATGTTTGTCTTGTTCGGCTGCATCTTAAAGCCCTTTCCACTTAGGAAGAGTAAAGGGGAAAGCATCACCAGATGCTGCAGTAAAACGCTGGGAAGCTCCTGGTCCCACTCCTGCTCGACTTTTTTCTCCCCATCAAAACAAACTGCAGAGCCGGAGTGAAACCAGGCTGTCAGAGCGCAGCATCTCTGCGCGGCTCAAGCAGCTGCTCTTCGCTTTGGGACAGAAGAGTGGTGTCCCTGTCCCTGCCGTCTCACCCTTGGTGCCGAATTTGGTCACCAGAAGCTCTGCTGCCGGTGCCAACTGCGCCTTCTGCTTCTCTTTTCCCCTCCCTCCCTTCCAGCTTTAGAATAGGGAGCTCTTCTCTTGAGGGACCTCACGGCAGTTGTTGCAGTGGTGCAGGCTGAATTCCAGACTGAAGGGCTCTCGGTTTTTGGGGTGAATCAGTAAAGCCTTGAAGATGTTGCAGGTTGAACAGCAGTAGATGCTGCTGCCCTGGCTCAAGGTATGTTGGAGAAGGGTTAGATTTCAGTGTGAGCGACGCGGGTTTCATATTAGCAGCAAATTCAACTTGTGTGTCAAGTCTGATCGGCACAACCGCGCTGCTTCTGTCCAGACCTCGCACTTGCTCAGGTGCTGTGTCCGACTGAGCCCCTACACTGACGTTCCGGTGGTAAGGAGAAAAAGAAACCTTCCGAAAACTTAGACACACATGCTCCAGCAACTGTTCCTCCACTGCCACCCCTCATCTATGGTGTTCATCTCCGCAGTACTGCATGGTAGCAGCTCGTCTCCAGTATCTTTCCTGCGGGTTTGACTGTTCCTAGCTGTTGCTGCGCTGCTCTCTTCTCCCTTTCTACACTACTGGGCTTCAGATTAAATGTATCTGGAATGAACGTGCCTCCTTCTGTGCCAGCAGGTTGATGAGTTCAGAGAGTTGCCTCCCTTGCATGCTGTTCGTGGTGTGTTAGCTTGGAGTCTCTTTCCTTGTTCTGCTGTCGACCTGAGCTGAAAGGGACTGGAGCTCCAGCGCGGAGAATTGCTGATACCTTGGTACCTTGTTTCGTACTGATTTGCCCGATAACACCTTAGGTGGGGACAGCGGCAGAAAGAAAAGTTCAATCATGTTCAAGCGGGCACAGGCTTTGAGTTCAAAGGCAACAAGGATGTTTAACTTGTTTGTAAGTAAACAGAGGAGTAGGGTGAGGAGGGGCCGTGCCAGGCTTTGTGCTCCAGCCCTCGCTGAGGAGCTGCTCTGCGGCAAGGTCCAGCAGCTGGGCTCGGCAGTTGTGATTCCTGGCTGTAGGTACTGATGCAGAACAAGAACTCTGCTTCAAACCAACGGCCTCGCCAGACTCGGCGCGGAGCAGAGCAAACCTCCAGCCTGGTCCGGCGACGCTGCTCGTGCTTCCCAGGTTTTGCTCTGCTCCTGGCGTGGAGGTGCAGCCGTGCCCCACTGCAGCGTCCCGGTGTCCCACGGGGCATAGCGACCAGACAGACCTGCCCGGCCTTACGCCTCCTGCCCGGTCGTGCAGCCCCGGCGTGGCAGGGTGCTGGGCCCGTGCCGGGAGGAGAGGTGGCACATGTAAGCAGGACACCAGTCTGCCAGATGGTACCTCAGGGTTTGCTGCAGCTGACAGAGCTGCACCCACACTGAATTTTGGCATCTCTGTGGTGGGCAGCCTGGAGTCTCGCCTAACAACTCCTGAAGAGCACTGATAGGCTTGGGAGGGCAGTGCTCTGACGGTTCATCTCCGCTCGGTTGTACAGGCTCATCCTTAAGGAGCGTTGGAGGCTGCGACCGTTTCCCTGGGATGGGGTTTGCCTTGGCTGCACGCTTGGGTTTTGGGTCACAGCAGCACCTGGGTGAGGTGGCAGAGGTTCCAGGATTCCCTTCCGCTCAGCTGCTTCCTGCCCATCTGCTCATGTCGTCGGTAATGAGCCTTTCTGGCTGACTTCTGTGGTGGGGGATAAAAATGAAAGTTGTGCTGGAAGCCAGGCGTCTTCTCCAGGCTTGTGACCGTGTTCCTGACTGCTGCTGTTCAGGGTCAGAAGCGAGGTTGAGTTCTCTCTGACACTGACACCAAAAAGGTGTTGTGATGCCACCGGTCCTGGCCAAGGACTGCGGTTTTCTTTCTGGAGGAGGCATCAGCAGGACGTCAGGAGGTGATGGGCAAGAGCTTCCCACCTCGAGGGGTCCCAGGCCTGACTTTGGAGATCTCGCCCAGTAACTGAGAGCTCAGACAGTCCAGTTGGGCAGGATGCTCCTAGGCAGAAATACCAAGCTTATTTTCCTTCTACAGTTTCATTGCAGCATAATAAGAGGAGCAAGGAAAGAGAATGTGGGATGGTTTGTGTTTCATGAGAGGTACCTGTGCAGACTGGATGGAGTCGCCCTCAGTGCAGCTATAATTCTGTGTTTTTCCCCTTCTCCTGAAAATGTTGCACTTATATGTATATGTATAAGTTCTTTAAAAAGAGTATCTGAGGCAGTGGAAACGTAGAGCTCTCCCTGAGACTGGCTGAGGCAGTACCAGTTGTCCTGGGCTGTGTGTGTATCCTGGAGAAGGCAGATCCACCCCTGCTGTGAAGGAGGAAGCTGTGTGGTTCGGATGGATGCAGGGATGCCTTTGTGGAGCTGCTGTTTCTCACGCAGGACATTTACACTGGATTTCTGGTCTCCAGCTCCATCTTTTCATCAGAGAGGAAAGTGCAGGAGAAGATCCCTTCGTACCTCCTCCTGTGGTGCTTTTCACCACTGGTCGTAGCAGAATCTGCCTGTGCGTTTTTGGAGATGGGCAGAGTTACATTCGCTTCTCGCCATCAGTGAGAACTTCTGTCCAGACATTTAATGCAAATAGCAATGGAAAGGTCACTGCGTGAGCCTATGGAGGATGTAACTCAGGGTCCAGAAGCAACTCCTGGGCCTTGGGTTAGCGAGGGCACTAAGCACACGTTAGCTTGGTCCTCAATTATTTAAACATTTTTAGCTTCTAGTTTGTAAAAATGTTGCTATTATGTTTTGGCAGTTCTCAGAGATGTTAAAAAATGAGACTGAAACCCCAGAAATCTTGGCAACTTTACAGTTCTGATGTGGATCGATCGAAAGAAGTTACTTCCCACTTTAGGGTTTCATCCATGGAACAAGAAGAGTATCTGCTTACTCTTCAATGAGGTTGTGAAACTGAATTCCTTGATGTTTGCCATGGGCTTTTCGATCCTTGGGAGGGAAAGGTGGGGTCTCTTCTCGTGGTCTTTCCTAGAAGTCTTCAGAGACAGAAAATTGTCCTTCCAAGTGCCAAACCTGCAAGGAGAGTGCCCTCAGCTGTGCCACTGCTGGCTGCGACCAGAGCCGGCTGCTCTCACGGCTGGTCAGCCAGAGCCGTTCCAGAGAGGGAAAGCGAGCGTGGGAGAGCTTGTCGGAGCTTGCCCGCTCAGACCCGTGGCATCAGCACGTGCTGTGCCAGCCTGTTTGGAAGGCGAATTGGAACCTTGTTGCCACAGAACATGCTGATTTTGGGTTACAACATAGGCTTCATTGCCCTGTACAAGAGGTCCATTTGTTTACAGAAGCTGATTCAGGTCCGCAGGGTCACACTCAGCGCTGGAGGAGAACGTCCTGCACCTTTCCTCCCTGCAGGGAACATCCCTGCGGAGCATCAATGCCTTTCCTGTTTCTGTCTTTTCCCTGCCCTGATTCTCTCATACTTCATTCTGCTGGGGGAGTACGCGTCTGATGGTCTTTATCTAACGGGCAGGACTGGAGGAGGACAGTGTCTGACCTAAACAAACAAGTGCTGTGAGATCTTTGTTCAGAGGAGGCGTTGTGAAAACGGAAAGTATCCTCGTCCTGCAGCTCCTTTGTTGGGATTCAAGACTCAATTGCAGGAGACAGAGCTTGGTTTCTGAAATGGATTTTGTTTTTCTTTAAGAGCCGTAGGCAAAATGAGATTGTAGGTGTTATCAGTGGGATGAGTTGTGAAGCGAGGTTTGACAGCAGCTGGCACGGGATTGGAAATAACCCCTGGCCTGGCCCACTCCAGCGTTTTCACTGCCGCTGAGCGTGCTTTGACGTGCGCGTCGGGAGAACGCTCTCCGGTGTGCATGCTCGTGGTCCTGTGCTTGCCTGTATTTCTCAACCACGCTTGCTTCCTTTTGCTTCTGCAAGGCCTGTTGATGCTCTAGTGATGTCGTTCAGGTCCTAAGAAGGAGCTACCGCATGTATTTATTTTTCCACGAAAAACTTGAGGTTGTTTACTCACGTGTCTGCCAACGCCAGTGTCTGGCTCTAGCTGCTTTGGAAGGAAATCTGGGGACCTGTAAACACATAATAACCTACCTCAAATAAAGGTCACGTCCTTATTCCTACTAAAATTTAGTTCATGCCCGTAAGCAAGAGGGTTTCTGTTTCTTCCAAATAGTCAGTTTGCTTTTCTGAGTTGTACATCTTGATGCCCTTGCCGTGTATTTTGGTTTGACCTCAGTGATTTCTTGAGGCCATGAGTTCCAAAGGTTAATTGGGAGCTGTACGAGAAAGTAATATCCATATTTGCTTTGAATTTGCATTTTTTCCGTGTTCATTGTCAGTCCTCCAGAGACGGGAGGGTGAGAGGAGCAGTATTCGTCCAGCTCCCTTGAACCAAGCTTCATTTGGATGCTCCTACCACGGCCACCTTATTTCTTTCCAGACCACGCAGCCCTAATCTTCTTCTCCTGTTCTGTGTCGATACCTTTTCCTACCCCTCTTTTCAGCCTTTTTGTTCGTCTGTGGCCACTTCGTTAAATGAATGACAGTGTTCAATTTTTGTGTCCTGTTCCACACGTGTCCTGACGTGTAGTTTCTTTCCCACACAGTGTGTCAGATGTAGGTTTCCTCTGGTCTACCTGCCGGGATGTGCCGGCCTTTTCCGAAGCCGGNNTGACGCACAGCGTACGTCCCGCTTAACGTCCCGCCGGGGACCCCGAGCCCTGAAATCTCATCTTTCTCCCGCAGTGGGGCGTGCGGGGCCGCTGCCATCGCTCACCCCCGGGCTCAGAGGGACAGAACGCGGCGATGGGCTGAGCGTGACTCGTGAGAGTTTTGCTTTGCTCTTCTGATTTGCTGGTATTCATGCAGGGCAGACGCTTCTGCTCCTTTGCTGGGAACTGCTCTCTCATTTGGTTACCAATTAAGCTGAAGCGTTCTGGCCTTTTCCGTCCTCCTTTTTATTGTTAGGAAGGGTGAATTAGGGCTTGGTGTTCAGGATTGTTCTCTGGCCTCCGCTGCTACTTTGCTGCCTCCTTTGTGGCAAAACAATGGCATTAATTTTGGCCTTTGCGGGCCGGCAGGCAATCTGGCAGCGCACAGTGCCTGTCCGTTCCACTTCACTTGTGCAGCCACCTCTCCTTTCCACATCACCTACTCACTTTTCTCCTCCTATTCGGGGGCTTTTTTACCTCCCCTTTTGTGCGTGTGTGTGTGGTGTGGAGGATCGCTCGGAGTTCATTTTGTTCCAGTCTGGGAGGGGTCAGAGGTCGCAGCCTGGATGCTGGGTGAAGGGGAGCAGGGACGTGGGCGATGCGGAGCGAGCGGAGCTGTGCCTGGCTCCCTCAGCCGGCGCCTTGCCAGCCATTGTGGCTCTGAGGAGACCCGGGGTGCGGGAGGTGGCTTGTGTCCCCGCTCCCCCTTCACCAGTCGGTTCCTCTGCCAGGGCCAAAGGTGGTGACACGGGGAGGATGGCGAGCTCCCGGTCAGGGGACGGAGCGATGCCGGCAGCACCCTGGGTGTGAGCCGTGGAGGGCGCGGGCGCAGTCCTGGGGGTCCCCAGCACGCAGCGGCCCCGTGCAGCGTCAGCCCCTGCGCCCTGGCATGGCTTCCAGGTGGCCTTTGCCTAAACTCAGGAAGGTGGCTGAAGGAGGGGACGGCTGCCAGATGGCTGGCTGTCGGGTGTGCCCGTGCCGGCTCCTGGAGGCCCTGGGCAGCGAGCAGCCGCTGCTGGCCCTGCTCTGGGTTTTGCAGTGCCCAGGGCTGCCCGGCCAGCAACGCTGCCGGTAACGGGCACCTTCGGACAGAGGTGAAAGGGAAGGAAGGAAGAGAGGTTTCACCAGAATCATCAGGGTTCTTCTAAAATGGCAGAAATAGGAAAATGCTGAAGAGGCAGGAAACATCCATCCGCCGAGGATGTGCTGTTTGAAAGACGCGGTGGGGTTTTGCGGTGCCTCTCGCTGGCGTAGAGCGTCAGGCTCTCCAAAACTAGATGCTGTTAGAGAGGAGGGATTGAGAGCTAGGGCAAGGGAGAAAATCTACTTCTAGCCCCGAAAGGTAATTAATACAAAATAAGAGGCGTGTTAAGCTCCCGCCAGATTGAAGGCTGCTCCGAATGGTGCAAGTTTCAGAGGGAAAGACTCAAAATACGAAAACGTCCAGATGAAAATCAAGTGGAAGAGCAGAGTGCTTTTGGCAAGGTGAGCAGGGTGGTTCCGAAGTGAGCCAGGTGATGGGTTTGCTTTGTTTCCTGCAGCGGGTGGGATGACGGCCTCGCGCGCTCTCGGGGAGCTGCAGGGAGGAGGAGGAGTGTGGTGCTGGGGCCACTGTCCCTGAGGTGGAGAGCTTGGATCTGGCTGGAGAGCTGGCGGAGCTGACTAGGGACACAGAATCACAGAATCACAGAATGGTAGGGGTTGGAAGGGACCTCTGTGGGTCATCTAGTCCAACCCCCCTGCTGAAGCAGGGTCACCTACAGCAGGCTGCACAGGACCTTGTCCAGGCGGGTCTTGAATATCT
>Ga0065711_1044146_pt1 | contig 14277 bp, 10 predicted proteins | sample Hoacrofraction12_FD_59098 | JGI IMG/M metagenome (GOLD analysis project Ga0065711, IMG submission 59098) | Hoatzin crop microbial communities from Cojedes, Venezuela - Epithelial fraction 12 v2 (version 2) | ecosystem: Host-associated > Birds > Digestive system > Esophagus > Crop | place...
CCACCCCAGTTTTTTTCCAGCACTGACCTTGACATCGCTTTGCCTCCGCTGCAAGGCGGGCAGGTCCCCGGGGCTGGCTGCTCCCTGCTGCTCCGCCAGCGTCTCCTCTGCTCGGCACAGCCAGCGGCTCAGCTCGGCCAGGCCCCGCGCCCGGGCTGCCTGCTGCTCCTGCAGCGTCTGCGGGCAGAGGGGAGAGGGGAGCGTCAGCGCCCGCGCCGCAGCCCCGGCCCCCCGCGCCGCTGAAAGGCAAGGCGAGAGGTTACAGCTGGAGCATCTCCCGGAGACGAGGACGCAGCACAGAAAAGGGCTTTCATGGCTCTCCGTGGGCTCCCTCTCCCTCTCCGGCTCGCGGGGCTGAGTCCCTGCCGAGCGGGAGCTGCTCGCTGCGCGTTTGCCGCCATCCGAGCGGGCTGCTCTCAACCCGCTCTTCGAGCAGCCCGTTGAGCTCCAACGCAGAGCCACGCGCCAGGTCGTGCACTCCTCTCCCGGCAGAGCTCAACCAGAAGTTTCTGCGCCTTTTCAAACCTCACAAACATTAAACCGGCAGCAGAAACTCATCCAACGAGAGGCGGCAACAGCCTGAGGTCAGGCAGCACCGCTGCGGAGCCCCACACCGCCCAAGCAGGCTGGTTTTTTGTTCCTGGGGTGGGAGAGGGAGCCTGGGAGAGCGAAAGCGTTTCTGTAGCTGATCCAGCTCCTCCGTTCCGCTGCCAGAGCACAACACAGAAGCGCCTGTCTGAGCAATTGAGCATGATGTGACCCGAGAGTCCCTGCAACGTCCCTGCTCCCCTTTCCCAGGGGAGAGCAAGGTTTTGAGTTTCGCTCGGCATTTCAGCGAGGTGATGTACAAACTGGTGCCAAAACACTGTGCTTGGTTCTCCCAGTCATAAGATAAACAACAGAAGCAAATTGCAAGAGCCTTCTTAAGAGCTCTCCAGCTGCAAAGCGAGTTCTTCCGGGGTTAGGATGGGCGCACACTCAATCTGAAAAAGCAAAGCAAACCGGTTAATATACACACACACACACTCCAGACAGCACAGGCAAGAGTTACAGAGAGCAACTGTTAATAAAAACCACACTACTCCTGTCTGGAATCAGAGGATCCACGCAGCGACGGGCGCTGCAGCAAGGCAGCAGAGACCTGAGGACTTGCTTTGGCAGCTGCCTGCTGCCTCGATCCACCATCAGCTGCTTCTCCAGGACAGCAACACCCAGCTTGCGCAGGGGCAAGCGGACATTAAAACTGCGTCTGCGGTGGTCCCCCCGCACAGGGATTTTCTGGTGGGGTTACAGGGAGCAGGGTTTATTCCACCCAGCCCAAAGCACTCGACGTCTAGCAGCCGACTGCCCGGCTGCGCTACCCAGAGCTCAGCAAGGCTCCAGCTTTTAGGAGGAAAGCGACTTTCCGCCTGGGAGTTACGTGGTAGGAAGGAGAAAGGCTTTAGAGGAAGCTCATGATGTGCAATGAAAAGTCATAAACTGTGAGTGGCATGCACACAAAATCCCAAATACGAGGTGTCTGAGCGCACGTTCTCGTGGCTGGGAAGCGCTTCAGCGAGCAAACTGCAGCCTGGAAGCAGATGTCTCACAACCTTCACCTGATCCGTCTGCTCCACTTGCTGGAGACAGACCTGCAGGACCTCCACGCGAGCCGTCACGCGCTCCGACACGTCCCGGAACGCCTTCTGCAGCTCATTGAGCAGCCTCAGCAGCTGCCTGCTCTGCTGAGGGGTCAAGTCCTGGGCGTGCTCCGAGATGAGGAACTGGATGTCGAAGGCAGTGGCGTCAAGCTGAGACTTGGTGTCAGCGAGGGGATCTTTCAGCTCCTGAACAGGAGAGAACAGACCTGTCAGGCAAAGCGACCCTGCAGCCAGCGCTTTCCTGCACTGCCGGCTTCAGATGGGACCCATGGACAGGCAGCAGCGTGCACCCAAAAAAAGTATGCACCCAAAAAAGTGCTTTGTCAGCAGAATGATATATTCCAGAAACCCCAAATGCTCCCAAACCCATGCTCAGCACTGAGGTGACAGCATCTCACCACAGCAGCTTTCTGATGTGCCTCCGCACCAGGCCTCCAGCACCTGGCCAAGAGGCTGCTCGGACCGTGCGGGTGGGCTGCCCTCGGGTCTGCAGATGACCCAGACCTGGAGCTGCCAGCAGCCCAGTCCAGTCCTCGGTGCCTCCCTGCGTCACCACCGCTCTCCAAGCCTTCGACCCCCTGACTTCAATGCCAAGGTGCTACCAGCAAACAGGAGATGCTGAACTGACCAAATCTTGAAACCCATCACCAAGAGATGAATGAACGTGGAGGGGAGCCTGGGCTCCTCGTCCAGCCGACGGGGACCGGGGCAGGTGTGATGGAGGAGGCTCTCCGCATCGCAGAGCCCCACAGGAATCCCTCCCGGTCGCTCAGCCCCCACCACACACCTGCATTTGAGCACGTTCCCCAGATGCCCAGAGCAGATGGTTGGTTTATTGTGGAAACAAATGACTTTGGAGCAAGTACAATATTGTTGCTCCTCCCGCAACAGAGGATAAGGGCAAACCCTTGGTAGGCTCCAGGAGGGAAACAGGATTAAAAGCTTCTCCTCCGCACGGAGGACAGCAACTCCATCAGCCAGAAGGATTAGGGGCATTGCCATGGTTACCTTGTAGCGCTGGAGGCAGCGACTCAAGCTGTTCGCGTCAGTCGCGTGGTGGTAATCGCTGCCGTCCAGCGACTCCGCGATGCCAGAGACCCAGCTCAGCAGCTCCTGGAGTTTGCCCTGGAGAGTGTCGTGATGTGCCAGGATTTTAGCCTTAAAAAGAAAAAAAATGAAATGCAGCATTTAAAGCAGGAGCAGAGCGCTCCGGGGAAGGAGCGCTGGGATGCTCAGTCGCCAGCTCTACCTTTTCGGTTTCTGCCACCCCGCGAAGGTTTTGCAGCCGGGACTCCAGGACATCACTCGCAGAGCTCAGAGACTTCTGGAGGTTCTTGGCATCCTTCTCCAAAGCCTTCAGTAATTGCTCAGGGACTTCTTCAGGGGGATTGGCCACAATCCACTTCACGGCGTCCAACTCCTGATTCACTGGGAAGCTCAGCTCCTGCAGCTCAGCGCCCAGGGCCTGAGGCAAGACAGCATCGTTATGTCTAAGATACGGTGACTTCATCTTCCCGCTGCCAAAGCTGAGGAAAAGTTTTGGAGATCCAGCTCCGAACACTGCGTCTATCTCCGAGGAAGACTCATTACTCTCCTCCAGCCCCGCTCAGCTGCCAGCACTCGCCTGGTCTTTTTCCAGGCTGTAAAATTCATTTCAGCCACGCTTGGGTTATTGTCTAAGCAGAGGGGAGAAGGTGAGCCAGAGGCAGTGCCAGCGCGGAGAAGGACAGGGTTTGCGTATCAACACCTGCTAAACCCGAGACTAACCTCCCCGTCTGGCTCCCAGAAGCAGAAAGGAGGTGGAAGGGCTGTGCGTGACGCTGGGGAGAGGAAGGACGAGCTCTGTCCTGCCCAACCCCAGCCCAGCCGGGCGCAGCCTGGCTCACCTCCGCGTGCTGCAGCAGGTCGCGCAGGGCTGCCAGGTTCTGCTCCGCCGGCTGCACCCGTTTGATTCGCATCTCGACATCCCGCAGCATGGAGAGATACGATACCAGCTTCTCGTCGTGCTCCAGACACATCTTCTTGCTGAACATGATCTACACAGTCAAACAGGGAAACAAAACCTCGGATTTAGACAGAAAAGAAAACAAAGGATTATATATCATTCTTTTTTTTCCAAAGAAATCTGTTAATAGCATTCTGTTGCAGGGACTTTCCACTCGCCAGCCTTATCTACGTTTACTACAGGAGAAATAGAACACACGGCTCTTTTTCCAACATAAGCTGATAAATGGCAAGAGATCTCTGGTGTTAAAGTGCCAAAAGAGAGCCGTACTTCTTAGTCATTTCTAAGCAATGCTCCAGCAAAACGAAGCCACACGCAGCCTGGAGTGTTTTCAGTCCTACATCACTGGGTCCTTCGCCAAACCCATCGCAGCTGATGCTGCAACATCCAGCTCAAACCTCGACTCCTCCTGCTCCCTCTGTGCCGAGGGCCTCAGACAGATTTAACATCAAACACGCACAAACAGCTCGCTAAAAAACGTCAAACCAGCAAAAAAGCATCAATTTACCTGGGCTGGTCTCATGGATTCCCTCGAGGTTTCCAGCAGCTCCCCCTCCATTATCACAGGTAAGAGCAAGCCCCGATCGCCCGGAGCCGGCTGCCTGGTCCTCTCCTGGGGCGTTTCCTCCTGGGATGTTGGGGGAACAGGGGCATCTCCTTGGCCTGTGCTCATCTCCACTCTCTGCTCTTGCCACCTCTCTTCTCTGAGCTCAAGGACTGCAGAGGTTTCCTGAACTTCTCGGGGTTTCTCTCCAACAGTCAATTCGTCGGGCCGTTCGCCTGCTGCAGGGGCTGCACCGCACACATCACTGGTGGCTTCCACCTCGGGGTTCTCCTGGGTCATCCCCTCCTCCAGGCTAAATGCCACCGAGGGATCGTGACCATTTCTGATCTCGCCTTTCACCACCTCCTGAGCTTCCCCTTGTCCTGGGGGAGCAGGGAACACCCAGCTCCCAGCCAGGTTTTCTTTACCTTTCTCCAAAATCGTTTTCTTTTCTTTTTCATCCCTGCTGCTCCTCAAGTGCTTGGCTGCATCTCTTGGCAACCCAGCAGCAACCTTGGTGGTGGTTTCATGTTTTGGTTCTGGCGTACTTGAGTCGAAGTCCTCCTCCTCCTCCTCCTCCTCCCCTGGAATTTCTTTGGAAGTCAGAGAAGGAAGGGACTGCTTTTCTGCAGATTTCTCCGGCTGAGCGCTGTCTCCTGCAATACCAGTCTGCTTTGCTTTCTTCTTCTTGCTTTTCTGTTTTTGGCTACGTTTTAGCTTAGTTTCAGTAGTTTTTTCTTCGTCAACTGGACCTTCTGCACCCAGTCTCGGGGTTTCTCCTTCGATGTGCTTGACAGTTTTTTTACCTGCAAGCTCGTCTCCTGCAGGCTTCATAGCGATGCCAATCTCCAGGGGTTCTCCAGACTCCGCAGGACCCATCTCTCCCTTCCCTCGCCCCACAGTAACAGATTCCCTCAGGGCTGCCGGTGTTACCCCACCCAGGCTGCCCACTCTCTCTCCTGGCTCAGAAGCCACCACTGCACCCTCTTCACCTGCCACAACTCCCTCTGCACTTACAAACCCTCTCCTCCTCCTCCTCTCCTCACCTTCCTCCGCACTGTGAAGCACTTCCACATCCAAGAACGACTGCTCTTTCTCCAATCTCAATCCCTCCACTTTCTCCATCCCTCGAACTTCTACTTCTCTCCTCGATTCCTTCCCCCAAGCTGCTCTCACCTGGATGCTGCTTTTTGCAGTCCCCTTTTCCACAGCCCTTACTACCACCGTCTCTCCAGGGAGAGATGTTGTACCTAATACTGAGGTGTGTTCTGGAGTCAGTTCAACCCTTCCTTGGGGATGATGGGTTCCACCATCCTCTGAAGTTTCTTGAGGCTTTGCTTTCCCTTCTGTCGGTGTCACCAGGGATCTCTCGACGGCAGCGGCTGCACCTCCAGCCATGACGTAGCTCACAGCTTCAGACCCAGCTTTGTGCTCAGCACCATCGGACTTCTTAGCAGCACTGGTAGAGACGATGGCGTCTTGCTCTTTTGGAGATAATTTTTCCATTTTTTCCTGGAAAAGGTGGGGTTTATCTACTTTGCAGACCTCAGAACCATATTTGTCTTCAGATCTTTGGGCCTCCTGAAGAGTGGTAGCTAATTTTTGGCTAATCAGTTCTTTATCAACAGCTTCCTTTAAAGTCAATCTTCTCCCACCGCCAGCATCAACAATTCCCCCAGTCCTCATCTGGTTAGTGGCGATGAGTTTGGCCATCTCCTCATCCAGCAGCCCTTGCTCCACAGCAGCCCTCAGGGAGAGCCTCTCGCTGACCGTACCCTCCACGACCCCCCCGCTGTCTGCCTGAGCCTGCAGCAGCCGCAGCGTGGGCAGAAGGTCCACCTTCCCCAGCCTCACCGCCTCGGCGCACGTCAGCTTGCTCCCCGTCACCTCATCCTTGATGGCGCTGAAGGGATGGATCTCCAGATACCGCTGGCCAGATTCAACGTCGATTTTACACTTCTTTATGAACTCTGAGTAGGGAACGATCATACAGGTCTCGGGATCTACAATTCCTTCTCTCATTTCTGAAGATGACAGGACTTTCTCCATAACCTGCTCGGGCAGCAAGCCCTCCTTTACCGCCTGACAGAGTGCCAGCCTCCGGCCAGAAGCAGGATCAAAAATGCTTCCACTCCCAGCCTGGATTTCTTGCACTTTCCTCTGGAAGTTCGGACTAACGAGCCCTAACGATACCGCCTGGGGCAAGGGCAGCTTCTCCTTTGTAACTGGATGAACACAGTCCTGCAGGCACACGCTTTCAGCTTCCGTGAGTTCATTACACAAATCTTGATTGATCAAACCGTGTTTCATTGCGTCGTTTACCGAAAGCCTCATTCCAGACACGTGATGGATGATTCCTCCATCAGCAATCTGCTTGGTCAGGAGCTGAAAAGCTTTTTCCTTTTTTAGGAGCCCTTTTTCAACAGACTGTGCAATAGTCAAGGGCTGCTTGGTTTTAGGATCCACAATTCCACTGGTCTCAGCCTGTAAGCTAATGAGCTTCTGTCTGGTCACCTCATCGGTGCCTTTCCCTTTGGAAGCCTTCTCCAGCTTGACCAGCTCTTTCTGACTTGTTGGCTCTATGAGGCCCAGATTTGAGGCTAAAGTGACTGATATTTTTTTGCCACGTTTCAAGTCAACGATCCCTCCGGTAACCACTTGCCCCTCCAAGATCCTCATTGCTGTTTCCCTGTCCAGAAGGCCAACGGCGGCGGCATCCTTGACAGAGTAGACGAAGTTATTGCCTGGGTCAAGAACACCACTTATGGCTTTGTCGGACGCCAGTACCTTCTGGAGAAGCTTCTCATCCATCAGACCTTCTTCAATGACATCCTCGGTGGTTAATGATTCACGTGTCTGAGAGTCAAAAAAGCCACTGAACATCTTCATTTTCTCCATTAGTTTCACAGCTGTGTGGCTGGGCACCACTCCACAGGCTACTGCTTCGTTGAGGAGAAGAGTCTTGTCTGTCTGCTCATGGATTATGCCACCACTTTGGAGCTGTGTTAAGAGCATTTCCAAAGTGTCCTCTGCTTCGTGCTCTGCAGGGGCTGGCAGGGCTGTTTCATCAACGCTCTCATCACCTAATACTTCTTCCCCCTCTCCTTCCTCCACTTCCAACACACTTTCCGTGTTTTCACTTTGCCTGTCTGTTTGCTCTGCCTCTCCAATTTTAGGGAGCACAATCTCCTCTCCTCCCAGTATGCCATTCTCATTCGTTACCTCGTTTAGCAAACAAATCTCTCTAACATCTTCTGCCTCTAGTTCAGGTTCTTCCACAGCCTGGGACCTCTCTGCCATGATTTCCAGTCTATCTCTACTTTCTGAAACACGCATCGATATGCAGATTTCACTCTTCACAACAACTGACCCACCTCCCGATGCCCTCTTCTGATCTTCAACACCTTCCACTCCATCTCCTGTAGTAGGCTTGGACTCTTCTTCTGCCTCAATCATCATTTCTTCTGTTTCTCTGAATTCACTGCCAAGGTCACTGGGATGTCCTGGCCTTGATAACTTTACCTGATGTTTGTCCTTGCTTGTAGAAGCTACATGCTCTCTTCCAAATTCATCATCAGTTTCACTCTTGATGGTAGCCCGTTTAGTATAGATCTGCCCTGGCTCCTCCACAAGCAGGATATCTTCTGCATCCTCCAAGAGGAGGCCTTCAGCTCCCATCACCACCTCCCCATTCTCCAAAGCAGTTCTGGGTGGTAGGACCTTTTTGCTTTGTTCTTTTGAAGAAGCAAGTTGAAAGTCAAGCTGCTGCAAAGCCAAACCGTTGCAAGGCTCGCTTCCAAGCGCTGCATTTGCCTTTGCCTCCTCAAAGCCTTCCCTGCCTTCCACCATCTGTGCACAGGATCCGTTTTCTTGGGTTTGAATGAGGGCTTTAGTGAGATTGTTCAACTCACCGTCCACTAAGAGCAGCTTCTGGCCATCATGGATGTTGATATAGCTGTGGGTCATCAAGTGGAACATCAGCCTTTCATTGTCACTCCTTAGCAGAGGGTCACTTTGTTCTTTGTGATCTGTGGGACTCCTTCCAGAAGAGCTCTGGCCATGCCTGCTTCCTCTTGGAGAGCCAGCAAGCTGCACGCTGGCCATGACATCAGGTATGGCTGTGGATTTCAGCTTCTTCGCCACATCTCTCTCCAAGATGCCGTGTTCAACTGCTTTCTTCCAGGACAACACCTCAGTGGTTTCTGGTATAAAGACAGCCTTAATGAGTTGCCTCTTGCTGAGGATCTTGCAAGCCAACTCTGTAGACAGGATTCCTTGCTCTAAAGCATCCGCAACCGGGACGATCTCCCCTGTCTCTGGCCACAGGAGCCCCATGAAAGACCACAGGGATTCCAGAACGACCAGTGCAATCCTTGGTGCTACCAACTCTTTCTGTACAGCTTCATCAATTGTCAGTCGCTCTCCCGTGACAGTATCGATGATGCCACCTGTCTGAAGCTGCCGGATGAGCAGAGTGCACGCCAAATCCTGGTCAATTAAATTATGTCTCACGGCCTCGTCCACAGTCAGCCTGTGCCCTGTCCTGGGGTCTACAATGCCACCAGCAAAGAGATGGGCTTCCAGCAACCTGACCGTTACCTGCCTGTCTATCAGCCCTTCCTGGACGGCACGGAAGATGCTGACTTTTCTGCCCGATTTCAAGCTCACCATCCCACCCGCCAGCTGCTTGACCGGGAGCAGCCTCAGCCCAGTCTCTTGGTGGATGATGCATCGGTGCATGAGCTCGGGCAGACCGATTTTCTCAGCAGTGTTGGGGTCAATCAAATCCTTGCCACCCTCCAGGTGAGACAGGAGTCTGGAATAAAGCTGGGGGGTAAGGAGCCTTTCTTGCATCGCTGTCTCCAGGCTAATTCTGCCCTTATGGACTTTAAAGCCCCCCGTGACAAGCTCAGCTTCCAGAATCTTGAGCCCAGCGCTCTCACTGATCCTCCCCTCTTCCACCGCAGCAACGACAGGTAGGAGCTGCCTCCCTTCACATCTGACTTCTTCCACCCGGTGGAGAGCATCCTTCAACTCCTGCAGCACCTGGAACATCCTGAGATCGATGATGTTTCTTGCCAGACCTTCCTCCAAGGAGAGTTTCTCATTGGTCTCTGGAACAACTAAGTCAGATGTGATAACCTGGGCCTCCAAGAGCACGAGGCCAGTGTCCTGATCTATAAGACCTCTCTGCATGGCACCAAAGACAGGGAATATTTCTACCGTGCCAAGATCGATCACTCCTGCCACTGCTTCGTTGCCCTAGAACAGAAAGAGAAGGAAAAGAATTAAAACAAAACTGAGCGTTGCCAGCGCTCAGGCTGCATGAGGTCCGGGGAGGTCTCAGTTTCCAAAAAAAAGTGTAAAACCCCTAAACAGGCTAGAAAGCAAGCCCCAAAGTGTTTCGAAATGCAACTCCAAAGGCACCACAGCACACAAACCGGTGCATTTGCCAGCCTGCAGACTGCCAGCAAGTTTTAAGGCTCGCCTGGTCCCTCACCCAGGGCAGCACGGAGACGCTCCCAACACCCACCAACAGGAACGCAGCGAAGCGGCAAGCGGCAAAACCCAGAGGTGCTCCTAATTCTCCACGGAGAAACAGAGGGAAGGAGACCAAGAAGCACACCAAAGCCGTTCAACAACTCCAGTTTTAAAAAGTAGAGGCAACACAAATCCCACTCCGTACTCAGAGGAGAAAACCCTCTTCCCTAGGAACCTCTCCGAGCGCAGTTTCTCCCCTGACTCGTGCCATGCTCAAACCCTGCGCTTCCCCAAGCAGACTTCAAGTGCCAGGATGGCCGGGGAACACCAGGGAGCAGCTCCCCAACGAGCTGGACGGCCATGCACGAGGGCAGGAGCGCTGCATGCAGGGCAGCTCCCCGAGCACAGCCACCGCAGCCGCTCCAGCACCTCGAGGTGCCCGTGCTCTCCAGGCAGGGCGAGGGAGAAACAGCAGAAGTTGGGAGGTCCCAGCATGGAAACAGCGACAGACTGGGAACAGAACATTTATTTTGGTGTTTCTGGAGGGGCTTTTCTCTTCTTGCCAGTATCCCCACCAGGAGGGTGATAATTAAGGTGATAAAGACTAATGGCTCTTTGGACATTTGGGTTTCTCCCAGTCCCACTGGCTTGGGGCTAAAGTTGGCCCAAACACTAAAACATTTTTGTGGGGATAGGGAGGAGGGAATCCAGATTGTGGAATAAGTGGCTTTTGCATCCCAAACACCCTCTGATTTATTTTTTTTAATCGGTGAGTCTAGCAGCACCGGCGGCTGGGGGTGTTGGCAGCTGCGGCACAGCTCGGGTACAGCACAGCAGAGGACGCAGCCTCCACCACGCCGGTTTGCAGACCCCCCCCCACCGCCTTCCGCCGCGGAGACGGGGCGAAGCTGCTGGCCAAACCTCAGCTCTCCACCACCACCATTGCCAGACTCTTACATGCACGTTCGGAGATGAACAAGCCATGGAAAGACAGAGGAGGGGGGGAAAAAGCTGAAGATCAAAAAAAGGAGGTGGAAGGGAAGGGGGGTAAAAGGCTTTTACTTACCCGAGTTGCAGGGTGTGCCTTGAGCAGTTAAAGACAGAGCCTTATGGAGCAGTTCAGCCGTATCACACACAGTGTAAAGCTTGGTGTTAGCGTCCAGCATGCGACTGCTTTGTTTGCAAAAAGAACCCCCCACACAGGTCGTCCTCTTTCACTTTGCGTGTTTGGTTTGTTTAAATCCCGGAGGGTTAGTTAAACTTGTAAGCAAGGATGTCAGTTAATCTCAAAAACAGTTGACATGAAACACAAACTGTACAGGGACACATCATGCTCAATTTAGCGCGTTCTGCTTCGCATTTTTGTCTTTTATAACTTCGCTCTGACAGTCGGATGTTTCCAGCAAGCAAATGTTAAGAGTTCCTCATGCTCCCTCTACAGAGAAGCAGCCGCTCCGCACAGCAGCCGCGGGGACCACCTCGCAGACGGGGACCGACGGTGAAGCCCCACTGCCACCTCTCGTTTTGTCTCCTGGGCTTCGCCGAGAGCGTGAGTGAAAACTGTTCTAGCCTGAGCCCCAAAGCGCGTCCATGCCGTGTGAAAACTGCCCGGCAAGCCCTGGAGAAGGCTCTCGAGTCATCTTCCTGCCCAGGAGGGAGGAGAAGAGAAAGGACGAAGCACCCTTCCCCCAGGCAGGCTGCTCGCAGCCGCTTGCCTGGCAGCAGCACCAAAGCCATGACAGCTTAGTGACAGCTAACGAGTCGGTTTGCTCGCCGTAAGCTTTCCGCTGCCAGCACGAGGGCTCGCCATAGAAAGCGCTTACTGCACCGAGACACCTGAAATGTGCTGTAAAGTCCAATTTGGAGAGAAACGCTCTCTGTTCAGGTGAAAGCTGGGCAGACGGATTTCAAACAAGCGGCCCCATCGCCCTCCTCCCGTTAGCGGCTCGAACAGGGCTTCACTCACGGACCCAACGGCCAAAACCTGCGTCACACGGCCAGATCTGAGCGGGCCGTTGCTTCAGAGTAGAGGGAGCCAGCAAGCAAACACACAAATATATCCATCGACACATGTATATACACTTATAGAACACGCACACGTATATCTGTGAACGACCGCAGACAGCCCGTAACAGAGGCACCGAGGATGCGCTTTCAGCCCTCCCTACCCAGCAAAACAAGGGTGGGGACTGGCGGGAGTGCTGGGGGATGTGAGCAGCTCCAGCTACGGCCGCGAAGGCCTCCCAGGCCAGCTGAGGGCCTGGCTGACGCAGTTGCCTTCCGCTGGGGAGAGCAACTTCACCCAGCCCCAGCTGAGACAAACCGCTCGCCAGACCCTCAGGTACGTGAGACCGCACAGGTCGTCTGCTGAAACCCACCTTCTCGCGTCCCCCGCACGCAGGCAGCCTGCGAGACGGAGCCCTCTGCGGCTACAGCCCTGCGAGGGCATCCCTCAGAGGACAGGGGTTTGCTACGGGCACCGTTTCCAGGACAGAGGTCCATCCCCATCCTCGCTCACCGAGCGTGAACAAGCCAACCCTTGTGCACAGGGCAGAGCTCTGGTGAAAACCATTGCAAAGGACAACTCTGCCATTGACCTGGAAGGCAGCAGGCAAACGGCTCCTGCTCGGGCTCCATGGACCCCCCCCAGCCCGGCTGCTTTGGGTGACGCACGGCCAGAAGAGAAGGGAGGGAAACCACGTGCAAGTAACACAGCCGACGGGCTGCGAGTGGCTGCTGGCCACGAGACACGCGACTGAGCAAAACCTTTTTGACACCCTGAGGAGTGGCCTGCGCCCGCACAGCCACGGGACCAAGCAGGGACCAGTACCTTGTGCTCGGTCTCCTGAGCCAGCTGGCTCTGGAGCTGCTGGAGCTGCTCCGTGGAGTCGCTGCAGAGCGCCTGGTAGGTCTCCTTCAGGGCACCGAGCTGAGCAGAAATCTGTTCCTTCTCCGGAGAGGAAAGCCTGCAAGGGGAAGGGGAGATCGCTCAGGGAAACCGCACAAACCATCTCCCAGCTCTGCAGAGTTAACATCATCTTCTAGTGACAGAAAAGGCCAAACCCACCACGAGTCCCCTCTTCCCACTGCACCGCTCCTTGCCCAGCTCAGCTAAAACCAGTAAGGGTAATTATGCACCGTAACAATCAAACTCCCAAATATACAGGGCTGGATCACTACTAAAGCGGATTAACACTGTCCCAACAGCATAAATGGGCTGAGTAATTCATAGCTCTTACTGCAGGTAAGAAAGCAGAGAACCATCACGTGCAGCTCATCGCTGTTTTGAACAGGAGTCGGGCACGGGGTCCCAGGGACGCCAGCCCACCAGTGCCAGCTCTACGGTATCGCATCCCCCCCCATTGCTCTCCCCGCCTGTCCCCTCCTCGGGCCACACTCACTTGTGGCTGTGTTTTGCCAGGAAGATTTGTGAAGTTTTGATGGCCTCTGAGACCTGCTCCTTCTTCGCAGCCAGCTCCTCATTCAGGGCCTGCCAGGAAAAAAAAAAGAAAAGAAAGAAGCTTAAATCAGCTGTGGAAAAAGAGCATTAATTAAACAAAGCGTCTGACGGTCGCCCCCGGTTTACCTGCTGCTCCGAGATCGATTTCTCGATGTCGCCCAGCTCCCTGCTCCCGGCAGCAGCCGCCCTGCCTTGCACGCTTTGCTTCAAGCCCAGGGCCCAGCCCAGGAGTTCCTTCACCTTGTCCACGTGCTCCTGCTTCTCCTCCTCCACCACTTTCTGCAAAGAGGGGCGGGAGGAAGATAACCACGTCAGAGGGATCCCGGATTCCCAAAGGCGGAGAGGCTCTCAGGAGCAGCGCCCGAGATGTGCCCTCAACATGGAGCAGCGTCCTTGAGGGGGCTAGGGAATGAGCCTGCTCCTTCTGAATAGAGTTCGGCTCCTTACAACACCCTCACCTCCTCCTCCTCCAGCCGCCGGAGAGCATCGCTGATGTACTTCACGTGCTGCGTGGTCAACGTCACCAGAGCCGTGTAGCGAGTCCGCAAATCCATGAACTGCACAGGGAGAGAGGGGGAAACGGGGCGCATCAGTCACGACCGGCGGATCCGGCGTGACGTACTATACAGTACACGACATGGATGCACCATCTCTCGCTTGGGAAGCCCCCCAGGCACCTTGCAGACCCCGTACGGCATCAACGAAACGCAGCGGGTCTGACGGGGAGGGCTGTGGCCACGCGCGGCATGCTGCCTGACACGGGAGCGAAGGGGAGACGCCGGTCACCGACACCGGGGAGGATGCTCAACTCTTACAAGAGGGCTACCAGGATCTTTAATCTCCAGAGGGAGCAGAGAGGACCTCGGGTCCCTAATGGTCTCATCCCAAAGATCCACACGGAGTAACACCGCATGGCGCTCGGGTGATTTACCTCACCGGGCTGCAGGGCTGAGCCGACCCCGCTGGATCTGACCCAGGGGTTCCCAGCAGGCTGGGTATTTCATACCCGGTGCTTAGAGCACTACGCCATTGACCTGGACAGGCTGGAGAGTTGGGCAGAGAGGAACCTGATGAGGTTCAACAAGGGCAAGGGCAGGGTCCTGCACCTGGGGAGGAACAACCCCAGGCACCAGTACAGGCTGGGGCT
>Ga0065711_1044148_pt1 | contig 14277 bp, 7 predicted proteins | sample Hoacrofraction12_FD_59098 | JGI IMG/M metagenome (GOLD analysis project Ga0065711, IMG submission 59098) | Hoatzin crop microbial communities from Cojedes, Venezuela - Epithelial fraction 12 v2 (version 2) | ecosystem: Host-associated > Birds > Digestive system > Esophagus > Crop | place...
CTTTCCAGCCTATCCAGGTCACGCTGAATGGCAGCACAGCCTTCTGGTGTATCTACCACACCTCCCAGTTTGGTGTCGTCAGCAAACTTGCTGAGGGTACATTCTAACTCTTCATCCAGGTCGTTGATGAGATTTCCTTACTGATGCTATAACATCTTTAACACTACTGTACCAGCAGCTTTTTGCTCTTGAAAAACCAAAGGATATGCACTTTCTTCTCATCATTGTGCAGCAGTTATGCTCATTTATAAACTAAAATAGCTGTGTTCTACTTAAGATGCTTAAAAGCCATCATGCCGTATTGTCCATATAACTTACGCATCTTTTCGTTAAAGCAATAAAGATTCAATTCTAGAACATCAATAAAAGTGTCATTATTGTACATGAAATGTCAATTTCATATTTAAGCTCTCTCAAAATTATACATATTTAACTATAATACAAGTTACATAAATCTATTTACAGACCTCCTCTTATTTTCAGAATAAAACCAGGGATACATCTGCCCACACAGAAGAAACAACAATGCAGGCATCCATTGTCGCTCAAGTATTCCTCTGATAGGACTGAACTGTTGTTTTCTTCCCCACTGTGTTCAAAACAGCAGCATTATACAGTGCATTCCAGAAGTTAAAGGGACAGCTAATAAAATAAACGGCATGCAATGGACTCTCAGAAATATCCATTCCAGTAGGGAATTGTGGCCCCACAACCCATTCTCTTCAGGAGAAAAAAAAAATCTAGAAGAGAATATAAGACATTCAGAAAGACACTGTGCCCAGGACTTGGCAAGCAAGTAGGAGGCATTTAAGTCAGTGGGGCTCTAACAGTGCCTTGTGCAATCAAAAATTGCACAGCCACTGCTGCCCTGTCAGAAAACACAGATCTCTGAACAGAGGCGGTGACTGTCGCATTACATACAATTTCTGAACCTCTTGCAATAGTAGCCCACAAGCCACACTCATCATCAAGTATCCACCAAAGACTTCAGAGGTAACTTCTGTCGGGATGATGCAAAACACAGGTATTCCCAGCTATGGTTAATACTGTTCAGTGTAAAAGTCACCTTTAACTGCCATTTATCATGCAGCACCAGCATTTGTTTCTCCTGGAAAACATGCACACGAGAGATGCTCTCTTCTGCAGAGATTACTGGAAGGACTGAGGCGGCCAGCATAAATGGAGACCTTAACTTCATAGACCCACTGCATGAAGCTTCCTCCACCACAACCCCAGAACCATCCCATTCCACTTATCCAGGCTGCCCACACGTTTCCGCAAGACCCCTTCCTTCTTCAGCTACCCCAGTGCCACATCCTGCCCCCTCTATCACAGGGCTCCTCAGCACTCGCCCCTTGCTTCTATCTACATCCACTGACTCAACTTTCAGGTTTCATCCAAGTAGCTCGGCACCATCCACCAAATAGCCCTTCGAAGTTTCAGTCCTGTTACTACCACTCTTTCAGGCAGTGTAAATGAATGTTTCCTCTTATGTCAGAGATGCCTAGACATGCACCACTCTCAGCAAACCCATGCAGGGTACATCAAACTGCAGGTTAACACAGGGTAGCAGCAGGGTCTTCAGAAAAATCTCTTCAGTAGAGCACCAGAGCAAACCATGAGACTCGAGCAGCTCAGCAGCTACTTTTTTATCAGCAATAAAGTTTTGGCGTTTTTGTTTGTTTTGAGTGTTACAAATATTCAAGTAAGCCGGCTGAGCAGTACAACACGACACATGGTGCTATACATGCAGCATGCCAATAAAAAAACCTGAGCAGGTCAGTGTAAAGGTAAACACACACGTAAAATGAATTTGGAAGAATCTGATCCTGGAAAAGACTGCACATGTGAGGTTTCTTTATCTCCACCCTGCCTCCCTTCTGTAGGCCACATGCCAGACAGTTATCAAAAGCCTTCCATCAAACAATTAACATTCTGCAATGACAATGGTTTGAGGACAGACACAAAACTCAGCTGATGAAACACACATTTCAGCGTCATATAACAGAATCAGTACTCCACTCAGTACTACTTCAGGTTAGGCGTGATTTTTTTTTTTTGGTGGGATGGAGGGTTGGTTTGATTTTTTTTTAAACATATATATACTGTTCAGCTTAGGTAGAGATAATGGGCATTATATATGAAGAGACAAAGTAAAACCGATCAAAGCTCCAGAATGGCAAGCTTTCAGATAAAACAAGAAATTTTCAGTCATGCCTAAAAACAGTCAATCTCTTCCTCTTAAGAGTAGTATAATTACACAGGGGATCAGATAATCCATCACCCCTAATCAGCCCTAACTGCAACAGTCACCTGCCATGTTGAAGCAAGGAAGAGTAAATGCAACATGGTGACAGCTGAAAGGATGGTAAGCCAAAATCCAAGCATCAGGTGGCTTAGCAGAGCAGGGCTAAAATTTCTGACTGAAATTTAACATCCCTTTCAAGCATGCTCTTTAGTCTTGATTTTCATTTTTCAGACAGGAAACTGTGCTGTATGGCCTCAGTCAGAAGCAGGTCTCTGATAACAGTTAAATGTTGGTCATATTTAAACATTTAGGAACCTGAAGAAGAAGTTGGCAGGAAAGTGCTAGCCATGCTCGGGACGGAAAGCCGCTCCTGAGCACTGTCTGGTCAAGGTTAATGGAGTGAGGCAGAGGGCAAGAGAGAATTGATTGATTTGATTTACACCATCAGTTTATGATTAATGATGAAAAAGGGTATGATACTCCAGCCAAATGCAGAGTGCTCACCACACTTTCAATGATGACTATCAAGATCAGCTGAACTCTTCAAACTGCAGCTCCATCAGCCACAGACACACGCTTCGGCAGCAGTCACTGTCAGTAACTGTACTGACAGTTGTTGACCGTGTGCCTCCTCTAAGCTTCCTTCACGTACAGGTTATTTCCTCTGCAAACCTGGAGACAGTTGTATGGTCACAAGATACTAATGAATTAGTTACCATGCTCTTCAGGCTGAAACTGCCCAGTAAAAATCCTTCATCGCTGCGATCACACACAGTGTGTTGACAAATTGACAGACTGTTATGAGTCCAAAGAGAAACCTTCATATCTAAGCCTATTTTTTGTAGTTAAAGTTTGCACTACATATTTTACATTGTTTTCTCTGTCACGAAGTAAACATTCTCCTTTCTAGAAGAGAAGTTCCAAAATTAAAAAATGTGTTTAAAAAAGGTACCCATTTTTTGTCATCACCAGGATATTAAGCCTCAGTTGCCTTTGAAATTACCAGTAAATATCATGAGAGAAATAATAACATGAGGTGACAGTTCTGCTTAGCACTTGTAGCTAGTGTTTTCCACGTGCAAAGACCTGAGCAAACATTAACTGGACAACAACTTTGTTCCTTTATCTTTGGCATGCAGCCTACAGGAGATGATTTCAGTGACCTTGCATTGTTGCAAACCTACTGGAGACAGAGTTATGTTATCTCCACTGAAATCAGAACTGCAGGGAAGCCGAGCAGCAAATTGAAATTCCTGATAATTTCAAACTCAGCAACTCACTGTCTGAAAAGGAAAAGAATACTCAAAGACTGGCGTCACAAACAGGCGTGTAGCAAAGACACTGAACACCACTGCATCACAAGGTCATCCATGAAAGTCCACATGTGCTGGACTTCCCAAGAGAGTCTGAAAAACAGGAACAATCCTATTGTAGGGAATGCATTCGCTAGACAAAACACCCCTCAAAGTTAAAACAACAGATGATGGCTTTTCTCAAAAGAATGGCTTATCTGAAAACATTATAACCTAGGAGTCAATATGTGGGTAAGTAGCCTACACCTTTCCCTGCCTTCCATCCCCAATTTAGAGATGGTATTTGCCAGCAGCAAACTTGTGTGGTGGGAGTACAAATCTCCCTTGCAGAGGGGCAGGATGTTGTCGATCTCATCAGCAACAGCTGACACAAGCCTGTGGCAGCAGCTCCCAGGGCATTTTGAGCTCAGCAGTTGCCAGAAGCTGCTGCTGCCCAGGCCCCTGTCAACTGCTGTGTCTCCAGCTCTTTCCTCTACCTTTCAAAGTCTGCCCGTGGTGCATATACAGCACCAGTGGCATTGCAAGCTGACCTCTGTTGCACTGCACTCCACTGAGCCAGCACCCTGAAGGCCATGCTAAAATATGCTGTTCTTTAACTTTACCACAAGTAAAGTCTTGACCTCTAATTAAGTTGTCAAAAAAGCAAAGCATGACAATGGCTTTGAAAGTAATTCATAGCGGTATGATCTAAACATCACTAATTGCTACAATAGAAATAGTCTTTTCCAGCATCAGTTGGCCATCCATGTTCCCTATTTTAGATGACTGATGGCTAACAATATTAATTATATTTACAGAAGACGACAAAACGTTTGCAGCTCACAGAGCTTACACATGAACTTCTTTAAAGTGGAAACAGCAGCAGCAATGCAAGTAACCTGTGAACATTTTACAACCAGAAGAGTTAATCCATTGTCCTCCTCTCGATTCTTGAGGTACTGTGCCTAGATGGGGCAACTGTCCACGTAAAATGCATGAGGTCTGTTTGACATTGGAGACTGTATGTGTGTCAGACCATGAATTCTACTTGAACCGGACATAAAAAGCACCATGGGGAGGGCAGGAAGCAGTTGGAGTGAATGAACAAGTAATGGTAACAAAAGACTAATGGTAGACTGTCAGTAAACCTTAATAATTACTCATTCATTGGGTAGCTTCTGTAGATAAAGAAGTGATTATTATCCAAGCAAACCATTTTTTCATGCTGAACCCCAGAATAATGCAACTGAACAGCAAGTCAGTCAGCAGGTGCTTCTATCAGCCAATGAGGCTGCCTGGAAACTTTCCTGGCAAACAGGGACTGCAAGCTGTGAAATGAAAGGGTCTTTCACCAGCAGAGAAGGGGAAAGATGACCTGACTGAAATGGTCATCTGACACTGCAAGTTTGTGGGGGGGAAAAAGGTCACGGAAAAAGGTCACAGAATAAGGTGTGATATTTGCTGAAATAATGACTGGAATTCGCAGCAGGCTGTGAGTTGCGCTCCAAGAACACTCAAGAGGGAAATGAAAATGGAAGGAAATGCATTTAAGAGTTTCCTGTTCTGCTGAGATATTTGTCTTTCTTTTTAGTAAGTTTCTTATTTTGTCTTCTACAAACCTGTGTCTGTTTTCATAATTTCAGTTAGGCTTTAAATGCAGAGTAGCCATAAGGTCAATATAAACAATCTGAACAGTTAATACAGCATAGATAAGCAGCCTCTTCGTAACTCAGCTGCAAGATTTGATCTCTAAGAGTAAGAAAGTGAAGAGGCTGAGCCCAAAAGTCTGTAAGGGAGGCCAAAGGAGCATGACACAGTCCACCCAGACCAAGGAATACAGCTGGCCCACACCTAGTGAGCTTAAGAGGTACATGGTGGAGTTCTGTGTGGGTTGGGAGACACACAGCTCACACATGCTCTTCATTTCACCTCCTAGTAGAGGCCATTATGTATTTTTCCTTCAGATACTGCTTTTAAGACTTTTAACAAGATAAAAGAAATCAATTTGGCATTTGAGGTACAGTGAGATTTCCTGTTAACGCTGTGTCTCAGTATCTCAAGGCTTCTGTTTTCTTTTAAGCAATTACTGATGTTTACAAGTAACCAATTTCATTCCAGTGGAGATAAAGGAAAAGCGATGAGCAAAAAGCTCACAACCTGCGAGGCATTAGAACAAAAAAAGAAAAACTAATTGGCAATAAGTCGAGCTACTGCCCATTATTTATCACCTCACACATCAACAACACAGCAATTAAAGACTGAAGACAAGAATTAAACGTGTATCTTTGTATGAACGAAACAATGCTTATCTTAACCCACGAAAAAAAACACAAGAGACATTTTAAAAACAAAAAAGCCAAATCAATCCTGTTTGAAGTGACCATCTCCAATTGTTCTGCCTTTTCTCAGAATTCTAAAGATTTGAGCCACAGTGAACTCAGATGACAGTTCTTCTCACCTTGAAACTACTCAGTAAATGTTACTAAAACTAAAATACATCTCATGGACTACTGTTTACTGCTGGACACATGGCAGCTCTTTCCTTAAAAGAAAAAATCTATACGGTGTCAAAACACTGACTTAAACCCTGCCCCACCTTCTCAAAAGGTTATCCAAGGACCACCCAGAATCCTCAGGCTTTCACTACACTTAAAAATAAAAATATATAAAAAAGAAACTGATCGTCAGCATGAGACGCATGAAAAAGATTGCTTTCTAACAAAGTTTTAAGACTGAAGAACTACTGAATCAACAGATTTTAGCTATGTATCAAAGTTAAATTGCAACTCAAAGTCTTCAAAGTTTTCAGGATTTCTGCTGCACAACTGCTTCATGGTCAGTTGGGAAAAAGAAGAATCACGAGATTTAAAGTGAAATTGGCTGGGCAACCTAATCTCATCTTTTATCTGGTACGTATACTACAGTGGTAAACAGGCTGCAAGACACAGGGGAAAATGCCAACTATGCAAAGTTTGTTTATTCAGCTATTGTGTTGACTATCTTGCATTCTTTAATACTGTGTTAGACACAATGGCCTGTGAGGATCAGAGTGTGCCTAATGACCGGGGCATACATCTGAACTCTCCAGTTAGAGACAGTGACAGGAACAGCCTGTTAGTTTTCAACATTCAATGTCATACACATACCACATCCTTAGTGGACTGTTTTTAAATTCAGCACCACTTGCTTCTTCGTATGAGTATCTGAGCTGACTATACCTAGCCAGATTTTTAGTAACACCCTCTAGTTTCTGTTGAGTAGTAAATTTAGTCAGACAGCAAACACAGGTGCTTGACGGATCTTCTTGCTTCCAGATGGGCAAATGGACATCCATCCTGCTGGAACCCACTCAACTGCAACATTTACCTCACTTACTAGGACTGGCACTTGGTAGATCCATGGCTCCATCTTTCCTCCTGTCTACTGCTAAACCTCTTCAAACGTTGCTTATCTTGCCACTTTTGCATAGTAAGCTGGTTTTCATTAAGTTTAGAGCTGTGACCATTTTTCCCCCCCATTATTCTGCAAACGGGAATAGAAGCACAAAGGCTAATTATGAAGTCTGCAGACAAGAAAAAGACAAGAAAAAAACAATTCAGCAGCAAAAATTGCACACAGTCCAGAATTACATTAATTAATCAGTATGACTACTTCTGTAAGGCGCATTCATAAGGTACCCGTCATCACAGCACCTTATTTTTGTATTACAAATGTCTACATGATCTCACAGCTCACAACAAAAGCTGTTTCCTTTTTTTTCCTCTACTAGCAAGACTAAAGCAGATTACTTTACAAAGCTCCACCATCTTTATAATCTCCACCAGTGCCATAAGGCATTTTAAATGGTTATTTTTAAAACCAGATTATTTTTTATAACTACTATAATGCCATTGTAGGTAGCAATACAATTTACAAATTCGTTACTGAACACGTATTAAAACCTCAAAACTATACAGAGTAAAAAAAGTCTATTTATAATTGAATTTGTCATTCTTGTAAAGGACATATCCACTGTTACTGGGTTAGAGCATTCTATTCTGAAACCCATGACAAAGCCAAACAAAACATATTGCATACATAGAGACAAATCCCTATTCCAAGAAATTATTTTGTTTGGAGTCTTCAAAGCTCAACTCAGTCTCCAAAAGTACTTCATAACTACAAAACACGGCAAAAAAATTTCACTCTCTGCCTGATCTTCATGAGGCCACTGATAGATGTTTGTGCCGGATTGACCTCTAGACCTAATATTTGTCAGTCTCCAAAATCAAATATTAAAGCAGCAAGCTAAGCTTAGCTTCCATGGGTGCAACGAAGAATAATCCAAGAGTCTTAGGAAAGTCATACCGAAGATACATTCCTAGTTGGACTTAAGAAATTGGGAAAGCAAGCAAATATTTTGCATGAAAACAAAATCCACTTCAGCAGCCAGAGAATAGCATGTGAGATTTCACACCACCACATCTTCTCACATTGTTTATCCTGCACATCACGTGCACTGAGAATCAGACAAGAGTTTTATGCGTCAGACTCTCTGTATGTGGAACATCAATTGCCCACACGTAGCAGGCCTTGAATAAGAGGAGTGAAAGAGCAAGCAGGTACTTACTCTGGTTGCTTCCTTCAGGCCTCATCTGTAGAAGGAACGCCATTTCTTTATAAGGATGAACTGTAACTTGCACAGCCTTTACACAGACTTTCAGTTCAACACGCATGGATGGCCTCACCTTTCATCTGACCAGGGCCACAGCTGGCACACCAACCTCGAGGCAGCCTGAAGAAACTCTGTTTCAGTTGCCCCAGGCTAGTGCTGGGGTTTAACTCTTAGTGTTTGAATAGTGACTGAGCTATGTGCTTGCTGCCTGGCACAACCACCCCAGCTCAGTATTAATGGACCAGTCTATACATAAATGACCTTCCCATTCTCTTCTGAATATTCTTACCCATGTGTGATTTGCTAGACCACTAAGTGCTATCGCTACAGTCGTCCTGCTAATTTGGATACCCTGCGCCTCACCAAACATGCTAGGATTATTCACACAAGATGACAGAAGTCAGACAGACAACAACTTTTTCTTTTTATTTTAAGTTACAGATTCACTTGGCTCCCATTAATTACCTCTAGGCTAGATTATATTTCAATGTCACAGTCATGAAGTTACTCTTCTCTCAGCAGAGGTAAATGCTGACAATGGTTTGCTTGTTGTAGTCTTGACCCCACTCTGTGAGGAACACTGTTGCTTCTACATGAAGAAACCCTGCTTTGGATTGCCTAGCTTACATTCCAATGTCTTTGCAAGATCCACGCACATCTTATGTAAGAGAGCTCAGCAGCTGAACAACCTAGAGATTTTCACCTTCCCAGCACAAAGCCGCTGTGACTTAAAAATCTACAACGAAAAGATGCTCAAAGCATAGAATCCTGAACGGCAGTACGGTGCCCAGAGCCTCTTTGGAGACAGATAACACAATCCCATGTAAAGTAAGTGGGCATGCTGTGATACCAGCCCCTTTTCCGTCATCAAAAATATCACTACTACAACCATAACTTCTTTGTTAGGGTCCATGGAGGGGCTGACATGAGAGAGAAATGCCTCCTAATAATACACATCTTATAAAACCTTAACCTAAAAACACCCTACCCCTTTGATGCTTACAAGTAGAGCGACCTCACAAATATCCCTGGAGGGTCACACTCCCCATCATGTTCTGTTTACTCTATGTACTTTTCAGAGATCAAGCCTGCACACCAAGGCTATGCTGGATTCTGTGGAGTGCATCGAATGCAAGAACTATGAATGAATAACTGCTGAATTCAGACTGTTCCCAGGAGCAAATGGCCAGTCAGCGTCGAGGTAACTCTCATCCTTTTCAAAACATGCTTTTCAGTAATTTATGTGAAAGGGTGGAGTGAGAGAGGGAGAGCAAGGATTTGTAACCGGTTTTAAGTCTTCAAGGAAGAAGATGTAACACCCAAGAGCCTTCTGAGTTATGACAAAAATGCAAAGAATGTGAGTTTGTTGAGTTTTTCTGTTTCTTTGAGGAATCCACGTCACATATCTTTGGAGTTCCCTTCCATCTCATGGGAGAAAAAACCCAAAATAACATACAAGCATCTTTTTTACATCCTGTAACAGCATCTTTAACAGATTCAGTTAATAACTGCAAAGGATTATATAAATGATAAGTTGGAAACGGGGGAGTTTTCATTGCCAGAGACAGCAGAAGGTTTCCAAATTTTATGGGTTAAAAAAGCCAATAAATTTAACAGTCTTTTGAAGATGCTAGTATAATCCTTCCAAAACCAAAGAGAACAGATGACTCAACCATATGGCTAAGTTCCACTAAAATTCTGTCTTGTAATCATAAAATATGATGTAATGTAGTTTGGTCCCAGGAGGACCAAAAGCATTAGACATATGTGACATGCACAAGCATTCCCTGTATCCATCTGGCTAGCTATTTTTAAAAGGTATTACACAAATAAGTAGGGTTTTTTAGAAGTCTCCAAGATAAATACTCTTAAGCCTTCCCTTGGAAAATAAATACGTATTGCTCTTAAAATCTGCACTAATGCATCCAGCATTATTGTTACAAACACTGCTCAGCTAAATATGGATAATGAACTACTTACTTGTTACACCTTTCTGCAGCAATACAGCTTTAAAAAACTCTGCTTTTACAAACTTTAAAAGCAATCTGTGGTTTATTACAACTTCGCACTTAACTAACATGAAAATGCTAGAAAAAAAGAGTTTAAAGCACTATTTGCAAATCAAAAGAAGCTTCCCTTTGAAAATATCTAGGGAAAAGAACACGTCAACTAAGAATACTCGTATGCTAAGTGGCAAAGAATATTATTTTCTGCATTATGTAAAGGCTGAATGAAAAAACCTGCTGAGAAGGAAATCAGAGCCATCAATTGTGACAGGTAAAATACTTTTCAATTCATTAATTACCTAAATATATGCAACAGAACTCATCAATTCCTCATTTACTCAAATATTTCACATAACCACTTGGAACTAATGGTAAGCATTCAGTACATTGTTATCACTCTGGTCCTCGTTATATTCGGTACCATTTAAGAAGGCCTGCACAGATGCCTTAACTAAGCATGTGATGTCTAATAGTTCTATAAAAAACCTCCACTTTTTATTGTAGGTAGTTTAAATCCACCCACAACTCAACTCATGCTACCAGAAAAATAGACTGATTCCAGCAAGAAGAGTAAGGAAGAATGACAAGCAGCCAGTAGTTTCTTTTCTCATAGTAACAAAACTAGCAAGGGAAAATTACTGGGAACTGACTGAGATCCAGTTATGCCAAAGCCTTGCTAAAATCACCATGTTACAACAATTCCCTGCTATGTAATAACACTTTGCACCACAACAGAGACAGGGCCCTGGCAGCCACTGGAAGAGCATACACTTGAGTAGCCCTTTCCATAAGAGTGTGCACACTTCACTACATCATCATAAAAGTTTAGAGAAGCAGCAGAAACCAAGAAGCCAAGTGACTACACAAGTGAGCCAGCAAAAGCATCCATGTCTCCTGACTCCTAGTCCAATCCCTACAAAAATCGAAGTGTTAGGAATTGTTAGATAAGGCATAAAGAAGAAAACAGAGTAACTATAGACTGTACACCAACTGTACATTCAAGTTGTTCACCAATGTGCAGTATTGGTTTCTTTCTCTAAAATGGCATTATGGCTGGAAAAGTTTCAGAAGTGCAAAGACCATCCACAACCGCATCTGTATGAAGAGCGAATATGCTAGGGTGCCTCAGCCTCAAAAGAGACACAAGTTAAGCGGGATACAAAGTTGATAAAAATCAGTAATACGGGGAAGGTGGACAGGGATCAACTGTTCAGTGTCTTTTCCAGCACAGTGAGAGATCATCCCATGAAAGCAGAACCAGGTCAAAACCAAACAACAGAAAGTCAACAGCGGACTTGTGGAACTCCTTTCAAAGGATGTTGTAAGACACAGTAGGTTTACCTGGGTTCAAGGAGGGACTGATCATGTATTAGGTAGAAGGATTCACTACAGATTTGGAAAAGAGATTCATTCAAACCACAACGAATTGATTTCCACATTCTGGAAACTGCTTGAGCTGAAAATAGTCACCAGCTATGAAAGTATTATGGAGAAGTGTCATATACACTTGCTCAGTGCTTGCTCTTCCTGAGACACACACTGACAGGTACTACTCGAAACAAAAGACTAGGGATGCTTAGTCTCAACCAGTAATCACTATCCTGTTCTTAACAGAAATCTGTTCAGCCCCATTGTTATTTGCACAACAGCTCCTATTTCCTCTCCTGCTCTGCAGAACAAAAACCAATGACACACTGGTGTTCGTACAGCCTGACGGGCACCAGGACCAAGTCACATTAGAAACACTGCCCTAAAGAAGCAGCTAACCACACATGGTGACACTGCTTTTCTTCAGTAGCGAGATGGAAAGTATAAAGAATAAAAACAGCATTGCTACCCCTCATCTGTGCTTCACCTCACCAACAAGCATATTCCAAAGAAATCAACCCCTGTGCTGCAGCAAGCTGCATGCCACAGGTCCCTAGCGATCTCTTAACTCCTTCTCAAGTATCCAAAGATCATTAAGAAAAGGCAGGCAGTAATCTTGCATTCAGCAGGCCTGCTCTACATCACCAGCCCAACATTTTTCAGATGAGTGCAGAACAAAAATGGTTTAAAGCCACCAGATTTGGCTATGCTGCCTTAACCATGCAGGCAGAAAGCTGGAATGCTTTTGATTGTATGGTCTTTTCATACCCCAGCCACCGATTCCTATAATCTTCTGGCAAGAGCTTTTAATGATAACTTGAATCAACAGTTAAAGTCTAAACTAAGGACAGGCTACAGCCACAAATTAATTCAGGGTTTGAATAAAAACCTAAGGAGGGATAAAACAGTCATTCTGAAAGAGCCTGAGGACAGATCTTTACTATGAAAGGATAAAGCTTTGATGGACTATCATCTCTTACGTTAAGTATATTTTATGCCATGAACATCGCATTACAGACATACTGAACTATTTGTTGAATCACTCATTTTGAAAGTTAAATATCTTGCTTATATACCTAAAAATGGATTTGAAAAGGAAGCTCCCAAAAACTTGGCCTGTATGTTAGCAAAAAATATATATTTTTTTAAACTTCTGAAGTATCAGTTACAATATACCAGTTTTGTTTTATCCTTCTAAAAAATTTCACTGTATTAAAGAAGAAAAAAAAATAATCAAGGACTTCTGTTTGGGAAACTCCACACAGTACTTCACAACAGCCCTGCAACTACTTCTGAGAAATAAAATTTTAAAGATTTTGGTCTGGTATGCTGTTTGAATGGGAAGAGACTGACAAGGCTGAGACAGTGACATCAACCTCCTGCTACTTTTCCAGAAAAGGTTACAGTGAAGATATTGCTGTTAGCAAAATATGGGAGTATTATTACTATAGTGACTACAGAAATTACAGTGAAGTGTGAACAGACAAGTCCTCCATAATCTCACCACAGAACACTGCCATCCTCTTGAGAAAAAAAACCCCAAGTAATCTTCAGCATCTCCAAAGAACTCTACAGGGCTGAATGATTATGCACTGGAAAGTGTTTCCATAGGAGTGAGGAAAGTTTTGGCACGCACTCTGCAACGTCACTATAAATTAAACCTCTGTGCTGCAGCTGTCCAAGGCTTTGTACTCAGTCCCTGATACAACATGTTGCCTCAGGCTGCTTGCTGAAATGCCTGCTCAGCCACTGAACCAGTTCTACTATGCTCCCCTTTGTAAAACTGGGCTGTTATGCTCACCACAGGCTAGCCACCTCCACTGCCACTTTCTTTTTGTGCAAATGCTGTCGATGGCACAAGACATCAAACACTGGGCGAAGGCTCCACGATATCTGGCCGGTTACCTGCAGCCTCCATGGTGTGTTGAAATGACCTGGGAGGTTTTTATGCACTAGCTTTTCACACTGGAAATTAAAACAAAGAATCAATATCAGGTACAAATGAGAGGAAGGAGGGTTCCACCATGCCAGTTCAGTTTTGTTTTGGGCTAGTTTTCCGTTTTGTTGTTTTCCGTTTTGTTTTGCTGTGGAGTTTTGGGGTGTTGTTTTTTTTTTTTAACTGCAAGCAACAAACATTTTGGCAAATGGAAAAAAAATTGATAATATTACATTATTTGGAATTAAATTAGAAGTTTTAGATTAATAGTGAGCTTCACGGGTAGCAAGCCACTTCCTTAGCTTTGTTTTAGAATGCGTCATTCTTTTATTTCTATGTCTATGCAAAGAGTTTTCCAAACATTTAATGTCAAACAGGAAAACTGAAGTGGAAAGTGGATGACAGCCAGTCTAACTGAGCTTTATCAACACACTCCATACATCCTGACACACTATACATGCTCTGAGTTACCACAAGCACTGTAACCAGTCATGCCATTGCTATTTTAAGAGCCATTGCAGTCTGCAAAAAGAAACAATAGAATTTCAACGTAAAATCCAAAATAACATACTGTGTTGTTTATGATCCATATGTTGTTTGCATGAGACTGCAACACACAATAAAAGGGCAATTAAAAAAAAATCCATAAATGTCAGCAGACACAGAAGAATTAGGTGTTGTAATGCAACATTCTAATTATTCTTAAGCCATTGAAAGTGATTGTTTCAGAAGCATTTATTTACTCTGACAAAAAAAAAAAAAAAAAAAAAAAA
>Ga0065711_1012242_pt1 | contig 14276 bp, 11 predicted proteins | sample Hoacrofraction12_FD_59098 | JGI IMG/M metagenome (GOLD analysis project Ga0065711, IMG submission 59098) | Hoatzin crop microbial communities from Cojedes, Venezuela - Epithelial fraction 12 v2 (version 2) | ecosystem: Host-associated > Birds > Digestive system > Esophagus > Crop | place...
TCGTGGTCTGCGTTCATGCTCAGGCTCTTAACTTCCACCCCCCAGCCCCCAGCCCCACAGCAATGGCTTCCCCTGGCAAACCACGCCGCTCCTCCTGCCCTCGGCCCCGCGGGTGAGTTCCAGACCCAGAGCGAACGAATCACCCCCTCTGAAGTCAGTAGAATTTCACACAAGAGTGTCAGGAAGCGTTCCTGACACCCGGCAGCGGCTGGGCAGGGCGCTGGGGAGGGCAGGGGGACAGCCTGACACCGCTCACATCTGCCCGCCTGTCTCTGCCGGGCATCGTGCACCCGGTGACGCGCGTTTCCACCCAGGCGCAGCTCGGAAGTCAGCAGATGTGGCTTTTAATGCTGATCCCAGCTCCCTGCGCTGTCACATCGGCGCAGGAGGGGCTGGCTGAGCTGCGGCTGGGGTAGCGATGGTGCTGGCCACGCCAAGCATCAGCATCCGAGGACAACGTCCTGGGAAAAGGATACGGGATCATCTCCAGGCTTTTTTCCTCATTGCTACCATGAAAAACATCCTATTGGTCCCAGGAGATGCAGCATCCCTGAGATTTTTGGAGTGGGGAGCGTAGCAGTGCAAACCTCTGATTTTTTATTTCAAAGAAGGGACAAAAAATCTTAAATTTCCTTGCGTTCTCACAGCAATGCTACTTTTGGCTGGAAAATAGGCCAATTTCCACCTTATCTAATGCCTCCAGCTGTGATGTGAAAAGCTCAGAAGAAAAACCGCATCTCTCACGTTATCTCTTAACTGCAAAGTTTAATTATCCTCAGCTGCTCTGCTGAAATGTGGCCGTGCCCGGGCTGCACTGAGCTGGGGACGGTGGCACGAGCAGGGCTGGGCACAGCACTGGGGTCTTGGATATGTCAATGCCATGGCAATAATACCTGAATTTTGTTGCTTGAATGGGGCAGGTGGGAATATTCTCCTTTCTTCTCCTATCAGCTCCAAGTTTCTGTGATGAGGAGCACAAATTTCCTCTGTTCTTGTTCCCCAGGCTCTGTGCGTTTTGTGCACATGTGCACAGAAATCTGTGTGGGATCTGTACGTGGCTGAGATGTCCATCAATTATTTATAAAAGGAATATCTTCATTTTGCTCTTAATTTATTCACCATTAGCTTCACGGTAAATAGAAGAGGAGAAAAAAGGGGTGATGTACAGAGGTGGATGGAGATATTGAATAAATCTACAGAAATAAATCCACTAAAGAGGGAGCAAATGTTGGAGAATGTGGTAGGGAGGAGATGAGAGTTAGAAGAAATAAAAAGCTTTAATCTAAGCAGGGCTTAAATACACTTGCAAATGTCAGCTCCTTAATAGCTTGTCCTAAATCTCAGCATGTTAGAAAATATAAATGATGGAGAGATCCTCCTCTCCTTCCCATTAGTTTTACACATCTACATCTGTTTCCCTTGACTGCAGATGGCCTCTTAGGTGGTTGGTTTGGATTGGATTTAATTCATTAATTTCTGTTTGGGTGAGCCTTTCTTCTTCCTTCCCCTTCTCATTTCCCCAGACTCCTCTTGCTTCCCTTTAGGATTGGTAAGAAATTGGATTCTTGCAGTCGATGCATTCAGAAGATCTAGGGAGCAATATGGTGTGATGTCTTTTTTTTTTTTTTTTTAAACAATCCGCTCTGCCTTGGCGACAATGATACTGCATTAATGAAATATTTAATGTGAACAATAATGGAGGAAACTGGAGGAATTTTGTACCCGGATTTCAGTTTAGCCAACCCCTCTGCCTGGACGTCTTTTCCCAGCCTGAAAAATGAGGGCAATGCACTGTGAGACCTGCTTGTACCTCGTGAGGATGAGGATGGAAGGACCACAAACGCCCTGGTGCAGGCAGGGAAAAGCTGTGCCGGGTCCCTCGGCTGCTGCCGGGCTCAGGGTGGTGATGCTCGGGTGGCACTAAGAGGTCTGGGGACAGACTTTTAGCGGGGCCTGTTGCGACAGGACAAGGAGCAATGGTTTTAAACTAAAAGGGGGAAGATTCAGACTGGATATGAGAAGATGTTTATCTGCTGAGGGTGGTGAAAGCCTGGCACAGGTTGCCCAGAGAGGTGGTGGATGTCCCATCCCTGGAAATGCTCAAGGTCAGGCTGGATAGGGCTCTGAGCAACCTGATCTCGTTGAAGATCCCCTGCTCATGGCAAGGAGATGGACTCGATGGCCTTTAAGGGTCTCTGCCAACCCCAACCACTCTGTGATTCCCCAGCTGCGGCCCCAGACATGCCACGCACAGGGCTCAGCAGGCGCCCGGTGCTCACCCCGCTGAGCGTGACCTTGGGTTGTTCGGACTGTAGGGACACGCGACGTCTCTGCAGAGCTCCCACGCCTGCAGGAGAGTCAAATGGGTGAGGAGACCCCTCTCTGACACCCCGCCGAGCTGTTGATGAGAACTCTTTTCCCTTTTTGCTCTGCACCAGCTGGGGTTTCTGCCGTAGTGGTGTTAGGTTGGCTTTGTTTTCTTTTATTTTTTCCTTGCAGACGAATATTTCCTTGCAGGCTCTGTGGCTTTTTTTGTGTATTTCTCAAGGACATCACTGTTCAGGAAAAAAATGCACCCGCCAACCCCAAAATACACAACAGTTGAAAGACTGAAAGATCAAGATCTCTGTCATCTAAGGGAGTAAACTAATAATGTGATTGCAAAAAGCCCCCGTGAGAATCCTATCTGTCATATCGCTGTCAGCTTTGTGCTAAACATCCATTACAGAGCATTTACATGAAAAGCAGCCAACCTGCTCTCCAGGCAGCAGGTAACCCAATCCTGCCAGCAAGCTGAAGGGGAGATCTCCGGCCAGTCTGGCCTTTTCAAACGCATCAGGGTCCCAGACCTTCCCAGGGGTGAGAGCTGCAGGACAGGGGCAGAGTCCCACCCTCCTTCCCTGCTCAGGACCAGCCAGGATCTGGCATCCTCTGAGAAGCTCTAATTCTTCTCTTGCTGGTCACGCCAGTATACCAACTGGGAATGAGGGTCCAGCCATCCATTTACACCAGTCTTTCTCCTAATCCCCCAAATGGTTTCTTCTGTGGGAAAGTGCTTTGAATCCCTGAATAAAAAGTTGTGTGCATGAATGAGAAACAGTGACAGCCTTCAAACTGGGAGCCTGCATACTGTGCAGCCATAAAGCCACTATCCTGAGGCTGTGATTGATGGAAATTCTGTCATTAACAACCAAGACATCGGATTTTCCGATGCAACAATCATCTTTGCTTCAGCGTCACACATCCCCTACAAGGATGCTCTGCCGCTCCAGACTACACTGAATTTTAATCCCCCTGAAATCAGTTGTTCCAACCACTCTTCATGACTCTTTTCCAGGCCCCTTGGCTCTGGCTGGGGAGGGTTGCACTTCTGGTTGCAGCTAGCAAGCCCAAGAGTACTGCTCTGAGAGTCTTGTAAAATTAAATGGTCTCTCTATATTAATTGGAGTTGGGAAAAACTCGGCATAATCCCTTGGAGGAAAAACCCACGCAGGTCTCTGGTAGGTGAGGGTCTGTGTTCAGTGCACATGGACCAGCTGTGGTGGAACTTCAAGCTTAGCAAAGGGAGGAGTGCCCAGTCTTGGCGTCTGGAAACTGAAATCAGCCAAGCTCTAACTGAAAGAAAATCCACGCTTTTATCTGGTTTGGTAATTAATCATGGGATCCATTACCCAATGTCAAATGCCTGTTTTTTCAAAGCACACTCTAACTCCATCCACAGGCGGTTGTACTTGAGATGAAAGTTAGTGGGTGGATTTATTGTTATTATTAACGATATTCCCTCGTTAGGCAAGGTGTCAGATTAGGTGTGGGATATAGCACCTTTTGGCCTTAAAAATGGCAAATCTGTGAAATCCAGAGAAATTCTACTGAAGTTTAATCTGACCTCTTTCAACTTCAGGCGCTGCAGCTCGTTATCCCTCCCAGTTTTCTGTAGGAAAGGGGTGAAAAAAGTGATAAGACAAGGAATTTCTGGACCTGGGCATCAGACCCTGCTGCACTGTCACTCGCAGGAGCGCGTGGCAGCAAGCGGTGACGGCCAAGCCGTAAATAGGAGGCAGAACAGCAGCCAGGTGCCAGAGGACTCAGTGCTGAACAACAGGGAGTTACAAAGATGGTTGGAGAGAGATAAATGTGGGATAAGAACGGCACGCACGTCTTTGCAGCATCCGTCTCGCTTTGTCTGAGGGATCAGGGAAGAGGCTCAGGAGCGAAGAAACAAATCTTTGTCTGTTATTAGTGAACAAAGAGAGCAGAAAACACTGGCAACAGAGCTTTCTGCATAAAAAAGTCGATGCCTCTGATGAGCTCTTAACACTTAAAGGAGCTGAAATATCTCCCCAAAGCACTGGGAGTTTCAAATGAGTTCTAGTTCAATGATGACACGCAAGTAGGGTTTTGGGTAGATTTAACATCAGTCTTATACCAACTGTGCCATCGTGTGAGGCTACACGCAAATGCTCTGCACAAGATACTTGCTTTCTGGATGTGCTGATGTTATGCCAAAGGGAAGAGGTGGGATGAGCAGTGACATCGGGAAAGCCAAGTGACACGACCAGGGTCCTCAGCTCCTCCATAGCACGGCTGGGATTAAAATCCAGCTTTCCTGAGTCCAGTTTTAGCAACATCTTCTTGCTCAAGGCCGCTTGCGCTGAGTGCTCACAGGTGGTTTCCATCTGCAGAGAAAAGAAAACAAAAATAAAGCGTCGCCTTCTGCTTCTTGTTCCGATTAGGGCTAGAAACAGCTGCTCGCGCGCGTGCTGCTCACCACCACACCGTCCGACCCCAAAACCTCTGGCCATGCAGTGCTCGAAGAAAGAGCGAGCTGGAAAGCTGGGAGTCATTTAGCAGAATAAATCAACCACAAACTAAAATAGTTACAGCAGCGAAGGAGGTTAATGTGCACGCTGCAGCCAGCCACGGGAACCGGGGCGAGGTATTTGCAATATAGTATTGAAAGATCACAGTCCGCCTCTCCCTTCCCAATAGTCCAGGGAGAAGTTTCCATCTTGCTAACAAATACCGTGTCTTTATATAGCACACAAATTATTCCAAATGGCTTTTGCGGAGTCATGATGACATATGTTGAAACATATTTCCAAGCTGATGGGAGGCTGCAGGGGAAATGTGCAGGAAGCTCTTCCCCAGAGGAGATGCTCTTCAAACTTGCTGTGAAAAATCTGCGGTGAAAGCGTCCAGGTCAGAGCGTTTGACTGTGAAAATCAGCGTAACTCCAGGGTCAAATCCAGCTCCAGCAAAACACGGGGAGCTTCACCCACCTCCCTCGCTTGTGGAGCTACTCAAGTTTTTACCACCCTTGGAAAAGACCCACTGTTTGCAGCTTAATATTTCTAGGTTTAGAGGGAAAGGTGAATTTTGTCTGTTAGCTAGGAAATTAGGCTAGAAAAAGAAATGCTTTCTGTTTTTATCATTGTAATGCCTGAGATTCATTAACTCCTTTGGTGAGCAGAGGTTATAATAGTTTCTCCATCAGAGTACAGGGCTTGCAAGCAGTTTCTTTCTAGCCTTCTTTCTTCCTTTTTTAAAACCACCCCCCTCCAAGCAGTGCATTTTGAAGCCAGGAATCCCATCGCCTTCGTATTCTTCAAAATATTTAAAGATGATCCCCACTCCTCCAGGAGCTGAGCGTTAAACTCCCTTTCACAGAAAAATCCAATGCGAAAATCATCCAAACAAGTTTCCTTGACTTGCGTGTTGTGTGGAGGACTCAAAACTTCATCCTGTCCGGGGTATTTTCATGGCAACTTTTCTTAGGGATGAAAACCAGCTATTAAATCCCAAAAGCCTAGTAAAGAAGGGAAGGGAGCTGAGTTGCTCTCCCTGCTGCGAGCTCCAGAGTCAGGAGCTACACAGCTACGTCACAGAAAACGGGGAATTTCTTGCAGTACCTCGCCGCTCCATAAACTTGCAGTTGGTTTGCGGATCCCCGGAGACCCGCAGTCCTCGGGGCTGGCCGGTGCGTGTCCCACACCACTTCTCTTGCTGTCAGATCTCCCCTCCGTGCAGCAGCTGGAATTACTCGGTGTCTCTCCAACAGGGACCGGGAGCGAGGGTGTCGGGAGCTGTCAGCGCAGCTCTCTGGAGCCATTCGCCCGCATCAGGCACTGCCGGGCCAGGCAATCTCTCGCTGACAGAGTTCTTGGGGTGTTAGGAGGGGTGAACAACTCCCAGGTCTGGAGAGATGTCCCTTTCCCACCCTGGGGAGTCCTTTCTCCACCAGACCCCCCGAGGCTGCCACTTCATCTGTAATAATTAAATCCCACAGAATCACAGAATGGTCGGGGTTGGAAGGGACCTCTGTGGGTCACCCAGCCCAACCCTCCTGCTGAAGCAGGGTCACCTACAGTAGGCTGTAGAGGACCTTGTCCAGGCGGGTCTTGAACATCCCCTCGAAGCATCTTCCCCAGAGCCACGGGGTTTGCTGCTGGGAACGCCAGGCTGAGCTTTGCTTAGGGATGTCTCATGTCTTTTATCTTGTTTCCCTGCACTCGCAATCTCTTGCTCGTTTTTAACCTGATGGACAGATTTTGTGGTGATTTATGTGTTGGCCAGAGTGAGAAGAGGACCAGACATGGAAGAAAGCTGCTCAGGGCAGAGAGGCTGTGGGCGTTTTATAACAGAGCAAGGTGTTGTGTTTCCCTGCCATGTGGTAGCACAGTGAAGGTGTTTCTTTCTGCGTCTGTCTGCGGGAGGCAGCCCTGGCCAGAAATTAGCCTAAATTTGCTTAGTCCCAGGTTCAGCAGAAGTGCTTAAGCTGCTGCTGAAATCTGCTGGACGACGATGCTCAGCACACACGTGGCTCCTCGCGGAGTAAAGCGGGGACGTCGCGATGTTGCAGTCAGAAGCAGTTCCCCGTTTGCATCGGGTCTGTTTGGCACTCCAAGATATTCGTGTTCAACATGTGACGTCGGATTTTCTTCACTGCTCGGGAGAAAACCCGTCATTTCTCTGTGCGTGTAATCAGAGAAACTCTTCTCTGATTAACGTACAGTATCCTTGGGGAAGGGAAAAAAAAGGAAAAGAAAACAAACAGAAATGGGACCCAAGATCTTTCCACATAGTGCTCAAGGCAAACAAATAAAGGATGATAGATAACCAAATACAGGAGAGGAAATTGTGCTCTTCTCTCCTCTAACAGTACCACAAAAGGCCCATCTCTCTGGTTTCCTGGTAATTACCAGCCTCTCTGTCAGTGGGTTACCTTATATTAATTAACATTATTTATTGCTGTTGGCAGAGTGACTGCCACAGTAAATCAAGCAATTAGCAGCCTCGCATGTCGCACTCGGAAGAGAAGTAACCAGGTGCCAGAAAGGATTTACTTTCTGCTTCATGTTTTATTCACGGACTCTCCATTTAACGTTGCATTTCTCCATCGCAGCCACCGTTGTGTTGCAAGACGGGGTGGAGGAGCGCGCGGCGCGGCAGGACCGGTGCCTGCTGCCGGCAGCTTGCAGGCAGTGGGTGATGTTCTGGAGGGGAGGGCTGGGCTCCCCAGCATCGCCTCCGGCCTTGGCGTCCCCACCCTGGCCAAGGAAAGGGACACCACGGCACCAGGGCGAGGGTTTGCTCTCCTCTAAGGAGGAGAATAAGCTTGTAATCTTTCCTGCTGGTGGTTACTGAATTTAATTGCAATTGGTTGCAATAAATAAGAAGCAAAAACTGGCTGGCAAATGGAAAAAGTAACTCTGCGCAGCACTGTAGATGGCGAAAGCTGCTTCTGCTTGTAGGAGTTGGTGACAGGTTGTTGTCTCCCAGAGTGACCCGGTGGGCGATGGGGGAGAGCTCGGGTGCTCCCCAGCCTGGGTGAACCTTCGCCCCGCACCGCTGCTTCCTCGCCTGGTGAGCGTTTGGTCCCTCAAAGAGTTTTGCTGGCTGCCAGTTCTGATTTAATTATGTGGTGAGAAATAAAATGCGAAGAAAAGACGAGGGAAAAGCCCGTGCGGGCATCCAAAGGAGACATTTGGCTTGTTAAAGCAAGGCGATCACAGTTTGCTGCTAATTACAGGGAAAAATACAGCAATCCCTGGAGGAGATGGCAAGTGAGAGACTCATAAAACCCACGACAGGAGTATGAAACATTTTCTGGTTTTCATAGTTGTTCTTTTTTTATTTGGTTTTTCTTGCCTGTCACTTGCATATCTTCTCTGGACTTTGTCTTTTGGCCTCTGAAGCAGGGCAAAACAGCAACAACTTGCACCTCTCTTAGCAGGGGATCCCGTAGCTTTGGCGCAGAGCTTTGCACCACGGTCACGTGCGATCGCTGGGGACCGGGAGCACCGTCCCGCTTCGCCTGTAGCTCGGTTGTGTCGGGGCGTGGGTCAGAGATGTCTGATGAGATGCTCAGCGGGGGGCAGGCAGGAGGTAGTTCCTTAACTACTAAGTAAAGGATAGGTTTTGTCAGCTGCTGAGACCAAAATATCTTGGGATAATTCTGTGTTATACTTCTATTTCTTTTCAATGTGCAGAATTGTAAAAGAATCAGGAATTTCCCACACAAGAGATCACTCAGGGTCGGGGGTTTATTAAAGTTTGGTCTTTAATAAACCAAGCAGGAGCCTGGCGCTCTCCTCCCCGCCAGCCAGCTCCCTGCAGCACAGCAGTGACCGGCCCTCAGAGCGCTGCTGGAGCTCCGTGTCTTCTCCAGCCGGGTGCCCTTCTGCCCTTCTGCTGCTGCCTCCGAGTCTGTCCCAGCTCCCACCAAGCCCTGGCTGCCTTGGCCTGCTCCTCCACCGAGCAGCACGGTCTCTCTGCGCCTTCCCCGCCGCCCTGTCTGTCCCCATCAGCGTCGAGCATCGCCGCGCAGCCGGTGGATGTCAACGCTGGACCTGGAGGGTCCTGAGGTTGTGATGGAAAAAGCCCAGAGCTTCAAACCTTTCCATTTCCATCTCCCACTCCCCGCGTGACACTCCGCAGGTGAGAAACGTGCTGTCCTCAGCCAAATGCCTGCTCTCATGCATTATTTGAACAGTTTCCTAAACACTTCTCCAGAAGTCCTGTAATGAAAGGAGTGGTTTCCTTTGGCTCCCTTCCCAGACCTACCCAAACAGAAGGATGCTGACCTAAGGCTGTTAAACACTTTGATGTATGGCTGTGTCTCCTTAAGTAGAAGATCTGTGTTCTTAAACTAAGCTGCCATGACACCAGGACATTATGAACTCTCTGAACCAACCGAATCCTACAGACGAGCCATTGGCTGCCTGTACGCCACGTTGGCTTCCCTGCGCCGGAGGGGGCTCGTGTTAAATAAGATAATCGTTGCTGTCCACATGCCCAGCAGGCTGCTAGAGGTTTATTCTAATGTGATTTGTCTTCCCCCCCCACCCCCCCTTCCCCTGAACACAGTGGTCAGAAAAGCCCCGTGCTGCTGCGCTGAGGGAGGCTGTGGGTTTACGCTGCTCCAGGAACATGGGTTCAGCAAATTTCTTGCCTTGAGAAGAACCAGTCACCTTCCTCCTCTGATTGCCAGGGAGGAAACGTGAGAAGAATCCCACTGTAGCACCAGCACCCATCACAAACCAACTTTTATCACCCCTGATGACAAATACTCTGCCCTGCTCCTAGAGCCAGCCTGCAGTATCCATGCCTGATACCTCTAACCGAGGATCAAAATTGTATCGAGGAGGTGTGTTGGGATCCTTCCAGGCTCCTGAGCATTGTATGAGCACCCCAGATAAAGGAATGCACCCTGCTCTCCCACAGTGCTGGCGAGGCACCCTCTGCCGCTGAGCTCTGATAAGCCACGGTGCAGGCTTGAAGCGCGGCGTTTCAGAGATGTTCTCTGGATAAAATGAGCACTGGAGGGTTTTAAGCTGAAAAAAAAAAAGAAAAAACAAGTAAAAGACAAAAAATCTGAACGAATATCACATAAAAATAAAAGATTTCATCATGAGGAGGTAGAATCTCGGTGCCCAGCCCGTGGGAAGTGCCCCAGATGGTATTTATACCCCCAACCCATTTCAGAGGGGTTTCTCCTCTCTCCGACGTGCGCCGCCTCTCTTTGCTCTTAACATTTTTGCTCCCTTGATGGATCTAATCTGCCTTGAAGCATTGTCTGCATGCAGACGTGTGAACGGGAGGTCATGGTTGTGGAGAAGAGAAATGTATGGGTAATTTATTGCGTGGTAAGAAAGGAAAAAAAGGAGTCCAGCTCCTGAGAGTCATGTGCATAATTACAGTTTTACTCCATGACCTCGTCTGGAGCCTCCATCAGGTAGACTCTGGTCATTTGGAAGTGGAAGAAAAATATTTGCTCTGGATGATTAGTCTTTAAGGGACTGTCACCGCAGGGTTAGTGAGGGGAGTGGTGCGAGAAGGAGGTCCTCTGTCTGTGGAGATCAAGGCTCAGAAGAGAGGTATTTGGAAGGCACCAGCCAGCCACTCTTTAGACAGTTTGCTTTCCACCCAAGAGGGAAACTGTTTGCCAGCATGTTCTTTTGGCTTACAGGCTTTCAGAGATGCCTAATCCTCTGCTCCACCCTCTGAGGCCAGAAGGGCCTTCAGAGAGCTGGACTGGAAAGCATAAATAACTCAGTATTGGCCAGAAATGGCCATGCTGGGTGACCTCCTGAGAACCTCCCGCCTTCTGCTCCCACACAGCACCTGAGGTCTGATGCTACAGTAGCTCCCGGGGTCTGCAACCCACCGGGCTTGACAGCAGAGCTGCCCGTGTCCGGGTGGATCTGCTTGGAAATGGCGTTTTCAAATAAGCTGGCAAGATAGTTTCTGTTTCTCTGAAATCTGAATGAACACACAATGTTTTTTGCTTATTAAAAATTGAAGAAAAATAAATAATTGGATATCCCTGGGTGATAATTACCCAAATTTATTAATGTATGTTGTGAATAGTGGATGGGGCTGCTGTTCTCTCCATGGGTAACTCCCAGTTGTCAGGGGCAAGCGAGCAAACTGGCCCAACACAGGACAACAGAAAAAACAGTTCCCTGTTTACCTTTCTGGGGAAGGATTAAAGATTTTGAAGACTGGTTTACAAATAACAGGTGATGTCTTCACCTATCTCCTTTCATATCTGATCACCCAAGGTGTTGTGTGCATCAGCAGGCGGCAGTGAGCAGCTGTGGGTCCGGCCCCCTGCCCGCTCCTGGCTGCGGAGGCTTTGGGATGCTCTGGCTTCCCGGCTCTGGTCCAGCTGGCTCCGAAATCGAGTGAGGGCTTCGGTCAGGGAGAAGAAACAGCCCTGGTCATTGCAGAGCTGAGGCAAGCTTGGCCAACCTGCTGAAACCCAAACTGGGTTATTTTAGCTGAAAAGCAAGGAGGACCCATGACAGGCAGAGCGTTTGCCTTGATTTTATTCTGATTTATTTGTTGCTGGGATTCCTAACAAATATAAGCTTGCACAGCAATTAAATTACATTTAATTTGATTAGATTAGAGTGGAGGGAAGCACTCTTCTCTCTCTACAACGTAAGGAAAAGAGAAATGAAACCTTTCACGAAGAAAACATGACTTCAGCTTGGAAATGCAAAAACCCCCAAATTTATCTAGATGAAGAAGGGGAGATGTAATGAACTTCAATCGAGCAGGAAGCCTTGAGAGACAATCAAAAGTTTGGGGGATTCATTGGAGGACATAATTGCAACATGTATATTGATTTTGCAGAGATAAGAAAACAAATGTTTGTGGAGATTGGACTTAGTTTATTCCATTTATTTCCCCACAGAGCTGACGTCTCTCTATTAGAAAATAAAAAAAAGATGTTCTTAAATGCATTGTTTTTTCAGAGATGCTTATTAAGTTATTGCCTCATCCCACTGGCTCTATCTTTTTGCAAATTGGTCTGTCTGGAAGAAGGTTACACTGATCAGCTAGCTTAAGAAGCATCGTTCCCCCCTCAGTTTTTTGCATTGAAGGACTTGGATCTTGCTGTGGCTCTCTCTCCATAGGAGCTCAAAGAGTTTGCCAAAACCCAGGGATGGGTCAGCCCTGCCCGAGCGTGGTGGTGGTGCCCAAGCCCCTCCTGCATGCTCACGCTGGTAACTGCCCACTGACTTCTCACGTGCCCTTAAAACACTCCATCCCACACCTTTTCCATGTGATGAAGAGAGAAACCGAGGCAGCAGCAGGGAAACGACCTGCCCGCAGCACCCCAGCCTACCTTCCCACCTCCCAGGGTCCCCACAAAGCGATGCCGGGAAAACCTAACTGCAGAGGGATGGCTTTGGCCACGTGCTCTATTCTGTGTTGATCCTGCTTGCTCCCAAGCCTCCCGGCAGCTTTCCAGGGCTCGCCAACGCCGTGGCTTAATCACAGCCCGGGCGCCGCTGTCTGTGCCAGAGAAAGTTCCAGGTCTGATTGATTGGGATTTGAGTTCTGATTTCTCTTAGAGCATAATCAGGCCTGAATGGGGAGATTTTTACAGTGACAATTAAAATAATGAAGGTGAACTTTGAATGACATTCAAACACTGTCACCTGCCACCAGCTCCACTCTCCCCTCTGCATTCTGGGAGCTGCAATTTTAAGCATCATTCACTGCAGGGTGATTACAGCTGCATCTATTCAGCGAGCCCAGCTAAAACACTGCAGCAGCCTGAAAGGAAGCGTCTTCAGGTGTCAGGACCTGCCACTGCGCCTGACTTCCAGGAAAGCTCAATATTTTGAGTGCATGATGGGGGCTGAATGCTTACAAAAATGTGGAATAGATTTTGGGTTCGTTTTCTCTATGTGGCATTTACAAATTGTAATGTATTCATACGCTGTTTGTGGTGTATAATAGTAAGGGATTTATTGATTTACAGATCATTATTTTACTATACATTCAGATAACGGCAACTCATGGAATTACTCGTGTGGTCGGGGTTGGGGGCTGATCCACAGCCTCGTGTTATCTATTCTGCTCAGATCTGGGTCTGGAGGAATCAAAGCCCAGCGTGAACAAGCTTGCGGAGCAGGATAAATGAGAAGCAGGATGCTCTGTCGCAGGGGGCCAGCGGGGCGGGGAGGTGCTCAGCGCTTTGTGTGGCCCCGCTTAGGGCTCCCCACGTTTAGGGACCTTGCCAAGCAGCTGGTGGAGTGTGGGTGCCGAAGGAGCAGGCAGCGAGGGCCCCGGCCGCAGGCTGTGCTCCAGGGCTGAGCGGGAGCAAGCGCGGCCGTGGGGCAGAGCTCTCTGCAGGGGCTGGTACCACACCAGAAAGAGTAGGTGCAAGGTCTCAGCACAGACCCAGCGACCCAGCCTCCTTCAGCAGATATTTGCTTTAGCATTTTGAGCTTTGTACGTCATCCGGGTGACTCGATTACAAATTCCCATCCCTCACTCTTGTTTCGGGCAGGATCCCCCTCCTACAGCCCAGCAAACAGGAGCAATCGGGCATAGAAAGGCTCCTGCCGGGCTTGTCAGCTCCTTTGATGAATTAAAAGAGTGCAAGGGAATTGGTGAGGCAGTGCTCGTACTCCAGCACAGGCAAATCAGTACTCAGAGAGCTCTGGAGAAAGGGGACGTTGAAAACCACAGCTCGTAAAGGCGTGCACAGAGCAGGCTCCGTGGGCTGCAGAGGGTCTGAGCTGCCAGGCTGAGGGAAGAGAAACCTCCTGCACCTGGGACAGCCCTTGTCCCCATCCCAGCCCATCCCTAAGCCAGGCAGGGACATGCCTTTCCAAAGCAGCTGCAGTGGTCCTGGCAGCGAGCTACTGCTTGGGCTTGGCTGCCTTCTGCGTGAAATCAGCTTCCAGACTCTGACGCTCTCAGTCCTATGCTTTGCTTGGGGAAAGGAAACCAAATCCTGCCATCACGCTCCATCACTCCAAACCTTGCAGTGCTGCAAGATCAAATGCTTTTCCTCTGCCTCCTTCAGATCCCTGGTCTTCCCCCGAGATGTCAGTGTATGCACCTCACTGATAAAGCGGGTTTTGGAGCAGCTTTCCTGAGCAAAGGAGCTGTGCCAGGAGAGGCAGTGAGCTTACAAGGATTGCAGGCTGGTGCAAAACTTGAGCCCTGACCCCCTTCTTGGTACACAGAGCCTGGCAGCATGGTACAATCCTGCCCTACTGAATGCAACAGGGCTGCTGGGAGCAGCGGTAAAATCCAGTCAATGGACAGGGACCCTACAGCCACCTTCTTGCTGGCAGTGCCTCCCAGGCTGGGCTCTTGCAAAACTCCACAGTAAAACCTGTAGCTCACAGGCTGGGTTGATTCTGTGATGTGGGAGCAGAGATGGTGTAGTACGGAGAGGTGACTTCGCTGGTCACATCCCTGCAATCCGTGGTGTCCAGTGGGGTCAGTCCTCCGCCGTGCCGGGA
>Ga0065711_1044143_pt1 | contig 14276 bp, 7 predicted proteins | sample Hoacrofraction12_FD_59098 | JGI IMG/M metagenome (GOLD analysis project Ga0065711, IMG submission 59098) | Hoatzin crop microbial communities from Cojedes, Venezuela - Epithelial fraction 12 v2 (version 2) | ecosystem: Host-associated > Birds > Digestive system > Esophagus > Crop | place...
TTGCCCCTTGTCCTGTCACTGGGCACCACTGAAAAGAGCTTGGCCCCATCCTCCTGACACCCACCCTTCAGATATTTGTAGGCATTTATAAGGTCCCCTCGCAGCCTTCTCTTCTTCAGGCTGAAGAAGAATGTCTCCATCACAATACTCCCTGATTTAGTAGTTTAGAACATGCCTGAAGTTAAACTAGATCTCCTGTGTCTCCAGCCTTTTCCTATGTTTGATTTCATGCTACTGAAAATCTGAATTAAAAAATAAAATAAATAATGAAGCCAATGAAGTTATACAAGCATAGGAGTGGAGAGCCATCATAACTGCAAGACGACCTTGGATTCTGAACTTTTTGCAAAACCTGAAATAGAAACCCAGCTGGGGGTGTTGATTGATGAGAAGTTCAACATGACCTGTCAGTGTGCACTCACACCTCTGAAGTCCAACTGTGTCCTGCACTGCATCAAAACCAGCGTGGCCAGCAGGTTGAAGGAGGTGATTCTGCCCCTCTGCTCTGCTCTGGTGAGACCCCACCTGGAGTCTTGTGTCCAGCTCTGGAGCCCGGCGCACAGGAAAAACACGGACCTGTTGAAGCGGGTCCCGAGCAGGGCCACAAAAATGATCCAAGGGCTGGAGCATCTCTCCTGTGAGGAAAGGCTGAGAGAGTTGGGGCTGTTCAGCAGTGGGGAGACTTATAGCAGCCTTCCCGTACCTGAAGGGGGCCTACAAGAAAGCTGTTGAGAGACTTTTTACAAGGGCATGTAGGCATAGGACAAGGGGTAATGGTTTCAAGCTAGACGAAGGTAGATTTAGATTAGGTATCAGAAAAAAATTATTTTCTATGAGGGTGGTGAGGCACTGGAACAGGCTGCCCAGAGAAGTTGTGGATGCCCCCTCCCTGGAAATGTTCAAGGCCAGGTTGGATGGGGCTTTGAGCAACCTGGTCCTGTGGAAAGTGTCCCTGCTCATGGCAGGGGGGTTGGAACTGGATGATCTTTAAGGTCCCTTCCAACCCAAACCATTCTATGATTTTATGCTTCTATGTTCTGCTATTTATTTTCTACAACCACAGACACATGGGGATTTATATTCAAATATTCTCCATTCTGCGGTGCTTGTCTCATAGACATAGAACTATGACCAAGTATGTCAGAATATAATACGAAATGTCTGCAGACACAGTATTTGCACAGGGAATGATACAGAATTTTAGGAATCCTACCCAGTGTTAGAGGAAAAACTTTTCTCTACTTCAGAGTAATTAAATTTGATTCCATTTTGCTCATTGAATCAAATAAATGAAAAGTGACATTTGAAAACAGTTTCTGATGATGAATGCCGTAAGTGGATTGCTGTGAAGATACATAAAATGTCATGTTCTAGGCTTCCCAGCTTGATTGATTTCAACAGGTTGGAAATAAAATGCAGGGAAATCTTTATTTATGAACAGGTGGATAGATGCACAAAGCCAAAATGAAATGTGAAAATGTATAAATATAACGCATACTAGTTAAAAAGTGAGAAAGTGCACAGTGGAGAAAATAATAACAAATATCCCATTTTAAAAAGAACCAGTGTAACCATTCTACCTATTGCATCTTGCATTATGTTTATGTCTATATATTTTACTACGCAATAATATTTTGATAGCGAGAGAGAAGTGAGTAAATGTCTGATCATATTACCAAAACATTTAACCAAGTGATAATCTACTAAATAAATTGATGATTATTCACAATCCTCTCCAGCCAACATTTTTAAACTAAGCACAAAATCCTTTCATTTAACTATGGATAGTCCTCTCCACAACTAGTCTGCAGGAAGTTTTTACAAAGTATGTAGTCAAAAACAGTGGGACTGATTGATTAAACAAAGGTATCTGATCATTGCTTTAAGCATTTACTAGATTCATTCTACATTCCAGGAAGGTCATTGACCTCTTTCAGTTTTCCTTTCAAATGCATCAGAACATATGAATCTTGGAAATGCCGTTTACTGAAGCTTGTTAGAAAGACATTAGGAAAGACAGCATGTGAATACAATTGTGGGTTTCTGAGTGGCAACTCTAAGTCTTTGTCTTCAGACTGTTCACAAATATTTGCTCCCTAGTTCCTTGTTATTCAATTAAACAGCCGAAGATCTTCTTTTTACCCTGAACATTTCTGCCATCTTTTTCTTGGAAATCCCTCCACATCATTATAGCTGGGGATTCAGCTGGAGGGAGGGTAGGTATCTGGACACCTCAGGGAACACTGAACTACACTACAAGTGGTAGGCACAAACATATTTGAGACAATGGCAAGAGACAGGAACTTACTAGAAGGCTGCCAGGCTTCCCCCCTCCTCCCCAAACGTCTGTCAGCAGGTAAGGAAACTGATATCTATCATTTGAAGACTGAATCCAGAAATAGGGATCAGAACTTACCTGCTATACAACAATGTTGTTACTATAGCAATGGTTTTCTCAAGTAACTGTTCTAATTAGATTTTGAGAAGTTTTAAAATTAAGTTTTCCTTCAAAAATTTATCAAAAAAGGTTCTGCACAAAATGGAATACAAGACTTATTTCTGTCATGCAGGTAGAAGCTTTTCAGGAGTTTTGACTGAAAGATCTTGGAAGAATGCATAAGCTTTTCATTTGTACAAGTCTACCACGGTAACATGCTGATCAGCTATTTTGATTTCTTGACTTTACAGTGATGCTAATGAATTAATGCTGTAATATCACTTAAAAGGACAAGTGTGGCCTCTAAACTGGGTGGCTCCAAGACAGCTATCACATCCCTAAAAGCTATGAGCATTCTGAATGCTGCTGTTATCTGTCCCTTAGATCCACTGCAGCAGGCTTTTAGCAGTTCTTTCCTGCAGAATCATGGCAGACTTACTGACTCTTCTCATGACCACAGATGTCAGTGAGAAGATTCAAAAAACAGGTTTTGTCTTGTACTATTGTGATATGTACTCTGGCACTGTTGTAAAAAGTCTGCAACGATACTTGAAACTAAAAGGAGCATCTAAGATTATGCTTTACATGAGTTGGCCATAATATTAATTTCCTTTGTAGTGGCAAATAAAATTAATACAACTTCTCAGTCTCTTGATACGTTTTTAATCTAAGTTTTTTTTCCCCTAAGGAATTTTACCCCTTTTAAGCATAAGTAAGGAGACAGTCTAAAACAGAAAGTTCATCCAGTGCTGTATTGTACTGTATTATGCGATGTATGATAGTCTTCAGTTTGTGTACACTTGTGTATGTAGACGACAATGTGAAAAATTAAGATCTGATATGTTTATTATGAGATCATCTTGAAGGAATGGTCTACAATTATTTACTGTAATTTAACACAACATGAAAGACATATGAAAGCCAATACCCTACTCTATTAAAAATACTTGTAACTTTTTATTGCTTGAAACACCAGATTTATTTTAGTTAATTGCTCTTAAAAGGATTTCTGTCATTCATAAAAACCCCACAAATCAAGATGGAGTTTGAAAATGGGGTTACTTTCTTTTTTTTATAACTAAACAGTTTCCTTATTCCAATTAGATTATCCTGTGATGCTATATTTAAGTAAACCTAGTCTTGCATAAACAAAACGGGAGAAAGGTAACAGAAAATAGAAGGGACCTTAAGATGTCACTTAGGTCACTTCACCTACCTATAAGCACATCAGTTTATTTACATGATTCTTTACTGAAATTTCTCTAATGAGGTTTTAAAAGCTATGGTGATGGTGATTACCAAGGACTCTAGTCCTCTGCTACTATCCTTCACTCCCTCCTAATGTTAATACTGAATTTCTGTTACTGAAACATAGGGCCATCATTTTCTGCTGAATCCAAAAGGAGCTTGGAAAGAAGAACAGTCCATTGGGTAGGGTCCATCAAAGAAGATGTATGCCCAGCAGAACTATGTACTGCTGTCTTTACAAGTGAACTAGTCTGAAAGTGTTATTTCACTTGCAGCACTGTGTTTGTGAAGAACTTGTCTTTGGAAACAGATGTAGATACAAAGTCTTGATATCTGGAGGTCAAGCAAGGGTAACCAGAATGAACTGGTGCTCAGGCAAATACACACTGATGATGTAAATAATTCCTGGAGATTCAACTGGATAAAATATTCTTTGCTTTACTTCCTAAATAATTTTGCAGCATTTCTCTGCACTGGAGTGATTGTACTGTAAGCCACATAAGTGACATGGGCTGAACTGTGGTCCATGTTATATTTCTGCATATCAGATCAGAAATAAGTGATCCATAAATCCCCTGTACTAGCAGCCCACACTGCAGAAAAGGAGCTGTAGACACAAGCTGTACAGTAGATAGCATGAACTTATCAACAGAAACATAATAACCAGGAAAACAAAGTTTCTTTTCAAAGGTGATAACATCTCACATATTCAGTCTCAATGGTTGAATATGCTTTTGAAGTTTTCAGTGGGTCTGAGTCATTATAAGAATGTGAATGAGAATTTCAGAGGCTATTACAGGTTGAATTGATAGGTATTGCTATGAACATACAATTACTGGGATGCTACTACAGTGATACAATCCTAGCAACCATCTGCCATAGCAGGAAAGTGGTCATAGGCAGTATACATGCCATGAAACTTATTTTTGTCATTATATTTTTGTTTCTGGCACTGAGAAACTGGAGCCCAAAGGGACTTTGCACATGACAGCACAGCTATAGGTATGCACTACAGCTAATAATATTTTTTGAATTAAATATAATCCAGTTAGATGAAAACTATGCCTGTCAACTTGAAATTCTCTGATACTGCACCTTTCCCTTCTCTCTTCTTCAGTCCTCTAAGATAAATTCATATTGGCAGTTATCGAACACCATGTGTGTGAGTCTTCAGATCACGTAAAAACTTAGAATTTGTTTCAGACATATTAATGCCATATTTCTTTATTTTAAAATTTTGATTCTTCATTACCGTTAACTTCTTAGAGAGGAAGTTCAGAGATGCAATGACCTATAACATGCCTTTCTGGATTAGAAATAGGAGTTTGGTTGTTTGCTTAGCAGATGCAGGATGGGTTTGCAGTGTGTGCTTGACAGACTGAAAAGAAGTCATTGTCCCAAAACGATCTGCATACCACCATGGAATGCGTGTCCAGAGGACTGTTGCCTATAGCAATACGTAAAATATTTGCTAGATTAACAGTAAATATTTTCCCAAGAACTGCTTCAAGGCCCTAAAGTTGGGTTACTACCATTAGTGGGGCTGGGCCCAGGCAGGCAAGAGAAATGCCCTTTACCTGTGTCATCTTGCAGTCACAGCATAGATGAAGTTACATCATGAGAAGACCTGTGTCAGTGTGGGATGGCATCTGTAACAGTAATGTTTTGCACTATTATCATCTACGTTTTATCCCCAAATTATTTATTTTTCTTGTCAGTATGTTACAGGTTTTCTGATATTTGCAAGTCTATTTACAGCCTAGGACAGGAGTAACAGACTTTTCTTTTTTTACTAAGCACCCACTCAGCAACTCATTTTGCAGCTGAACTATGTTTTTAACAAAAGCAGACAGAACAAAAGACAGAAGAATAAGCCAACCAACCAGCCCTGAAAGCCATTGCCAATAGACCAATTACCTGTACACAAAACCCGTAACTGATTCATGTGTGAGTGTTCACGCCAGGCACTGTGGAATAGGGAAATTATATCAAACCCAATTTTTAAGCTTCATTGGAGTCATTGACTTCCTTTGCTTTTCCCTGCCAGGCACTATTGTTTACGTTACATACAGCTGGACAGGTTATGCACAAGTGGATTAAATAGAACATACCCTTCCTGGTTTGTCCTGTGACCAGTCAGTCAGTCCTAGATTTCCTTAGCATCTCTTCTGGCTGTGAGACATGGTACATTTGAAATGAAACTGTTGGTGCTGGCAAAGACACGAAGGTCAGTGGAGATGACTACGGAGGTGGTAGCAGAGCTGAAGATCGCTCTGCTGGCCATAACAGTTCTCAGCTAACTCATCAGCAACTGATCCACTTCCACAAAATTATTCTGTTGGTCTTGGCTGAGGAGTTTGGCCACACTTTGCATGTGGTACAGTCTGATCCCTTACCACCCTTTGAATAGCCAAAGAGGCAGATCTTGTAGATCCTCTCACAAAACTTTTCATCCTTTTCTCCCGGTGGTCTAGTGTTCTCAGCCCATGAATCCTGGACAGTAGTAGTGGTTCAACAGACTTAAAATTTCCTGCTGAGAAAATCAAAAAGTGTGTTATATAGGATATAATAGGATTCTCCTACATCTTCTGCATTACAGCTGAGTTTGAAATTGATATTTCTACCTTTTTGGAGTTCTGTTTTAAGACCTTGCTTGTTGCCCTGTAAAAATCACATTTATTTCTTTAAATCAATATCTGAGAGGGATGGGAAGGAAGGAGAATGGGAAGGGTTGTCCCCACATGTTCCAACACATTTTGAAGGTAAGAAGCCATTGACAATATCAGTGTGCTTAAACTGCTAAGAATCATCAAAAACCAGACAAGCAGCACACCTGTACAGGCCTGCACAGGAATGACATCTATCTTAGCAATGGAAATTGGGCAGCATCTGATAGAATGGCTCACAGGTGAGGGTTGAGTCTAGCTAAACACCTGTGCAGTGATAGCAACTTTGTTTAATGCCAGAATTCTGTTAGACAACCAGAATACTCTTCTCACAAGTCCTTAAGTAGCAAGGGTAAAGGGAGTGGAAAACTTAGATGGGTATTAACTGGTTGCTGAGATGAGATGCTGCTGTTTGAGAACATCAGGCTAATTCTTTCCCTTACCTCCCTTCTGCCCTTCACCATTGACACATGTGAACAGGCAATGGTGAGGAGCAGGGAAGGAAATCATATTCAGAAAGGGACTTTTACTTCTGAACAGTATGTCTAGGATTTATATTTTTAACCAAAGTTGCCAGGCTAGAGGTTCAGGCGGTAAATACAGCTGGAAGAAAGGGTTTGAGTGTTCTCTGCCCGACTTCCAAGTGCCTAGGGAGTAGTGTATAAACTTAACAACTACTGAGTATCTCTTGGTGTGTCTGGGCAGGCAGATGTACTTATCACTGAAAGTCGTTTTCACACTGTATGGAAGGGAGAGGAAGAGAGAGGAAAAATAGGTTTCATCGAGAAATTTGAAGTGCAGTGTAACATTCCCTATGGGAAGTATGTCAGATCTGATGTCTTTCCCTGCCCACTGAAACAGTTGTTTCCTTTTTCTCTTTGGCATCAGACAAATCTTTCATTCTAATGACCTTAAAAACTGTATTTTGACATCAGTATGAACAAATTTATAAAATGAGCAGGGTTTCTAAATGCCCTTGCTAAATCTGTAGTCTTTCATGGAATCTTGTAAATAATGGTTACAGACACAGCTGGAAAGGGCAGTCAGCTGTTCGTTTAAATCTTTGTCCTGAGTTTCCATCCTGTGTTCCGGGTTGTCATTATGGGACAGGAATACGAGAAGGAAAAAAGGTGGTTTTAGAAATACAGCTTCTGTCAGTTAAAGCAAGACATGCCTCATGCAATATAGACTGTATTTGCCATAGCCCATAATTCTCTCCTTCCTAAAATAAGTCTCCCCAAACATAATGAGGTACAGGTGGCACTTACCATACTGAAGGTCCTGCTGTTCTCTTTTCTCAGGTTGCTTATTGTGTCCATTTCACAGTGCTCTTGCGATGCCTCTTAGCTCATCCAGCTACGCAGATTTATTGTGGGTTTCATTCCAGTCGGTCTGAGCCCGAGACTCTGTCTCTTCCACAAGTGACCCCATCCCCCTATTTTCAGCCTAAAAATCAGACTGCTGTCATGAAGGACAGAGCTCTCCATCTGGAAGGGTGGCAGTGGTAAAGTTCATTAGAGAAGGACCTATACAAAATGTATTGCTGGGCTTGCAACACTGTCCCTGACCTTTAGTACAAGTCTTCAGATAATTGTGCACAAAAGTACAGCATTTATCACTGCTTGCACCTGGATGGTCTTGGGGCTTGCTATTTTTAGTACTCTTTCCACTAAATCATAATACTATGTTGTAGCACAGTGGTGTATTTTGGTAGCATGCTTATTTTCTCTGCTGTTGCAGAGCCTAATTTATAAAAAAGTCTGAATCAGACCTCTTGGGCAATGAAAGACTAAGGGCCCCGAGAAGGAATATATATGGGCAGAAAGCCTCTATTGAGAAAATGGGAAGTAGATATAAGGTTTGGAAGAGAAAGGGATAGGTAACAGGAGTGGTGGTGGCAGGCTGCCCAAACACTACCTTCACTCTGCGCATTGGGTGAGTTGGGGAACAAGGCACGACTTACTGTGTGCTTAGCTCTAAAGCACACTGAATTCAGCTCGCGTTGAGACCACTGATCTCATCCCATCTGTCCGCGCTCCCTGCCCCAACACATTGTTCTGTCTGAAGCAATGAAGAGAGTAAGGCTTGGTCAACATGCCTGGTGAGACAGACAGTCAGACAAGAGTTTGCGCTTTCTCTAAGAATTTCCATACTGATTCCTTAGCCAGCCATAATAAGTGAGTGGAAACTCTGCCCCTAACGTGAGCAGAAATCGTGGCGCTCTGCAGTAAGCCACTAACCACAATTTTCTCTCATCTCATGCTTTAGAATTTCAGTCAATCCCTGCAGAGGGCAGTAATGACGTTTTTCTCACTAAGCACAGACATTGTCTACAAGTTTTTGTTACTTCTTTTCCTGTAAATCACACACTGGATGAGATGAGTAAGTACTTTGAAGCAGTACTACTTACTGTCTTTGTTAGGTGTGCACATGATATGTCTTGCTGATATGATTGAAATACACTAATAACCAAGATCTCGGATTGGGAGAAAACTTTTTGATAATACATCTAACCAAACATTTTGGTCATACTATTTCATTGTATTGTATTATTTTCACTCAGTAAGGAAGCATTTCTGTGAAGCTAAATGGCCAATAAGGGACAGAAATACAAATTACATATGTAATAGTTCTTTTGCTCCTTAAATCTTTCAGCTGAGAAGTGTGTTGTTCTGAAAGTGCTCTCTTTGAAATAAATAGACTACTTGTGGCATTCAGTGCCACTACACATGGATAAGTTTGACTGCATGTCCTGCCATATCTTACAAAAATAAATGTTTTAGTTGCAGGTTTGAAATAGATTAGGTATCCTGGACGTAGCACATGTTAGTAGAAAACAGATCTGATGACTAAACTTAATAGCGGTTTAATTGACAAAACTATGTGACTCTTTATAAGTTTTCTTTCTGGAGTCGAATTCTCACTGCCAGCTCCAGCTGGATCATAATACACTCCTCATAAACTTTATACATTTGTCATTTAGTTGCGTGGGACATCAGCTTGCAAAGAAATTACAGGTTAATTCAGATGATATAAAGCAACGTCATAGCAGAGAGATTTCCAACTAATTATTATTTCTACACCAGAGGCAATAACTCCTGTGACAATTCACTATTGTAGCAAAAGATCCGATGAATTATTTTAAAAAAAGTTGGAGTACATTTGACAGCAAGAATATTTCTCTACACAATGACATGATGGGTGCAGCTAGCAATGTATAATTACTTAAAAGTGTTGTTAAATTATACTTGATGGGGTTCACATTTAGGTGTGACCAAGCTTTTTAAATATACTTCATTGGTTATAAAATAATTACAAAGTGTTTTTTATCAGCTCAAGTGCCACTCACTACAGCAGTTCTTAAGCTGAAGGTAATTCTGACAGGCATTTTAATCAGCAAAGCATTCAACAAAAAAGATGGCTAAACAAAAAGCAAGTTAAAGGTCCTCTTGTCTTTGGAGTGAAGAACTCTTTACGTATACATCACTTTCTTGCCCAGAAGAACTCAGTTAAAATCTGTGTCTGTTCTTGCTAAAATTTCATTTGCTGTTCCACAGTCTTACAGGTACTCTTAGCAACCCATAAGAGCATTTTCTGAATAACTGGCTGAAGCACCCTTTTATCCTTCAGCTTAACTGTGAAAAAGATATCATTCCATATTGAATAAACATGGACCAGCCGTTGAAGTAATATATGAGCGTGTATGGCATATGAGTACACAAAAACTGATCATCTTTGTTGCGTCATTTTAGTGACAAATCATAAAAGATGTGAGTATAATTTTCCCCATTATTGCACACAGTAAGGACATAAAATAAATTTCAAAACTTGGTTGCTTTTATCAATCCTGAGAGTTGCTGAGAAAGTAAGTGACTGACAAAGGATAGTTTCAGCCTTACTTCAGGCATGCAATTCCCTTTTGGAGTTTACCTTGATGGTGGATGCCAACCAGTGGCAGGTATTTACCATCATAATCTTTTGTTTTAATTTCCTTCTGGTTTTGCCCAAAACATTGTGAAAGCCATAAATATGAGATGCCCTTGAAAAATTCGCACTAGTAAAGGAAAAAAAAATGCACAAACAAGTTCAGAATGACATCAGACAGGAAAACTATGTAATCACTTGCCTTTTTTAAAAAATATAATTTGCACAAATTTTAAAATATAGCTGCTTTCATTTTTTCTTCATTCATAATTCTGTATATGAACTCTGACTGCTGTTATTGCTTTTTGACAGCTTTTTAAAGTACTGTGAGATCTTGTAGAATTTAATGTGGAAAATAAAACAGGAAATTTACATGAAAAGCTAAGAGAAAAATAAGTGTTCTTTGAAAAACTAATGTAAAAGTACAAATGCTTACCTTTGTGTTTGGGTGGCATAACTGTTATCATATGCCTCATAGCTTGGATCATCATATTCACCCCCATATCCATCATCGTATCCCTAAGGGAAAAACAGAAGACCACAGCTTAGAAGAGTGATAAATCAAAACATATTATGAAGAGGTAAAAGTAACTTGCATCAACATATACATGCTAAGTTTGCCCATTATTCTGTAAAACATGCAGCCTTCTGACGAGAATAGTGAATTGTGAAGAACGACCTGTACGTTGCAAGGGTAAAGAAACCAGTTAATCATTTAAGAATTCAGCTTATTAATTGGTAAACAGTGGTGTATTGTCCAAACCACAGTGCTTCCGTAGGATCTATGTAGACTACTGATGAACAGTAATGAAAACAATAATTTCCTAGCAATTTGTTATATAAATGGTTCCATAAATACCTATAGGTGAAATGAACAAATGTCAGGAAAAATGTTGACTGTAGAACATTATTAAGAATGTTATTGTGATAAGATCATAATATTCAGTCTATTAAAAAAACCAAAACAAACAAAAAATGAGAAACAATATTTGTGTGTGATTGTGAAGGAAGTAATGGATTATGATTTTTATAAATAACTCCACTGAGCACGTTTTCTTTCACTGAGCATCCCACTCTTTTTTAAGGTATGTTTTTCTGTGACAAGTGAATGAACACTTTAATACAGGTTCCTCCCACCTAACTCAAGGGTCCTAACTGAAGGGCTCAGACAAATCCTCAGTCTGCCTAAGCTAGAGACACACTTCAGAAGGTGGTTCAGCTCATCTAATGCCTGAATCTTCTGCTGAGGGACCCATGGGCAATTATGATCCTTTGTAGCTGCCTCTGAACCAAAGAGTGCTCAGGAAGCAGACAATAAATAAATTAAGACATAATCCAGAGGATGACTTCTGATATCTTCTTTTCAAAAGACAGGACAACAGAGTAGGCAAGAAATGCTGTATGGAAATACATTTTTTTTCTCTATGAATTTTGAGAGCCAGTATTTTTAGTTAAATAGAAACTAAACATTTCGTAGTCACAAGAAAATTTTCCTGTTATGGGAATTGCTAAAGGAAATAGGGGGCTTAAAGATCTTTGACTTAATATTAATTACAGCAGAAGGCAATTCCTTCCCCCCCCCCGATACATGCAAATTTTAGTTAGCTTGGGGTAGAAGGGACAGCATGAGGCAGCTCCAAAATAACAGCTGTCCAATAAACAATCACTCTGGTACACTATCATAACCACATAAAGTACCATGTTAGTTTCATACTTCATTATTTCTGCTAATTAAACTCCACAATGGTATTGAACTAGACTTCACTGGTACTCCCGACGGAAAGAAAACATTCAAAGGAGGAAGCATTCAGTTATGTCTCCTTAGGCCAAGCATATTAAGTTTGCCTGTCCTTCTGATTTCCTACCCAGCAGTGAAGGTGAGTGTGGATTTGAGGTTGGAGACTTCACGCCTGGGGTGCCGTGTGGCCTGAAGGAAGGATAGGACTTCGGATGGTGACTCCACTTCCCAGGCACCTGTGTCCTCTTGCAGTAAGGGAAAGCTTTTCTGGGCAGGAGGGAGAGTCTTGTATTGAGGCTGTGGAATGGCCTCTCCCAGGATCTGAAGTCCACACAAACCTCATCGTCTTTCATTTCAGCTAGAACTGCACCAGCTGGATTTGCCTTTGTTAGTATAAACTCCTAGCAAAAAGTACAGTTGAACACATATCCCTCCAGACTACAGTGATATATTTAACACTGTACAGCTAAATACACAATCTTGCTTCTGGGGACAGGATGAGAGAAAAAATGAACCACAGGAGACAGATGTTAGTCCCATCAATTAGTATGCTACTGGGTGGGATCCTGCTACTGTGAAGATGAGGGTGATGCAAGTTCCTTTACAAAGTCGAATAGCTAGAGGACAGACATTTCAGCATGCTTACCCACCATATGAGAGAACAGCAAAGGCAACAATTACAAATTAGCTCTCAGTTTCTTGATGCCTGAGGTGGATCAACGTTCAGCACCAGAAGGGCAGAGAACACTTGTTAATATTTGACACTTCTGTGGGTTCACGTTACAGATTTTTAACAGCCTCCCTAAAGGCTCAGAGCAGGTCAACATAGTGCAAATGGTTCAAGTGGAATGGTTGGAAAAGAGAGAGAGAGTAAGAAAGCACAATATATCTTTAATAATGTATTTTCCAGATGATGTTCTCTTATTTGTGTCAATCTGTATGAGAATTATCTTCTAATCCTACAGGTGAACTATTTATGTAAGGTACATACTAGCATTTTTTCAAAGTTTAATACCGCATATCGCACCCAGACACCCTTGTCCAAAAGCAGCCTTTAGTCATCTAGAATTGAGATTCAAAATAGCTCCTTTCATACCCTTGAAGTGCCTCAGACTCACTGAGCATTTTTCTTTTCTTTAACCTTCATTTCCCCAGAACCTACAACTTTGACATTTGAAAGTATTTCTCGCATGCACATTTTGAGATGAGACACCCAGCCCCACGGAGACCCTCTTAAGATCCAGAAGCTCTGAGTTTGATGCCATTTAAATTCACATATGCTGGGCTCTGTGTGTGATGAGGAGGGTGCTCCCAAGAGCAGTTCTGTATAAATCCAGAGACCAGAACCCAGGATGCCCTCTCCAAATGCAGTGCAATCTCTTACTGGGCAATAGAGTCAGACTCCTTCATGCACTCGCTAGGTCTACTAATCCTCGTATTAAAACCAACCAAACAAAAAAACCTCATTAAATTTATAAATATTCTGTATATGTATGCTGACAGGAACAGAAAAGTCCTCTTAGAGAATCTAAGTTACTAGTGCTGCATCCTCACCTCACTGAAGGCAATAGGATTACTCATGCTGTCACTGTTCCGAGTACGACATTTTTTCTTCTGTAATTACTACAATTTTATTTATTTCACCAGAAATCTTCACATATATGTGTATAACACTTAGACCTTCCATTCTGTATGTAAGTTCTAACACCTGTTAATTGAGGTCTGTGCTTTTCAAGCAGAAATATCTCAGATAAAGTGACTTTGGGTCTGATCTGATCAATGTCCACCACTGGAGACTCCATTTGCACGCTCATCAGAATATTAGAAAACTTGTATGAAAAGCTGATAGGGTCAAGCCACCCAGTTTCATTGAAGTGGAACAAAATGCTTCCCTAAATCTTCAAAGTTCTTTGAGGAGGTTAATGAGGGTGCAGACAAGCAGGACCCAAGGGAAACAGGTTCCTTTGAACTCCAAAAAGATACCGTCCAAGGGACTGGGGTTGTTGCCTGTGAAGACTCTTTTCATAAGAAAAAGACCTTTTTACTTTGTATCAGGGAAAAGGAAAGTAAATCTTTCAATGACTAGGATTTGCTGTGGCCTTGCAGTGATACATCCTGAAACCGGAGATAAAGGGACAGAAATACACATCTGGAGCTGCAATGGGGCTAACAATGTTTATAAACAATTACGGATGATTTTGAAGAGTTTTGGTATAGTCCAGAGTTAAAAAATAACAAAAAAAAAAAAAAAAAAAAAAAAAAA
>Ga0065711_1044149_pt1 | contig 14276 bp, 7 predicted proteins | sample Hoacrofraction12_FD_59098 | JGI IMG/M metagenome (GOLD analysis project Ga0065711, IMG submission 59098) | Hoatzin crop microbial communities from Cojedes, Venezuela - Epithelial fraction 12 v2 (version 2) | ecosystem: Host-associated > Birds > Digestive system > Esophagus > Crop | place...
GGTTGTGGAGTCTCCTTCTCTAGAGATATTCAAGACCTGCCTGGACAAGGTCCTGTGCAGCCTGCTGTAGGTGACCCTGCTTCGGCAGGAGGGTTGGACTAGATGACCCACAGAGGTCCCTCCAACCCCGAACATTCTGTGATTCTGTGATTAGAAATTCATTAACTAGCATTTTAAACATCTACTTTATTGACTTTTAAACTTTTGTTTAGCATGTGTTTTTCTTTTAGTATGTTTAATTTTTTTGATTCTCTTTAAATATTGTCCTAGAAGGGAAATCAATTATGCAAATCAGATTTTTTTTGATGTTATCTTTTTGTTTATATCGAGTGTACCTAAAGTCTCCTTTCCCTGAACATAGTACTGGAAAACGGCCACACAAGAAAACATCTGTCTTTCTTTCATATTTGGTTTTGTTGCCTGTCTCAAGCTCACGCGCATTTGGGCAATCAATATCCCTTAAAAGGGGGGGTTTAAATAGTTTCTAGGTGAGAGCTTATCTTTATATTGATAATTTAATGATATCTAGAATAACATTGTGAAATCATGAGAGAGTGAGTTTTATGCAGCTTCAACTTGCAACAGCTGCGGCTCCCACCTGGAGCGCTACTGCCTGGATTCCTTTGGCTGTAATTCTCCCAAGCATTTACAATCACATGATGTACATCTCATCAGGGTTCCCATGTGACCTAGCGGTTATCACTACATAAAAAGGCATTCTTGCTCTTTCTGCTTAAATTCAATCTACCCGTAAGCTATATCCAGCTCTGTGACTGATGGTAGCAATTAACGTTTTCCCATATAAAAGTAGCATGCAACACATTGCATGATTTTATGCTGAGACAACTGATCCCTTGAAAGAAAAATCCATGAATCTGTCCAGATCATTTCGTGACAATATTGTCAAAGTAATGTACCTCCTGATGCTCACATATTCCTCCGGGTTTGCGAAATGCTTAGCATGCAGGTACAAATGCTAGCCAGCCTAAAGCAAGATACTTGTCACTTAGTCAGTTTGAGAGTGAGATGGGCAGTGAGATGGGCCAAATAAGGAAATACATCAGCTAGATTTACCTATGTCTTTGTAAAACTGTAGCTGAAGAAGGAACTATACTGTACTCCTAGCTGGCACAATTAAACAAAGGAGAATAGAAACTCTGCAAGGGGACTTGAAAGTCCCTGATCCTCATTAGTGAGCTTTTAAAATAGTCCAGCATTCCCCATGCCATGTGTCTGCTGAGAATGATTTCCCCATTTCTCATTATGTATGAATGCCAGTGCACTGTGCAGCTCCAGTGCACAGTTGATTAATAAGGTCGGAATTAGAAACTGAGAGCTTTCCTTTTCTTAGCATCTACTGCGGTTTTCCCTCAACAGGATTTTCCTTGCAGATTTTCTATGATCTGAAAAATAGAACTTACTGGAACAGAACTTATGTGTTTTATCATGTGAGGCCCTGAACACTGTGTGGTATTCTACATTTTATTTACAAATATTATACATTAGTTTTGTAAAAGCTTACATAAAAGTCACAGTATAAAATATTTTAGAAAAATACATTAATTGTGTGGACAGTCCTTTTCTTCAACGGATAATCACTGTATATTCAGATACCATTTTGTTTTCAGAAGGATAAGCCTTGGCTTTATCTGAATTATGAATAAAGCAACTAAATATCTTTCAGGTGTCACAATTCCATCAATCTAGTGTGACTGAGTTTCTCTTCCATATAGTGATTAACGTCGTGAATTTCAAATAAATTCCAGATTATTGTAGCTGGTTACAACCTTCTTCCCACCACTGCAGTCAAGGTTTTGCATTTGCAGATGGCTAACTCTCTATCCAACTGTATTTTTACGAGTCTGTTTTACAAGCATGCTATTGGATATTTATTAGATCTTCCAAATAAAAGTCTGTACCAAGGATCACAAATGTTTAGGGTTTTTTTTCTGATTCCTCCTTGTTCTGCATGAGATGATGCAATTTTTAGTTCTGTGATATTAGCTATAGTACCTGGTCTCGTATTTCCACTTGTTTCATCTTCAACCACCTAAGGTTTTTGGTTTGAAAAATTTCATGGAAAATAGACTGAAAACCTTAATAGTCCCCACCAGCCTAGCACATAAAAAAAAGGAAAGATAAATTAAGACGATTTTATCCATCTACATCATCATATGAACCCAGTGAAGCAAGTAGAGTTTGGGGGAATTGCAGACTCACAGAAATGTTGGTTGGAAGAAACCTCTCCTGCTTGAAACAGGACTTTTGTAACACAAGAACTGGGCCAGCTGTGACTTCGTCCAGCTGAATTTTTCTTTGAGGAGGGGCTTCCCGTGGTTTCTGTGGATACCCATACCTATTCCAATGCTGCACTGCTCTTCTACTGAAGAAGTTTATCTTCATGTCCAGTCTGAACTTCCAAGTTGGAACTAGTGGCTGGTGCCCTTTGTTTTTCCTTCTGCTTCTACAGAGAAGAATTTCGCTCTGTCACCTTTGAAACATATGTTCATGTAGTTGTTTGAAGATATTAAATTGCCTCTCAACCTCCTCTTTGCCAGACTAAACAAGCCCAGTTCACTGTACTGCTCCTCCTATGTCACATGCTGTATGCCACTATCCATCTTGGTACCCCAGTGGATTCCTTCCAGTTTATGGACATCCACCTTGATCAGGAGGCCCAAAATTTGGCACCATATTCTACGTGCAGCCTCACCTTAGCCACGTGAAAGAAGATAACTTCATCTGCTGGATCAGGTTCTTCCAGTTTGTGGCTACAGTCTTCTGCTTTTGTGATTGAGGTGTACTGTTGGCACATACTCTGCTGTAACCCCCACCTCCTTTCCACCAGGGCTAGAACTCAGCCAGTTGGCTCCCAGTCTTGATTGATGAGAGGGATTATTCTGTCCAAGGTACAAATCTTTGTCCTTCTTGTGGTAGAACCAATCCCTCATTGGTCTGATCCTTAAGTTTCTCAGGGTCCCTCTGGACTGAAGCACTACTGTTTTATGTGCCACCCACTCGTTCTGATTTAGTATCATGCACAGATTTGCTGCTGATGTGTTCTGTCTTGTCACCCAGGTCACTGATGAAGGTATAGAACAATACAGACCTCAGTACAGACGCCTGGCTAAGTAGGTATTGCAGCCAGATGTCAAGCTGTTGGTTACTTGCCTGTGGTTCTGGTTGTCCAGACAGTTTTCAGTCTGTCTAACAGGCTGTTTGTCCTGCCTATCTCAATTCAGCTTCCTGATGAGAATGCTGTGGAAAGCAGTCAGAAGCCCTACTTAATTCAAGCTATTTTACATCTACCACCCTCCCCTCATCCATTTCATTGTCATTTCATTGTAGAAAGCAGTCAGGCTGATCAAGCTTGATTTTCCCTTGATAAATCCATATTGGCTTTTTCTGATTACTTTCTTGTCATTGTCAAACTAAATTAATAGAATATATGAAGACATTTCCAGATGACCAGGTCAGCTTTTAATTCCTGACAGGTGAGAGCAGAACGCACCTTGCAGTGAGAGACTGCTGCATTGTATCTGTTGTTCCCACAGGTAAGAGAGTTAGTACAGTCGTTTGGAAGCTGGCCATGGTGCTTGCCTACCGAACTTAGCAACTAATCTTTGGACTGTATGAGGACAGGTTACATTAGTGATGCAGCAAAGTGAGTGCTAGTCAAAGTAGTCAAATCAGTACACATTTAAAATAATAAACTGCTTGGAATCATCTGCAGAGACACTTCACAGAAGTTGTGTCTTGCACAAATACTGCAACACAGCTTGGGTTCTGGGCCACTGGTCAACTCCCTGAATCATTTTCTTTGCTACATCGTTTATTATAGCTTTAAAATACATAATTCATTTTAATGCACCTTTCTATATGCTATAGACACAGCTATATATTCCCTGGTTGTCTCTAAAATTACCTAGTTAAACCAGGTGGTCTACAGTTCTTATTAAAGTAAAACATATGGGAACAGGAAATCATTTTACAGTATCGCCATCTTGCAGGCTTTCAGGTAGATACACATTAGAGCAAAAAGAGCATGACGGAGAACATATTCTGCTTTATAATATAAGATTCCTGATGGCATACCAGCCATCACTTTCTGTAACATCAATAAGAATATCTCTAAATTTTCAGAATAGTGGGAAAACAGACCTCTATGCTGTTGGATAATCCAGGTTTCCAATACAGTTTAATCTGTTTGCAGTATTTCACATAGATTGGTTTAACAGAAAAGGGGAAGACAAAGCTATTTGTGAAATTAGACACAAAGTCAAACAAGACACCAGGTAAAAATCCTTTCTGCTGTACCTAAACTGAGAGACATATAATATGTGTACAGACCAAGATTTTTTCCAGTTATCAACAGCTTCTTCTGATGATGTTGAGAAAATACTTTTCTCATTTTAATTTATTCATATAGTTCAGCCCAAAAACTAGTTCCACAATTATGAAAGCTGCAGTGAACTTAAGAAACAGATAGACCTTTTTTTCACTTTTTCCTCACTTTCCTCGTAGTGATATTAATTCCTTCAGTCCACTAACTGTATGTAATAATTTGTTTTCATTACATCAGTCTGAAATTAAAACTATTAGGACATTAGGTATGTATGTTATGCTACTTAGATTATTTAAAGATGTCTTTCCAGACATGAATACAACAATTTAAAATATTGCTTTATGGCTTTTTTTAAACTCCATCTCATTTTCTACATTTCTATAATTTCTACAGATATAGACATAAACAAAGAAAAGTTAAATACTCTTCATCAGGAAGTAGAGGAGAATGATTTTCTAATAATAAAACAAGAACACTTAAATGTAGATAGAATTTATGTTAAATTGTATAGTTGCATAGACAAATATTACAGATTCTTCTGGAAAACAAAAAGTATCATACTTACTGTAAATTCTGTATTAGCCATAAACAAGCTGTACAACAGTTTTACCAGCTAATGAGAATCAACCTCCCTTTGTGAAAGTATCTAAAAATTACTTGTGAAAAACAAAATAATGAGGTTCATTAAAGCAATATTTCCTGCTTACTAATTTAAATTATGATTAAAATGGTTTACGTTGCTCCACCCTGTTTCTTTCTGTGCCAGGTTCTGATCTTGCCATTAGTAGTATGGGGGGCAATAAGTGCTCAAAGAATATGGTTTGTCTCCTGGATTAGGCATACACTGAAGATGTTTTCTGCTTTCAGAAGTGAACCTGTAAGCAGAGTAAGGAAAAGGTCAGATGTATGGAGAAACTTGGATGTGTTACCAACTCCTGCTCTTTTTCTGTCCATGTCACTTTGGCAAACAGTTGAAAAGACATTGAGCAATGATCAAATTTCACTGTTTCTTACTCTTCTTTTCCTTTTTGCCTTTGTTGTTCATTTCAGTCATACCTTTTGCTGTTTATTAAGATGCCTTACATTTTGGATGACAGCTCAATCCAGCTCTTCAAAAGAAGGCTAGGTTCTCTGTTGGCATTACAGATATTCACAAAATATTTCATCCTACTCTGTGAAAAATTCAAAGATTATTTTTCTTTATTGTTTTAAGCAGTCTACTGAACCACTTGCAAGGTGATGAGATCCCATCAAAGCAGCTTATGATTGCATTTGTCAGAATTAAACTCACCTTGGATGGGCTTTTCATTGCAGTTAGTAAGCTAGGTCTTAGCTTTCCCTCAGGGTGAACACTTTGTCCTGACTTCTATTCAGCAAATAGCTACTAGATGCGATTTTTCAGCTTGCAGTGGCTAACGACTTACAAAAGAATGTGAATGGAGTAAACCAAGATGCAGATTTTTCAATAGTGGTTATTTGTGCAGACACTCAGCATGGTGGCCACCAGCTTGTCTAGGAATTAGCAATGCCAGGCACGTATTGCTCAGAGGTAAGAGCTAGATGCATTTCAGGTACCAGTAATTATTCAGATGCGGGACGAAAGAGAAGCAGACATTTTCCAAGGAATGACTGAGAAGGGAAGCATTGCAAATACCACAGGCTCTGGTTAAGTTGACATTTAAGACATAAGACATAAGACATTTGGAGACGTAGCAATTCCCAGAACAGCTCTAGAAAACACAGAGGCTGGGCTCTTCACGTCTCCAGTCCAGCACATACCTTGTGCAGTCCAGTCCCGGTAGCTGTACCTGCATGAGCATTTTGGTCTGGGTCAGGTCTGCACTTTCGCAGTGGATCTCCTGCTTGTCCCCACATGCTCAGGTTCACAGTTTCCAGAGGGCACACGCTTCTTTCAGATGATGCTAAACCAGAAAGGCCACCCAGGGTAGCAGCTTTGGTAGTGCGATGACCATCAGGCACCCAGACGAGTGCTAATCTGAAGTAACACCCCCCCCGAAATGCCTATAGCACAGGTGTCAGGCAGTGTGGCGTAAGACCCTTTCCAGCTTCCTCTTCCATTTCACAGTAAGGTGAAAATACCAGTGGGTATTTGACCTCAGATCACTTTTCAGAGATGGTTGACTTTTCCCCTACATTGATTAAGTAACTACGTGTTGCAGTATACATTTAATTTCTCAGATTAAATGTACTGTACACTATTACTAACTGTGTGCTATTTGGGCACTTTCCCTTTAGCCAGCTATTTGTTTACGGGGCTAGAGATCCATTAAAAATCTTTGCCGTAGTTAAGGTATGGTGTTAACCCGCAACATTTACTTCATGCTTGATGGTTTACAATGGGTGATGTGTAACTGAGCACAAGCAAAGCACAGATGTTTTAACCTACATCTGTGATACCATGTTATGAGCGATGAGAGCAATTAATGTTGTCATTCCTGTCATTTTAACGTCCACCCTGACATTTTGCCTAACCTCTCCATTTGATACTTATTTACATCTATCACACATATGGATTTAAAGATCTTTAAATAACATTTATATATAGATACTCTCACAAAGATCCTCTGTAGAGCAAAAAGAAGATAGGAAAATATTTTAAAATTTTCTCAAATGTGCTTGAGACCATAATGCAAATTCTGTGTCACTGACGCTCTTGGATATTTTCAAATTTACTTTTTTCTCTGGAGTCAAAGGTTACAAACTACCAAGGAAGACAACTACTGATTTAAATTTTAAACTCTGGTTACATTGAAAATACACCACCCATCCAAATTTTCATCTGTTCGTACATACAGCCATGTAGTTTTCATTAGTTTGGCTACAAAATACATCAAAGAAGCAGTTGTTTCTGTTTTCCCTTTTCTTTTAGTGCCCAGAGGATTTGTTGGTCTTTTCATTGTGTGCTTAATTCTCTACTGTGTCATGTCCTTTGAGTATCTGATTAGTCAGGATGTTTTGGCTATACAGTGGTCTTAGCTGTGGATATTCATTATCAATATGTTAAACACTTGATTGTGTTGCCATTACATGTGCCGTAGACCCTTAGTACAACACAAAAAGCTGTTATAAGGCACATTATTCTAGATAAGTCCAACTGAGACAGCAGTACAGGCAGTCCTTAAATCATACTGACACAAGTCCGGTTATCCATAACATTAAATTAATGTTTAAATACAGAATGGGTATTTAGGTGGACAAGCTGATGAACAAGTGCTTTAATTTCACTGCATCTGTATGTTCAATTGAGAAATATAGTGAAGGGGATTACAGTCTCAATTGCAAAATAATGGGTAACATGATTTTACCTTTTACAAAGGATTGTTGAAATTATAAATCACTGTATCCAATATGATATATGACATAAAACGTAAGAAAGGCACACTGATTTCACAGGAGTACTACATTATTTCTGTTTTAAATTTCAATACTGTAATATGTTAAAAATCAAAACTGAAAAGTAGATGACTGCTTTATATTGCAATGTAACACCTTTTTTGTATTCAGAAACAAATAGAACAAATACATTCTCCTGGGAAAGGCAGTGGGTAAGACAACATGTCCACAAACATTATGGTTTTTATCTTAGTCATTTGTTAGATTCTATTTGCTTTCATTTTTTCAGTTTTCTGGAGTAATTTTCTGGATTAAAGATAATGGATTTTGCACAGAGATAATAAGGTTTGACAGTTTTGTCTCAAATTTTGTATGGAAATTTATTTTTATGTTACATTTTATCTTACAGTTCTTCAGTATTTTACAGTAAACAGGTCTACTCTCAAATGCTTTGTTTTTAATTTATAAAATTAAAAGGATCTCAGTAGTTCAGTATAATAGCCATATAAAGAATGCTTAAAAAGAAGTAAAAGCAATTGTATATGTGAAAATTATTCCTGTAGATTAATTCAAAAGTAAGTCAAAATTGTTTACTAAGAAATCAATTTTTCATGTCTTTAGTTAAAAGTCAGCTATAAAGCATGCATCTGCTCCCATATAACTAAAAAAATTTGTGAAAGTATCACAGAAAGGCTGATGTGTGTTTCCCAACCAGAAAGAAAGCATGGGGTCCTAAGCTGAGATACTGATATAAATAAAATGGTTCAGTTCCTTGACCAGGTTACCATCCTTAGAACTGATTTGAAGTGTAAATATGAACACATCTGTGTACATGGATTGTACTGAAGACTATGGCATCTAAGTAGTAATATCATTAGTAGCTCACGATCTTATTATTCAATTTTACAGAAATAAAAATACTAGATTTTACTCTTTATGATATGTATATCTGTATCTGTGTTTATGTCTGTGTCTATATCTATGTCCTTATCTATGTCCATATCAATATCCATATCTATATTCGTATCTGTACCTAGCAATGCAAGCTGAATATTTGATGGAGATTGTTAATCAGATATTTTTATTAATGAATGTTGTTCACACTTCAAAATGTAGCAGGTACAGGGAAAAAGACTAAGTTGTCATTCAAATCTCTAGTGTAGCTGAATTTCAGTGCAAATAAACAATATTAAAATTTAATTAAGTTAGAGGAATTATTTCATGCTTATTTTGCATCTGTCATTAAATATTTTTAATTTAGGCTTATTTTCAGCCTTTTCATTTTCTGTAATCAGTCATGACTTTAGTCAGTATATGCAGGCAAAACGTGAAGTACAGTTTACGCACATTAACAAAAATTCAATGACTAGATTTTAATTCAAACAATACCACATAGTATATGTGGACAATATGTATGCATATATACAAAACAAGCAAATTAGCCTGATTTTTTATATACAGTAATCTACTAAAATTTCATAAAAGATGTATCACGTGATATGCTGCATACATTCTTACTCTGTATGTCATATACCAAAAGATATTAAAGTGATTAACTAATTTACTGAATGTACTACTTCTTCAGCTCTTGAAATTAAAAGAGGTCCTCTCCGAAATGGGCTAACTTGACCATCTCGCTCTGAAATGAAGCTTGGTTAAGCAACCGCCTGTCAATCTTGGAGGTGCATGCCTCTGTGGGGTGGCACTAACACTACTAAAACTGTGTCCTTACGAGGACCTTAAGGATTTAAAAACATGGTTAGTTCTTGAACAATATGACACAAATTTGCATGCATGTATTTAGTCATGAAGTAGTCATACGAAGCTACTAAAAAAAACCCAGTGTACAAGAGGGAGAATCACCAGATATGTGTTTAAAGTAACAGTCTCAAGAATACACAGTCAATGAAAACACCACATGGACAGCGGCACAGCACCTACTTGACAGTCTGACCAGAAAAGTTAGTCCTGTTCCATTTATCAGGTTGTTTTCTTCTCAAAGCAGTATTTCTGACAACAATAAGCAGTACTGTGAAAACACCTACTGACAGCCCCTGTTAGGCCATGCCTAGGCTATCATCCCTGCAGCCATCAACATGGCATCAATCCATCTCATAGGTCTTGATAAACCTGCCCAGAGTGGAAATAAGGACATGACAATAAGCTTGATAGGTGATTGACATCCTGAATGACACCAAAGAGGCAGAGAGGGCAAGGAAACACTGGTAATGGGAGACTGCAATTACGCCCGTGTAGTTTGAACAGATGTCCTATCAGGTCATGGAGCTGAGACTAAATCCTTAGATACCATAAATGACTGCTTTATGAAGCAGTTAGACAGGGAACCTCAACAGGAGAAGCAACACCTCAGCTGGTCCTGAGTGCAAGACCTTGTTAGCATACAAAGTCACAGTGATCACATAGTACTGGCACTTGATGTTCTTTGCAGGACCTACAAAGGCAAAAAATCTGCTGCTTATTTCAAAGTTGCATAAAAATGAGATTTGTTAAAGACAATAGACAAAAAAAATTTTGTAAGTGACACAGACAATTAAAAACCACCCTAATAGAGGCACAGAGCAAACATTTACCACTTCACACAAAAAAAGAATCCTTCAGGAATCGAATAAGAAAGCCTGCATGCCTGAACAGCAGAGGTAACGATGTGCTGAAATGCACCAACCAGAAAGAATCATGAGTTCTTTAAAGTTCAGGATAGGAACATGAGACAGGTAAAAAACCAATGTGAGAAAAATAAAACAAGGGATAGGCAGAGGGCTAGTAGACGAGAGTAGAGAACATATTGGTAAAATGGACTAAACCAAACAATAACGGTTTGCTAGGACCAGATAGTATTGACCCATCAGGTTCCACAGGAGCACTAGGAATTGCCAGCCAGGCAGTGTAATATCTTACTTAAAACTCCCTGTGTACCAGAGGACTGGAAAATAGTTAATGTAATGCTAACTTTTTAAGATTCCAGCAGAGAGCTGGGGAGCCGTAGGCCTGAACTGCTTTATCCATATGGGACAAATGAGCAGAAATGTTTTTAAAGAATAAAATTAATTGGCACATAGATGTATCTCACACCTTGAGGTAGAGTCAACCCAACTTTGCAAAGAGAAGTCATACCTCACACAACACTGGTGTTCTCTGAAGGAACCGATTATCATAGGCATGCCGAAGTTCTGGAACCACAGGTACTGAAATGAAGCAATCTGTCAGCAAGCAAGAAGGTGGGATCGCACACACTTAAAAGGGAGAAAACTAAAGGTCAGAATATATGCCTTGTTTTCACATATACAGAATGAATGTTTGGAATTCCTCCTTCCTACATGAACTTACTTGAACAGAATAGTGTATAGAACAAAAATCTCCATGAGTTCAAAAGAGATTTGAAAAATCTGTAATACTTAGTTGTGGTTTGAACTAAATTTTTCTTCATTTTAGAATGCACATTAAAAAACCTGTATCAAAAATCCCTATCCTCACGTAGATAAGACTTTCAAGTTTCTACATCCATAAAGTGGGGCTATACAGTTTGCAGAAGTCCAGTATATGAAGATCACTTAACTACTGTTTACACAGCACTTACAGGATTTTAAATGCTCAATTAGAAAAGAACCAAAAAAGAAGCTTATAATCATCTTTTTCTTAATAAGTTTATGAATTCTTTATAAGATTCAATCAGTGCTCATCTTTACCTAGCAGTCAAACTCAGGATAAAATTAGGGAAAGGTCTTAAATTCCTTGAGCCATCAAAACTGCCAATTAGATTTTTGCAGGTCTGTGAATTCAGAAGCAGTATTCAACTATTCAAAAGATCATAATTCTTTTCCTGAGAATCCATACACAACTGCTTTTTAAGATCACCAATATTCCAAGCTCTTCAAAGGAAGCAGTACATGAAAAGAAAGAACATATGAAAAAACAAATTAAAGTTTCAGATGTCTGGCAAGCTGTAGCCAAGCAGAATCAATCCTGGTCAGACTGAATGCTGTCCTGCTTTTTCACTTTACGCACTGAAGCGTGTAGGGGTCAGGGCCTAGGATTGATGAAGGAAGGAGGAGGCATTCGCTGTTGTAAACCGTGGGATGGATTCCACCTACAAAAGGCTTCCATCTAGCTCATGGTCTTCTCAGAGAAGATGATTCAGGCAGCAGAGTCTGCTCTGATAGCTTAATGTCTCTACCTGTACATGCACACGGTGATGTGGTTAAACTCCAGGCATTCCCACCACTGTCTCTACATGTAACAAGCAAGGATGGTAATACCTTTCTCATTACATATATGTGCAGCCAGCTATCGACAGGCAGAATCCACAAATCTGATCCTTGCAGCTCTTACGACTCTATCAGCCTACAAAGGACTCTACTTTTGTCCTCCTAGAGCTTTGTACAGGGCAGCAACAGCCAATTGAATGAGAAATGTGTGGAATTTCTGGGGAACAGCAAGCTGCCTGAAATTAGGGGGATCAGGGAATAGATTGTATTTGAGGATTAAAATGTTCTCTCCCTTCTTTGTGTGATCCATCAAGACGAAAGATTAACCGTATTCAACTGTACAATTAAAAGGATTCAAAAAACTACTTTCTCACCATTTTTCTAGTGAGAGAGGAAACTGAGTATGCAAAACAACAGAAGCAAGGCATGCAATATACCGAGAACAAGTTTCATGCTGTCTCATTTGCTTGAGGTCCCTGAATCATCTGCATCAGTACTTGAAATGAAAGAAATATTCTGAGCCCTATGTAGGTTGTTGCCTAAATTCAAGTCTCAGAAATAAGTATCTGAGAGAAAAATTTTAATCATGTTTAAAGTGATGAATATTAAAAAATGTCTAAAGCCACTGAATTGTTTGCACAGAGTCAATATCACTAAGGCAAAGCAGCACATAGAAGATTTATGGGACTGTAATAGGAAATTAAACTTCAATTGATTCAGCGAATTACTGCACATAAGAACAAGCTGAATAATTTAAAAAATCAATATGAATAATTTGAGTAACTGGAGAGTACAGAAGAAAAGTGTTGCACAGATTAATGTTTATTGCACATCTATGTAGTGACTATCTTGAAGCAACAGTTAGAATCATAGAACCATAGAAACCTTTAGGTTGGAAAAAGTCTTTAAGAACATCAAGTCCAGCTATTAACATAGTACTGCCAAGGCTACCACCAAACCATGTATCTAAGCACCACAACTACAGGTCTGTTAAATACCTCCAGGGATGGTGACTCAACCACTTTGCTGGGCAGCCTCTTTTAATGCTTGACAACACTTTCAGTGAAGAAATTTTTCCTAATATCCAATCTGTGCAAATTGAGGCCATTTTGACTTGTCCTGTCAGTTGCTGCTTGGGAGAAGAGACCAACACCCACCTCACTACAACCTCCTTTCAGGTAGTTGTAGAGAGCAATAAGGTCTCCCCTCAGCCTCCTTTTCTCCAGACTAAACAACTCCAGCTCCCTCAGCTGCTCCTCATAAGACTTGTTCTCTAGACCCCTCACCAGCCTCGCTGCCCTTCTCTGGACACGCTCCAGCCCCTCAATGTTCTTCTTGTAGTGAGGGACCCAAAACTGAACACAGTATTCCAGGTGCGGCCTCACCAGTGCCGAGCACAGGGGCACGATCACCTCCCTACTCCTGCTGGCCACGCCATTCCTGATCCAAGCCAGGATGCCGTTGGCCTTCTTGGCCACCTGGGCACACTGCTGGCTCATGTTCAGATGGCTGTTGACCAACATCCCCAGGTCCTTTTCCACTGGGCAGCTCTCTAGCCACTCCTCCCCAAGCCTGTAGCATTGCGTGGGGTTGTTGTGACCCAGGTGCAGGACCCGGCACTTGGCCTTGTTGAACCTCATACAGCTGGCCTCGGCCCATCGATCCAGTCTGTCCAGATCCCTCTGCAGAGCCTTCCTAGCCTTGAGTAGATTGACACTCCTGCTCAACATGTTGTCATCTGCAAACATATAGAGGGCCCACTCGATCCCCTCATCCAGATCATTGGTAAAAATATTAAACAGAACTGGCCCCAGTACTGAGCCCTGGGGAACACCACTCCTGACCAGCCACCAGCTGGTTTTAACTCCATTCATCACAACTCTTTGGGCCCAGCCAGCCAGTATTTTACCCAGCGAAGAATACACCCATCCAAGCCATAACCAGCCAGTTTCTCTAGGAGAATGCTGTGGGAAACAGTGCCAAAGGCTTTACTAAAGTCCAGGTAGACAACATCCACAGCCTTTCCCTCATCCACTAAGTGAGTGTCTTTGTTGTGGAAGGAGATCTGGTTAGTCAAGCAAGGACCTGCTTTCATAAACCTGTGCTGACTGGGCCTGATCACCTGGTTGTCCTGTATATGCTGTGTGATGGCACTCAAGATGAACCGCTCCATAACCTTCCCCGGCACTGAGGTCAGGCTGACAGATTTGCCATTCCCCATATCTTCCTTGCAGCCCTTCTTGTACATGGGTGTCACATTTGCCAACCTCCAGTCAACTGGGACTTCCCTGGTTTGCCAGGACAGCTGATAAATGGTTGAAAGTGGCCTGGCGAGCACCTCTGCCAGCTCCCTC
>Ga0065711_1044150_pt1 | contig 14275 bp, 3 predicted proteins | sample Hoacrofraction12_FD_59098 | JGI IMG/M metagenome (GOLD analysis project Ga0065711, IMG submission 59098) | Hoatzin crop microbial communities from Cojedes, Venezuela - Epithelial fraction 12 v2 (version 2) | ecosystem: Host-associated > Birds > Digestive system > Esophagus > Crop | place...
TATTCTATTCTATTCTATTCTATTCTATTCTATTCTATTCTATTCTATTCTATTCTATTCTATTCTATTCTATTCCATTCCATTCCATTCCATTCCATTCCATTCCATTCCACTTTTTTGCATTCATTCCTCCTCCTGATGAAGATATGTCATTGTGCAAGAGAGATAAAGGGAAGTGACCTTGGTGTTAGGGAAAAAGAGAGAAAAAAGATATTAAATTGAACACTGCTAATAGAGAGATGCTGAAGAAAATGAAGCACCACTAGTCCAATCCCTGCTCCAGTGAGAAAGCACTGAACAGTCACTGAGTTGTTGTAAGAGAAACTGGGAGAATTACTTGCTCTCTGAAGAGTGTTCAAACACACAGGGCTATGCTCACTCACTTAGTCTTGCTGCAAGATTTCCCAAACTGTCGAATGGCTTTGAGTAAGAGGGATAGAAAATTTCTGGACCATACATGCAGAGGAGACTTTTCACCACACTGCGTATAATTACCTAATTTTCAGATGGCCAAAGCATGTAAAATGAATGGAGACTAATAAATGCATTGTAAATCCATGTTGTCATTGGTACACAGCTCCGTTGTGTAGAAAAGCTCCCTGACATTTTGAGACCATTTGTGTAATTAGATGTTAAGTAGTACAAGCTGCCATTTGGAGCCCGAACATGGAGAAGAACCAATGGATCTGAAAATCACTCTTTTATCCTCATAACCTATCAATTGCTTTAACAAAAACAGACCTCCCTTCTAGATCTCTTCTACAGATCTTTTCTTGTGTATACGATGAGCTCATCACAACTACACAAAATTTCTTATGTTATGATCTTTATGGAGTAGAGTTTTTTTCTATGACTATGACCAATGTCTCTGACTAAAAGGACAAATTACTTATTTTGGAAACATGAAGTGTTATATTAATCACTGTTATATTTCAGTCATAATGTCTAGAACAATAAAGTTTTTAGTAGTAGGGAAAAGTGCATAGGCATTATCTTCTTTATCTCTGTATCTAAAGATATTTTTCAGGTCTTATAAACAGCCTAAGAAAATTCTTCTGAATACAAAATTTTTTATGCTGTGAGGTAGTTTTGTTCTGCAGCATCTTTCTGACTGAAGCTGATTTTAATAAACCTCATAGTTGATTCCTGAGAAACAGACATTGTCAGGCAGCAATAAAAGTAAATAATGTGCTGTTTGATTCAAGTCCTAACTATCTGGATGCAGACTGTTTCCAAATTCTTGTCAGAAGTAGCACCATCCAAAAGTGCTGATCCCTGCTTCTAGTCACATTCCAAGTGCTTTGGATGGTGTTTCAGCGACTAGTGGTGACTCATTTCAACACAGAGTCATCAGCTGGACCTGCAATTTAGACTTCAGGAAAGCATCTTACAAATGCCAAAGCCACATGTTGATTTGATTTATTTATATTCGAGGGGAGAAGTCTTCTTTGGAACCCCTCTCAGAGCCTGAGGGATCCTCTTTTCTGATTCCTCCTCTGCATCCTTGAGGCCCTTGTGGTCCTTTTGGCCAAAGGGAATGGGACACACCTTTTTGAGCTGCAAAACACTTATCAGCCTGGAGTAGGACTCCCTGCTGTCTACAGCTAACCAGGAGAAATATGGAAATATGGCCCAACAGACTTAAGTACCTTTGGGAACTTTCCTCATAAAATATAGCAGAAATTGGTTTCACGAATGGGAATAATCTTTCTTTTTTTAACTGGTGGACTGCATTTGGTGCATGAACCTATCGTATGTTCCTTTCTGTAGGATACTGGTGTCATCATTTTAATCATTGTGAAGGCAATACATGAGTGTACATGTGGGTGGGGGTGATGGTGATTTTAGAGGTCTGGATATTTTCTGTATGACTCCTTTCAGAAGGCTGGTGAAATAAGGACATCCCCTCTCCAGTTACTTGATCATTATGTTTATGAATGTTGTTGCAATGCATTTGGAAAGCTCTTGTTTTGCATCACTTTCAGACAACCTAGCCGTGAAGGGATGGGATACCATATCCAGCATTACAAGCCATCTAGTTTGTTTCCATTTCCTTTCAAAATGCTGTGAATTAGTACATTGCGTACACAACAGTTACTTCTCACCACTGACACATATACAAGCTTACACATAGGCACACACATGTGTTTCACGTGTGCTTCATGATCTGAAAACAGGTTTCAGTAGTAATAAGAATTCTAATGAGAAGAGATATGAGGCCTGTAAAGGGCAGTGGATTTATTCCTAAATAAATATATTTTGGAATCAGTTTAGAGTGAGAATGATACTGGTATCTGGCAGGCATATTTTCCTCTTGCTTGCTGAGAACTTGACGGAGATTTGTCAAAAGCAACATTTCTAATATTGCATACAGGAACTGTAGCCTTTGTAAAGACAATCAACCATGTCCCCTGACTGAGCTGTGCTCAGCATGGGGCAAAAAAGTGGAGATGCTGTTTTAAGCTGAGGCAGGGCTGAGCACAAAGGGGCAGCAGACTTGGAGTATATTCACAGTGTTAATTTTTGTTTGAATTGTTCTTTTTAGTACAGAGCAAAAATCTTACATGATACACTCTAAAAATAACAGGTGGCCCTCCATCATTTTACAAGTGCAAAAAAAAAGTACGTGACACAGTGCCGTTACTCAAAAAGTGTTTCTTAATTAAAACTTGCAGTAAGATTACTGTTTAATTAAATTCCAGGTGTCCTAGTAAGATGTGTCTACTATACATATGTCTCATATCTGCATTGACTTGAATGCAGACAGAAATTTGGAAACGTGGAATTTCTTAGAATACTGTTTGGCAGTTCCAATTATTATGCTGATGTAATTCAGGGCAGACTTACATACAGTGTATTAAATTCTCTAAGGATTAAGAGTCTGGCATTTTTCAACTAAGACAGTTCTAATCATACCTTCACCAAGCGTCTAAAATTTATTTCTAATGAGGCTTTTGAATAAGAAATTTAAAAATATTTAAGAATACTTAGAAAGTTAATTATTAATTGATGGAAGCATTGATAGGATGAGTCAAATACACTTTTAGTTCTTTAATTAGGTAATTCTTTATAATTGCAAGGAACATCAGGTGAAATGAATTTCGATCAGCTTGTGCTAGCAACAGGTTTGATATTTCTTTAAGTGAGTCATATAAACTTCCTGCAACAGTAAAGAGTACCTCCAGAGAATAATTTAGATAAGCTAAGATGAACTCTTGAGGTGATTCTTTTTCTCAGTTTCTTTTTACAAGAAGCCTTGGAGAGTATCTTGGATTAGACTTCTAACCTCTAGACTACTGAAAACAGGCAAAATAAATTCCACCATGACTGGTTATAATGGGTCTACATAGTCTTAATCGCAATGCTTGTATGGGTTAGAAGATCATAGGACATAACAGTTTTCTATAAGGGCATAAAAATACACATATTTGTATTTTGACTCTTTTAATTTTGGAAAATGATATTTATGATATAGACTATCTAGAAAATAATTTTAGTCCATTTTTCATTAATAGAACAAATACATAGCACATACTTTTAGGTTTCAAGTTTTATGTGTATAGTAAGTATGAAATGGCAGAGAATTTCATTTGGACAGTATCTTAAAAAAAACATATTACCCACTTACTGAAAATGAAAGAGTAGAAATTGTGTTTGTGTAAGAAGTACTTTTAAATAAACTGTACAAATAATGGTATTTCACAGAAAGTGATGAAGTTACCTTCTGGTAGAAAGGGTTCCAAAAAACCCTTCAACTTTGTTAGTTTCAGCAATCCTTTTTTTGACAAAAAAAAAAAGTAGAAACATGTTCATCTGTGGCCCTGGCAAAACAAAATATTTGATACATGACACTCTCTAAAATATTCCAAACAATATATTAATATTTGCTGAAGGTAAAATCTGAAAATTGTCACAAGGAAAATGTGCTGTTTGATTTGAATCAAAAGAAGAAGCACATCTTTAATGTTATTGATGGACAGCAGTGGAAACTGAAAGTCTTCAAATGCAATAAACATTTTTTTGCTGTTTACAGAAGTAAATAACAAACTATGATTAAAGATCTGGAAATATAAGGCAATGGAAACATTTGCATTGGCTACATAGGCTTTGGAACAAAGCTTTGAGACATAAATACTGAAGAACAGTCATTAGCAAGCAGATACACCCCTATTACTCATGACCATGAAACATATGAAATTATTTTCCTAGTGTCTCGGTTTTGTGCTTGGATGAGCTCATGATGGCTATCCAGGGAAGTACCAGCTACTGAGATTCTTATTGTTTTTTGGATTATAAGGTCTTGTCCCTTTACTCTGTTGTGTTGCAGGAAGGAGCAAATAAGACCATGCTGATCCCTGTCTTGGGGAGGGAGCAAGTGGTGTTACCCTGAAAGTCAAAGGCGAGGGAAGCCGCTTTCCCCAGTCCCCAGACATGCCAGAAAGGAGGCATTTTGCTCTGAGGAGTGAAATTTGTCTGCTTATCATTAGCCCTCTGTGAATTGTCAGCTGAGCTAAACCAGTTGTGTAGACTCATTTGTAATCACTGGGGAAACACAGGCACTTCTAGAGGCTGTTAGTCTGTCCACAGAAAATTATTTAATTATTTGATTATTTATGAATCGAATTGCAAAGCTGCCACTCTCCCTCTGCTGATGTTAAGGGGCCCAGACTGCTGATTTAGAGCAGATGTCTGACTTTCAGCTGGTCAATTTAGAGAAGACACCCTGCTATTATATTGTGTATGTGTGGAAGAGACTGAATGCAAAGAGTTTCACCTTCAAGTCTCTATCAAGGGTGAAGGGAGCAAAGGGACTGAAGACTCGGAGCTGTCAACCATACAAGAATTTTTTTTTTTAAATTTTTATTTTTTATTTCAGTGAATGAATAACAGCTTTTAAGAGTGAAATAGTGCTTACCTGCCAGCCAGTGAAGAGCCACTTCCACACAGGAACCACAGAAGGAACTCTGCCATCCTCCTTTGCAGGTGTCTCTTGCACTAATGAGGAAACATGGATTATCCCCTGGTCTGTGGTGGAGCCGCTCATCTCTCTGACATGAAAGAGGAACAAAGACAGACTGTCCCCGTTGTGTTCCTTTAGAAGTACATTGCAACTTCTCGCTTTTTCATCCTGCTTTTCTTCACTTCCTTTGATACACAACAGGAAAGCCACCCGTTGTCTTTGGTCTCAGTATTTGATCTGACATACAATGAAGTGCTTACAGCATCATAAATGCATGTCAGTTGTTGAACCATCAACTTTCCCAATAGCATTTAAAATAGCTAAACTTAAGAGATTACAAGGATTGACTCAGTATGTGATGTACTTCTGTAAATTAGAAAAATCTGGTGGAAAAAATCAACAACTCTTTATGCCATTCCTAATGCCATGAAACTGCATTTATTACATGTGACAACATGCTTTAAGTCTATCCTATTTCTGACACTTACATGAAGCTTAGCAGCTGATCCCATTTTTCTCAGTATGGTTTTACTCTGATTCAGAATACAGAACAGAATTCAGCATAGCATTGTCCACTCAAATTCAGGATTCCAGTTTACGTTATTTTGATTCCAGAGAACTTACGTAGCTTGTGATATCGAAATTTAATACAAAAAAAAGTATGCGTATATGACTGGAAATGTTGTAATACTTTATACCTTGTAAAGTTTTATGAAAGCAAAAGATTTTACTCTGAAAAAGGCATTGTTCTAAAGCTTGCCAGTTTTACTACAGTTTTCTGTTGCAACTGATGTAACTAAGCAACTTGAATTTCTGTTGAAGAAAAGAAAGTTTCCCCAGAATTATGCCTGATACCTAGTACTTTTCTGCAGTAGTATTGATACTGTTGAGCAATCTTCCACTGTTACAGAAAGTGAGGAAAGGATAAACAAATGCTAACATGCTTTGTGAATCTTATTCTTGACAGGGAGTATTTTGCTATGACTTTATAACCACAAAATAGAGTATTAGTATATGTATTCATGTTTATATTTGTATTAGTAGTATTAGCAGTATTAGTATTGTCTGCAGTCTGAGTAGCAGTATACAGGCATACCTTGAGGACCTAATGGTCATCAAGGCCAGATGAAATAGATCATGGGCCTAAACAAGGCAGGATTCACTTTCCCAACTTTTACTATATAGAACTTAGGTTTTAGTCTAAACTGATTACTTAGGCTGCCACTGTAGGTGAGGCATCTCTGTAGAATGGCTGCTTCCACCTACATCATGCATTCTGGAGTTTTTCTCTGTTTTTTCAGTACCCTTCAAGCAAGAAACAGACAGTAGGGATGTGAAGTGGGAGTGTGTGCAACAGGAGGGTTTGCAGACTCATGGTTGGGTTACAATTGACTTGTCACATCATTTTAAGAGAAGTTGGGCCTGTAGAAAAATTTTGCTGACTGCCGATTGTATTCATGTGTGGAAATCAGGACAACATTTATTTTTCAACACATAACAATACTGTTTAGAACAGAACATGAAAAAAAAATTTATGCCAGTTAAGCAACTGTGCTAAACAGTGAGCTAGAAACTCTATTATGACTATGATGATATTAAGGAACTACTTTTTTTATATTTGCACTCTTAGAAAAGTTTATACACTATGTATTCTCATAGCTCCCAAACAATTTCCCTTCTGCTTTCCTTATTACAGCTGCTGTGGTTAAGGTATAGTGTTTAAACCTTAATTTTTCAGTAAAGGATTTGTTAACAGTCGCTCCATGAGTTATTTCAGTTACAGTCAAAAATAAAAAGCTGCTTCTCTTTTGGGCTCGTCAGGAAATATGAAAGTTTTGTTGCTGATAGGGTTTTTGATTTGGTTTGGGTTTTATTTTTTTTGGAAGATGGCAACACAACCATCTGCTGTTCTGTTCTGTGGCAAATGAATGTAAATTGACTCCAGTGGCAAAAAGAATACAGTAAATAATTTGTAATAATCATATATTTTGGTTTAGCTAGTTCATGACTGTGCTGTGAAACACTGAGACATTTACTGGTTGCTTATCTTGCAGCGTGTACCTCCTTTCTTCATTCACCACTACTTAGTAGACATTTGTTTCCATCATTGGTGCAAGTGCTTTTGTAGCCACTTCACTAAATGTAACTCTACAATTCAGTGTAACTCTCCCTATTGTTAAGTTACAATCTGTTTCCATTTAAACCTTACTTTTTCTTTTCTTTTTTTTTCCTCCTCTTTCTCTTTCTCTTTCTTTCTCTTTCTCTTATTCAGCTTTATCCTAAAATCTACGGTAAACTTTAAGTTCCAGTCTGAGATAAATAATTATGCTCTTGCTTTAGTCAACTTTAGTCAATAGAAAAAAAGTGCATCCAGGAAACTGTTCTTTTCACTTGTCGTGGGCACTTATTTCAGAGTGAGAGAGGTTATATTCCAGAAGATGTCTCTCAGTTGCTTACAGCAGGAGCCTGAATTACTAGTTAGTCCACATACTTTGAGATGGCTAGAGTTAGGTAAAATTAACATAAAGCGAAATAATCCTTAGTTAATTATTCTAATCTAGTGACTGGATTAGCACTAAAATTCTGAGCCACTGGTAAAACTAGAAGAAGAATGTGATAAAACAGCAGATTACAGGATGAGCAAGGACAGATTGCTAAGAGGAATTCACAAAGCTATTAAAAAGTTACAGTGCTGCTGAGCTGATAAATCCAGCCAGGTCTCTTAAGTTACAAGGACAAGATGAAAAAAAAAATTAAGAAGAATTATGAAGATGGAGAAAACATAATTTTATTGAACAACCCAGCATAGCAACAGAAAGAGCCTTCTTTCAATGTTTTATAGTAAAAGCAAAGTAAAAATATTTTCCTCACTCATTTTTATCACAGAGTCCCTGGTTAGGTCCAAATACAAAAATAGATTTCTGACTTGTGAAGATATCCTTTCATATTTTCTGCTTGGATTCCTTGGGAACATCTACAGCTTGAAGATGTGCTTTGGCTCAATTCCCATGAAAGAATACATGCTAAAAAACTATGTGTGTGTTTCAGTGGGGGAAGAGCAGGTTAAGTACAAATGTAGACTTTAAATCCACAGGTAACATCACAGGTAACAACACAGTCCACATCAGCCAAACAAGATGTGCTGTGGCAGCAATGGGAAGTTTCAAAATTAACCTGATATTCCTCTGTAACTCTTGTCCTGAAATTAAAAAGGACAAGATAGAGAGAGTTGCATCTACTCAGACTAGCTCAGGCTTCTATCTCAGGGCTGAATTAAGCATTAGATAGACTACAATAAACTAGAGAAGCATAGAATCACAGAACAGTTTGGGTTGGAAGGGATTTTTAGAGTTCATCTAGTCCAATCCTCCCACCTTCCACTAGATCGGGTTCCTCAAAGCCCCATCCAACCTGACCTTGAACTGTTTCAATGATGGGGCATCCACAACTTCACCGGGAAGGTTTTCAGTCCTTTAAATTGGGCAAAGATGCCAGCAGGCCTGCATGGATGAACAAGGAGTGATGTTTCAACTGGGTGATTCCCTATTTTCTGCTTCATTTGGGAACATTCCCCACTCATTGCAGGGGAGTTGGACTAGATGACCTTTAAAGGTCTCTTCCAACACAAACTATTCTATGATTCTATGTTTATGTTTGCTAAGTATTTAAAGAAAAAGTTTCACCTGCTCATTTGGCCTAATCTGTGTTCTTTATCTACTGGTCTGTGGCACAGACAGCTTTCCAAACTATGTATCAGTTTCAAGGAAAGGGCATAAGAGATTTTTAATTGAAGTTCTCATTCAGAGTGCATGAAAGACTAAAAGAAGGTGAACTTGTTCACTATGAACAAGTACAGTAAAAAGTGTATCCAGCCTGACAGCACTGAGTTCTCCAGAAAATTTAGAAATATCGTACTGTAGAATAACCTCCAAAACACTTTGCTTTTTTCCAGCATAAACTTTCCAGTAAGTGCATAAGGTAGCACGAGGGTTAGACAGAGTTTATAGCAAAGCATGATTGAGAAGATCTGTTTGCCATCATTGCTTCTCCTGGAGATGGGTGGAAATCTTTGCTTATCTCCTTGCTCAATTTTACAATTTCCCTAAACAATTTAAAAGGATCATCTTTTCTAAAGAAATGTTCTTATCCACATGCAAGAAAGCTAGATTTTGACTTATTTATTACACCTTTGTTACTGAGTCTTGTGTGTCTTTCTGCAGACTGGTTTGTCTTTAACAGACGGGATGAAGAGAGGACTTCACGCAGAGCATTTCATAGAATCATAGAATCATAGAATAGTTTGGGTTGAAAGGGACCTTTAAAGGTCATCTAGTTCAACCCTCAAAATAATAAAATGTAGCTATTTCTGTCTAAACTACCACTTACCTCCTGCAGAGGTCTGGAAACACAGTGTACAGTAATGTTAGTAATTGCCAGCTTGCCAAGATCAGATTTTTTTTCGATTTGTATGTGACTGCTTAGACTGGGCTAAATGCTCCACTTCTGCCAGATCTATGAGTCACTGTATGGAATCACCATATGGTCAGCATATGGAGTCATCTCTATGAGACGCTCAGGATGGTTTTGAATCACTTGTAGCTCTTCTTGGAGGAGAAAGGGAGAAGATTCGCAATATAATACTATCTTTTAGCATTCTGTACTTTCCAAGAGGTCATATGATGGATTGGGAATGGTGAACTCCTAGTCTGAGTGAAAAATCAGAAGAATAACATTAGGAAAGAAAAACTTAGTTTTACTCCAAAGTGAACAGAAACACCCCCTCCTACTGATTTCCCACTCTCACTGCCGTCTGCAAGTTGGGATTTTATGAGGTATTAAATTAGAAAAAAAAACATTAAGAAGTGTATCTGACACAAACACAGTCTTCCAGAAATTATGGAAGAGATTTCGATAATGAAAACTAAAGCTGCAATACACACATTAAAACAAAAACAGTTTGGAGGAAATGTATTAATCACTTTCAATGCTTGCTTTGAAAATGAACATTTTCTTGTCTTTCATGTTCTCAGAAAAAACGAAGAGGCTTATCAGATTATGGCTCTGTTGGCAAAAAAAAATCAGACTTGGCTTGAACAACTGTGCCATGTTTTACAGCCTTGAAATGATATGTTAACTGTCTTGTCAAAAGGTGATATACCAGGAAAGCAAAATCTGACTCATATGTTGGTGTCTTGTGTAAGCAACACTGAGTTCAGTTTCCATGAAGGATAACCTTTGCGCATCTCCATTTGAGTTAGCCAATAAAGCTGACTCACCTGGGAAAGTTCCTGACTTCATAAATATCTGCTCTTACATTTTCAGGCACTTCTGAGGGTACAGTTGACTCGTGAATGGACTGTGCTTTGAAGAGGTGTAAAATTGTAAGGAAAAGGAAACACTGCACTGTTTTTATAAGCTACTTGGGAGCTAAAAGCTTTCCTGTCTCCTTTTACGCTTAAATTATGGTGTACAACACAGCAAGAATGGGTTTACAGGAGGCTACATGTCAGGTCTCCAAATGAGAGAGGATTACCTTGTGCTGTCTTCAGAAGGCTGAGTACTGATTTTGTGTGTCTCGAAATCCTAGGAAACTGTCTAGACCTACAGGAGCAAAAGACGAATTGGAGGCCATGACTCCTGTACTCATGGTACTCTCCCGGCTGCTGGCCAGGCTCCAGACCATGCTGGCAAGAACAGGGCTTACAACATTTGCTAACCTTTGGGAAGGTGGCATCCTCGCTTTGGCTGTTCCCATGCCAGATACACACACTTGATGTGAATGGCAATCTGAACCTGAGCTTGGGTGCTGAACGGACAAGGCTGTCCCCACTGTTGGGGGGTTGTGTTCTGGCTGCAGGTGGCTCCTAGTGGGGGCTGAGATTGTAGTGTGTACAGTGACAACACTTAGTTTGAGAACAAGAGAGCATCACAGCCTCAACTGTCCCAATGCTCCCTGTTGGACAGCCCAACTTCACATTGATTTTTATTTCAGATTACAACAAGCTGTTACCTTTACTTAAGGAAACCATAGACAAACGCATTGCTGCTTAGTGGACTTCTGACTTCAGTGATACAGTTGACTGAGGAAGGTGTTAATATGAGTTGCAGGGATTTTGTTAATGAAGATTATCAGCAGATCCTCAAATAATGACATAAAACACATTTAGATTGATGATCACATATTTTGTTGTATTATTGATTCACTCTACTTGTCAAATTGAGTATGTGTTTGTACTCTTTAAATTGCATTTGATCTAATGAAGTCTTTCCAAAGCTCTGGATATTCATTCTGAAAAACTGTTCCCAGAGAATCTGATCATTTGGAACTATTCTCTACAGTAAAGATCTACTTGTTTTAATCTTCCCCTTAACTTATCTGATAAATTTCATTTATACTGTAAATTTTGAGTTTTGGTTAGAAATGTGTGGGTTTCCATGAAGAAAGGAGGAAAACTTTAATGGATACAATATAGATGCATTAAGAAGGAACAGAGCAAGTGGCTTAGTGGTTAAGTCAAAATGTTTGTGTTAAATACCTCCTCAGGTTTAGATAACTAACTGCATACTGTAAAGCAGGACTCTTTCCTGTTAGAACTTCTCTACGTTACTTACATGAAGAATGTTCCTGAGATTAGAGAAGTAATTTAGAGGAGCTAAAATTTTATCTTCCCAGATGTCTGGTGACTGGTATGGTCACTGAGATCCTGCCTATTTTGAGGTTACACTCTAAATGTGTAACAGTAGATTTTAATGGTCTTGGTTGTTCTGCAGTAAGGAATGAAACTACGCAACCAAACCCAAAACATTCCTGGCCAACCTGACAAACACCAAGGCATTTTCTTATTTTGGTGCAAGCGTTCCTCATTTGCCCCATGTAACTAGGAGCAGCATCTAGCCTCTGGAATGGAAATATTGGAAGACTAGAAGGTCGGATTACACCCTTCCTGTGGGAAAACCCAGTGGTGATCACAGAAGCATGCATAGATTGAGCTGGGTCCAAATTCCTGTGCTTTATGTTTCATGTAAAAAAAAGAAACTTTGCTGAAATTATGCAATGTGGAAAATATGCATTATTTAGGTATACCCTGACATATGTGATTGATTAGGGTTATTAGCATATGCACACATTTGCAAGGAAATGGAGCTTGGCTCAAATGGTAGGTGTCCTATGCTTTATCTTGTAGGTGTGCTTTGATGTTTTTTTCTCTCAAGCATTTGTAAAATGAATGATGAATGAATATTGGTTCATCAGTTTAAGCATTAATCCCAACTTGACACAGAGAAGATGATAATTCATTCTTTTAAGAGACAGTTTTTTGTAGGAATTTGATTAGGCTGTGATTCTTCCAGTACTTAAATACACATATTTATTCACAGAGTTTTCACAATCAATATATTGTTTCACAGACAGTCCTATCACTAATCTACAGAAGTGAGAGAGATTTTGCCAAAAACTTTTTTATAGGTCTCAAATTTTTGATAAAGTTACACGCAGGCTGATACATTTGAAGGTTTATGGCTTAGTTGGTCTCTTCAGCCTCTTGTCAGGAGTCACTAGCAGTTACTGGCTAATCATTACCTTTTCTGTTCATCACTTATGACAGATACTGTACACCAGACTGACAAAAACCAAATGAGAAATGTCTGTTTAAATATACTTCTACTGCCTCCATTACTGCAGCTATCTGTATCCAGAGAAATACTTCAGGTGATTTGTCTGATCTCACTTTGTCTTTCCAACTGTTAGAAAAAGGCTAGGCTGAGCTAATTATTTTGTCTACTGGCAAATGGAGAAGGACAGACCTCCTCAAGAGCAATTAATCCCAAATATCTGAGGCATCTGAGAGGAGATGTATCACTCCGCTGACTATTGAGAGAACCTGAAAAACGATGTTGGACAAGACATCTCAAATTTTGCTAAATAAATGTAGTTTAGAGAGGAAAGGAAATACCTTTAATTAGTCCAGTATTTCTAAATCCTTGGTCACAGGATGGAGTTGCCCAGGTGTAGGACAAAGACTGGATTTACAAAACTCAGTGTTATTGCACAGTAACTTTCTCCAAAATAAACCTTTTTGGAGTGTAACCAAGGGTTAGGTTAAATTTGCACCTACTGAAACTGTTGTTTCAGGAGGTGATATTTCTGCAACACTTTTTCCCTACATTTGGAGCAGAAGGGTTTTTTTGCCTTGCAGACCTGCTTTTGTGTTCATGGTTAAGGACAGTGCACAGGTGTATGCCTAGATGTGTGGCACTGAGATTATATGTGGTAGTATAGTATTTGTTGGTGCCACAGACTTTTACTTATCAGCAATCACTTTTTTTTTAGTGTGGCAGTTACTGAAATCATTAGAAGATGTTTCAATTTCTGTCCAATTTTTTTTTCACTTTTTTTAACCAGAAAGTTTTTGAGGACCCTAGGTTTAAGTAAATCCCATGTTTATGGAAAAAAAATCCTACCTTTACTTGTCTTACCAAGCCAAACAATTCAAGGCACTTTTCAGCAGACTCTGAAAAACAGAAGGCAACTCAAGGTGAATATGACAGTCCACGGAGGGGCAAGAAACAAGACACTATTCTGTATTTTCCCACAAATCTCTTTGTTTTTTGGTCTCTGTCCCTTCCTTTTGACAATTTACATGCAGAAGGTCTACATCCTTTGGGTGGTAGATTTATGGGAAGAAGGGCGAAGGGGTCCTTGAGCTTTCTTGTTCCATACTAGCACAGTCAGAGGTGACACAAGAGGCAACCCAAGACTTCCTCGTCATTTGACTCCAAGGCTGATTGAAATGGCATAGTCCTTCACCCCACACTCTTGTGTAACATACACATCGCTGTTTGGGACTAATAGATTGTGCTCTGCGCTTATGGCTGGATGGTCAGAATGAGGCAATCTCTTAGATTTTACAACACTTTTCCTACCTTCGCTGTTCACAGTTCAGAGTCTTGTGCTATTTTGGCATAATGTTACTCCCAAGTCAATGTTTATCTGCTATTGTCTTCTATTTAAAATGTGACCGAAACAACTTCATGTCTAAGAAAAGCGTATTTCATAAACTTGATCTCACTTTGATAAATAGAACTAAAACAGATATTTTCCTTGGAACTTGAAAAAATTTATTTTCAAACTGTGAGTTTTTACATGGTGATAGTTTCGTTTAACAAGAACTAAACCTTGTGCTCCATTTTTTTTTTCATGTTTTTGACAGACCAACAAGGAGAGGTGGGGGAGTTGCTCTATATGTGAGGGAGCAAGTAGAATGCATTGAGCTTGGCCTGGGGGCAAATGAGGAACGAGTTGAAAGCTTGTGGGTT
>Ga0065711_1044151_pt1 | contig 14275 bp, 5 predicted proteins | sample Hoacrofraction12_FD_59098 | JGI IMG/M metagenome (GOLD analysis project Ga0065711, IMG submission 59098) | Hoatzin crop microbial communities from Cojedes, Venezuela - Epithelial fraction 12 v2 (version 2) | ecosystem: Host-associated > Birds > Digestive system > Esophagus > Crop | place...
GACCCGCCTGGACCAGGTCCTCTACAGCCTACTGTAGGTGACCCTGCTTCGGCAGGAGGGTTGGACTGGGTGACCCACAGAGGTCCCCCCTTCCAACCCCGATCATGCTGTGATTCTGATTCTGTGATTCTGTGTAACACAGAACTCTGTAGTTCACACTTCAGCTTCTGGACTGCTCGGAGGCAGTAACACACCCTGGCCATTGAAGCTAACGCGACTCCAAGCAAGCTGTAGTTTCCAGGGTTGGAAGTCACACAGTAGTGGGACTCGTGCCTAACGCTTATTGCTTTTTCTGCTCATTTCCTTTCAAATGCAAAGTCTAATTGCCCTCTGACCGTCTGAAGCAGAGCTGCTCCATTCAAGATTATCACCGTTAGCACATTTTGAACAAGTCAGACACCTGCCTTCCTGATCACCTCTGCCCACACAACTCAGCCAAGCCACTCTGCCACTGCCAACCCCCAAGTCCCCCTGCCCAACCTACAGAAAGAACAGCGGGGCTGACCGGATGCAACCCTGAGCAATCCTATCTCATCTCCGAGCTGACCTTGCGTTGGGCAGCAGGTTGACTAGAAACCTCCTCAGCTCCCTTCCAACCTGAACGATTCAGTAGTTCTAAGTTTTGAAGAAGAGAACATGATAGAAATTGATAGAAAATTCAGTTCTGTAAGATACTCCCCGCCATGGGTTATGTTTCCCTTCTTTAGGGTTTTCCCCTAATTCTGAAGGACAGGCTAACAGCCACCACACGCCCAGGGGCTTGCCACGTCCAGCAGCTCCTAGTCAGAACCTTACCTACCTTTAGGTGCTTCTGTGCAGCAGATCTCCACGCTGGTCCTCCTGATTGCCTTTTTTCAAGGTCCTACAAATTCGACGTTCATAGATTATCTTTCATAACGCTCGCTGATGAACTGCTGACCTGAACAAGTCTCCTGAATGCTGCAGCATCATTTACTTGGGTTGGAGCATCCACAGTAAAAGACAAAAAGGAAAAGCACCAAAAATGTCACAATAGATGGTGCAATTAAGGCAACGTAGCAGACTGTAAACCTGAAAAAAAGCTATAGCTCAGTTCCTGGGCAAGGAAAGGCTGTAATTTACTGTAGCAAGACAAAGCATATGCATCAAATTACTGTGTTTCAGAATCTCTCTTACATTGGAGCATCACCAAAACTGCCTATACACTGGCACACAATCAGCAAACAAGAAGTGGAGACTTTTCGTCTCTAATTACTGCTGGTGATAATCCTCTTGAGTGTTTCACTTTCCCCTCCAGATAAACCCAATGGGGTTATACTCACATTGGCAGAATTACCCACACAACCTGGAGGGCTCGTTTCCCTGAGCTCGCTTTATACCAAGAGAAGGAAGCAGGCTCTGCCAGAGGGCAATTTAAAGCATCTGATGGCTTAGGAGCACAACTCTGGCTGCCCCCCACCCTCCTACAAAAGCCTGACGAGGTCAGCCTCCTAACCTAAACAAGGTGCCTAAAATCAGGTGGTGTGCTTATTTCTTTTCCTTATCTCCCCATTAGCACTACACATACTAGTGCTCACCTGTATGTCTTTAAGGGTCTTTTCCACAGTTGGTGATTTTCTCCCCTGTTTGTCTTCAACCAAAAAGGGGATATTATATAAAAAAAAGTATGAAAATGAGATTGTACAAAACTATATTGTGAAACAGAAACCATTCAGGAAAGGATGAAATGCTTTCCAGTGCTTTAATATGGCTTTGGAAATTCATTAAATTATGAACTGTTAGGCAATCTCCTGCAGCAGAATAAATCTTGGACTCAGGCACCCCATAACACAAGTGACCTTGGATCAAAGCCACAAAGATGGCAACAAAATAAACTACCACATGTCCTTTAACATCATGCTTAAGTAGCCAGTGCTTTTTATTCCTGCACCAGTACTGCCATAAATTAAAATAAGGAGTTAAAACTCAACTACAACTCCATTCCAACATCAAAAGAAAATTAAATCTTTGTTCCCCCCCTAAAATCAGGAACAGAGCAAGAATATGAAGCCATAAAGTGAGTATTTACAGTTAATAAACAAAGCACTACTCTCATTTTCTTGTCATAGTTAACCTCGGATTTGTTTGCCTCACATTTTCTGTATCCTCCCCAACCTGCTGTACTGTTACAGAATTTCATTCCATCAGGATTTGGGCCCTGACTGAGTAATTGGGCCCTGAAATGCTGAAAATAATTGCTCTAAACCTATTTGAAAACATTTTACACAATACTGTATCTGAAGAAACAGAATAATAAGAGAATCTTGTGATTAATAATCCATGCTTTGTGGGACTACCTATCGACAGAAAAATCTGGCGTCGCTCCCCAGTTCTCCCTAATTCAGCAGATCACAGCCACAAACCCCCAAGAGCCGCACGTGTGAGAGGAGGAAGACAGAAGAATCCGGAATCATGATTAAGAGAGAATATTGCCTTGATTACAAAAAGCAGAAGCTGAAGATGTGAAGCAAGATCCTTACACCCTGGAAGACCACTGCATCCTAAAGCTACCGAACAGACAGCAAAGCCAGAGTAACGCAGCCTAATCACAGCAGACCGGAGACAAATGCAAGCACTCTCCCCCCCTCCGCTGTGACAGGCAGCCAGGCTTGATTTGCAACCACAAAGAGCTGCTACTTCAGCTAAGCAGTGGCAGCAGTTCTTCAGTATGCGTATTTTATTAGAAGAATATCAATCATCAAGTAATAGAAAATCCTATCAAACAATCAAATGTGCCTTCGCAACAGTTAGGAAGCAGCAACGGCAAGGACTGAGGCAGCCTGAAACTGTGTAGAATTGTCCCTTCTTGACAGGACAACCTTTGGCAGCCAGGAAAGTCCTTTAGATCCTCCAGCCTGGTGGCTCATATGGTCCTGCGATCTGAAATTGGCCATAATTACAGAGGAGAGGAGCACAACGGGGAAGTATTAGCAACCTCCTTACCTTGGTCCCACCTTCAGGAGATTGGTAAACCTTTCGATTAACAACACAATGGGATAAATATTCTGTAACTGAACATCAGTAGCAGTAACTCTTCCTTGGAGCAACTTCCACACTTGCTCTTCCAGTGAAATCAGTGCTCGGGGGACAAACTGTGCATGGACTCTTTCTGGCCAGGCTGGGGCTTTCTCCCCCCACAACGACGCAGACAGATTATGCCAGTCTTTCTTCAAAACAGTAACACAAATTGGGCTAATCATGCCATTCACCCTAACTGAGTTGATTCTTTGGCAGAATTCAACCACTATGATCCTTGTACTGAGGAACTAGACTCCACGTACCTGCTTAATCTCGCCTTGTGCTGACAGGTTTGAGTCTACTCATAGAGACGGATGGCGATAGCTGGTTCTGTTCAGTGCACGTTCAGATGCGTTGCGATGTTCTCCAGTTGCTCTTGCTGTGGTTTTGTTTAACCCTCTGCACTCTCCACAAAGATATTTGTGGCAAGAGGAAAATGCGACACAGGGTTTGCTTTCTGCATACAGATGTAGCTCTTCCAGAGCGCAGGCACAACTGCTACCGAGGTGTAAGTGCCAGCCCCACAGCTGTGGTCAAATCCCTACACAGAGGTGCAGCCACTTCGCTCTGTTACCGCATTTTGCACAACCTGGCGAGGCAGTGAGGTGCAAGGCAAGGCACGTCATGCTAAAAAGGACTGTATGGATTATTTATGTTTAGCTGAGTAGGCAGACTTGAAATCTGCTTGAGGCACCCTTATTTGTTGCAGTTACGTACTCGGCTTTACAAGGTGCTGAGAGATAGAAGGCCAGTATCTTTTAACAATAAAGAAAACATCCATTATGTGTATACTGATACGACCTTTCCAGACTCTCTCTCTGTTACTCTGAATCTCATTTATATGGCTATAGAGAGTTTTCCTGATGTGCACACAAATCCACGTAGCTTGAGCTCTGCCAGAAAAAATACAAATTCAGTAGGAAACTGCATGGGATTGTTTGAAGTTCCAGTGATTTTATCAAACATGTAATTAAATTATTTCAATTATTCATTTAACATACCTGACATGATAAGAAAGCGAGCACTGATCATCTTTCACCCTTGCTGGGAATCAGTCGGAAGAAATCACCATTGTAAGAGATCTGGAGTTAGAATTCGGCTCAAAAATGTGATTCTAGCTAGAAGAAGATCAAGGAGCAGAGGGCAGAAGGAGGCATAGGAGCCATATATTCACTTGTGTAAAAAATACACTCTTTAGAGCCTGTTGAAAGTGGCAATTCCAATCTACAACTTCAAAACCGATCCAGCATGTTTGTTAGTACCTGCAGAGAGGCCATATGCTTCCCCATACCCTGGTACATGGCACAGATGATACTGCCAGTCACCTGGAGTTCTGCTCCTACGTCATCAGGTTCCTTTCAAAGCCTCGAGAGGAACCAGCAATCGGGATGTCATTCACCACTTAGCTGAGAACCATTTTTCTACAGGAGAGGTTGTCATACCAAGCAATCCACAGAAGATACAATTAAATGTCACTGGTAGGCAGATTAAAACTGCAGCTCAATAGAGGAACTCACTGTTACTAAGCAATTTCATAAATTAAGTATGTTCTGGCAGAGCTTCTCTGCAAGGTATTAGCAGTGATCCAAACATTAGGACCAAGCAAACCTCTTGGGTGAAAACCTGGCTCCATTAGAGACAATGGCAAAACTCCCAGGCACTTCGACAGAGCCAGAATTTTAATTTCTCATGCCAGCTGCAACACACTGCTCCTGCTTTGGGCAAACTATGCTAACTCAGCCTCCACAGCTACAAAAATGGGCCGCCAACCACTGCTCTTGGCGACACTGCGGAGGATTCACAGAAGCGGCCTGTACAGAACAGGGCAAGCATCATCAAACAGCGCGATTTAGCAGCCGGGCTACTTCAGCAACTCACCATCAGGGAAATACTCCACTGATACAAACACCAGGCTTGCAGTTCCAGCAGGATTAAGCTCTTGTCCTGCGGAGGCTTGGTAAAACTATCTTCTTTCCGAATTCCATGCACAGAGGAATGGCCCAAGCTCTAGAGCAATCCCCTCTCAGGACTGCAAGATGACTATCTTCACTCTTTCGGTACTTTGAGCATTGTATTTGGATGACCCATAACGATCTTACCTACTTCAAACGACAGTTACGCTCATTCGCAGGCAAAGCACGGGTGTGAACAGTTCGCAAGCCTGAGATGAACCAACACACACTGCTACACAAATGCACATATTAACTCTGGATAACGCACACATTTGTTTAAAATTAATTCTGGGGTGTTCTTGCAAATAGGTTCTATGGCTGGATGAAGAGAGGCTATAAAAGGACACTGGGCTCCTCGGTAGGTGGCATGTTAAATTTTTTTAAGAAATGTTATTCCTCCCTTATAAATGCACAACAGATGTAACATTCGACCTAAGCAATAAGATTTATTACTATTTTTAAAGCAAATTTAGCACAGCTTAAGAGAACACTGTACAGAATTCTTTAAGCTAGGAAGCGGTTCCTCTTGTCATCAATGCATGTTTTGCATTTGTCAATTCATGCCCTGAAAGCCAACCCACGGTTTACTATTTTAAGCTTCTTACAAAGGTGATGATCCTGCAATTCAATCTGCTAATGTAGCACGGAGTAGTTTTGCTCGAGTCACTGCAGGCACAGGCTCATAACTTTGCTTTTAATATCAAAAGAAATCTGCACGGCCTCTTTGGTCTCTTTCTGAGCCCAAAAAAACCATTTCAGGTGATTTACATCAAGCGTACTACCCACACCACACGCAATCAAAAGCAATTTTCTCACATTGTTTGGCAATGAAAAAAACACGACAGCTGTGATCAAAGAACAGAGCCTTGCTTATAGTGTCTTACATTCATTTTTTTACCTCATGCACTTTTGCATAAATATTTATTGTTTCATCTTTTCTTCAGAGGCCATAGTTCTTCTGTTTTCTAAAAATGACCTGCTTATGCATAGTCTTTGCTTTTCAAAGCACTGTTCTTCTTCCTTTTGTTAAGTTCATTTCCAAGATCTCTGTGCGTAGAAAGCAGTGAAAGAGGGGTATGTGCAACTTTACTACCAAGCGTGTTGAAAATATCTAAAAACAAGGAACAATTCTTGGATAAACACCTTCAATGGTAAGCAGTCCTGTGAAAAATCAATAGGCCTTCACGTCAGGTAGTAATTTTGTATTTTGTGTCAGGGTAAGAAAGCTGAAAATTAAAACATACCTGAACATGATATTAAAATCTCACTTCAAGAAAACACTCCTTTTTGTTGCTCAAGAGCTTCGACTACCAAGTCATCTTACACTTTTTGCATTTCACTTCATCTAACGTCACGGTGGATGGTCCAGCAGGCAGCCCCTGACCAACACTGTCCGTTCACCTCAGGCGAATCCTGGAGCTGACACTGTTGCATTCACCTTGGAGAAATCAATGCATCTGAAAGTTCAACTCCCACCCCAACACACACATAGCCAAGCACTTAAAATCACATATACAGATGTCTAGGGCAACTACCAGCTTGTAATCAAAATTGCTTTCTGATCCCGAGTTCAAAGCCATGCACCAAACCTCGGGCTGCCCAAGAAGTCAAGCACATTATCTTCCTGGAGAAAGGCACGGGACAAAGTTCTTGGATGCTCCTCTGGAAGATCCAGGCAAAATCTGGAACTCCGCAGATCTGAGACCATATCAAACGCATCACCTCAACTTAACTGGATGCTTTCCCCATTCCTACATCATCACAGTTACGTATGCCTGCAGATTCTCTTTGAACTGGTCTTCCCCAAAGATCGTTAGCTGGGGAGTGGTTGGTCAGTTGGCTCCCCAGCTACAGAGCACTTCAGGCAGCCCTTTGGCAGGAGGTGTGCTGACAATCTTAAGGAAAGGCTGTAATCCCACTAAGCGACTCCTGTTGGTGATGGCACATCAGCCAGGACAAGAGGTTCCTAGACTTTTTAAAAGGATGCATCTGTTCCTGCCAGAGAAAAATCACATTAAGTCTTTACCTCTCATTAATGCTGCCAGATTCAGGGTACCGACACCCACACAGATGTTGCATATTCTATTTTAAAAATATCTGACTGCATTTGCAGTGAATATTATGATCCACAGGCCAGGGAAGTTTCTACCTGTCTAGTGCACAAGCACTGCTTTAGTTCTTTTTCATTTTACACTGGGTTGGCTTGTTTTTTTTTTCAAAAGTAACACCAGTGAAAGAGGCAACAAAAGCAAGCACCTTGGCCTATTCATACATCCCCTTTACGATACCGCTTTACGCTAAGACTTTCTAGTTTCTGGAACAGCGTCTGTCTTCCTTTAACACACTGGAAACATCCAACCCTACTGTACTGCATCCGTTTTGTAGTTCTGTATCATCTGCATATGTCAAACCAGAGCCTTAGTTTTATAGATACAAATGCAATGGATATATTGCATTGCTTCAAGAACCACAGGATTTAAAAAAAATTGTTTAAGCTTTACCTTTCCAGATATTTTAAACATCCCCTGAAATAGCTGATAACATAGTGGTTGGCAAAGGGAAAGAAAGGACAGGAGAAAAAAGGCTGAAAAGTATTCTAGAAACAAAAGACAGTTAATCATTCATGTTCTCTACAATTCCTTTGGCTCACAAGCGTCTCAAGAAAGACTCTTGCTTTATAGTTGAAAAAAAAAAAAAAAAAAATCCTTTACTGCCCTGCCTTCTCTCCTCTACCACGTACGATGGAATCCAGAGCCAGGAACTGCCTGGACTTCATCGGCCAGGGCATGCCCTCAAGCAGTTCCTTTCACGTTTCCCTGACACACCGCAGGCAGCTTTTCCCGCTGAAGCAAAGCATCTCACAGTATCATTTTGTGTAACATTTTTTTACACGTTTTGACTTACACTCCCAAAGCGCATTTATTTCAATCAAACCGCGCGCATGTGGGGTTTTGGGCTTTGGGGGTTTTTTAGTTTTTTCTTTAGCTTGATATTCTGCACTCTCTCTGAAGCTGGCCATTTTGATTAAAGATTTTGCTTCGTTATGAAAGCAAACCAAGTACCTCAACTTTGAAAGCGAGCGAGCACAAAATAGCAGCCAAAACATGTGGTGATTCTTGTTTTCCTTTTAAGAGTGACAAAACAGCATAAGCAAGTCAATACTCAAGATCAGTTATTTTTATCTGAAAAAGCAGCTTATCATGTAAGTTAACATTTGCTAGGATTCTAACCTACACAATGCTAAATTCCTATTTAAAGCTCCCATGGTGCCCATGCGAGTCACCTTGACACTTTGGGAACGTGGGCGTGGGGCAACACAGGTTATCAGTTACCAGCCCTTGTTTTATTTTTCAATACATTCACGATTCTCTGTACTTCCAATGGCAAATATATCACACTTGGTTGGTCAAAGCTGCTACCTGATATTTCATGATTACCTTGGCTTCAAAGTGAGACAGTAACACACATTTGTGTTACTCTCCCTTTAATGTAGGACAAAGCTGGACACAGTTCAGAAAGAAATCCCTAAAATCCATTACCTATTTATGATCATGTACAAACGGATATTTATGATGTTAAAAGAGAACCATATGTTAAAGTGGAGGCTAGAGCCCAATAAATCTTTTTGGATGAAATCCCTTTTCAAAAAAAAGGAATAAAATAATTAACATTTGCTTTTGCCAGTAGAAACATTTGCTCATGAATCTCCTGGGAAGGGAAGGGCATTTAACCTTTTTACATGCCATCCCCTCAGACATCTCTGACCCCCACTGCAAAATAAGACAACAAAGATTCCCAACTCCACACCACTGATTAAAACCCTTGTCAGAAACATCTGGATGAAATTTTCTTGGCAGTTGATTTGAAAAGTATACAAGAAGCAGAACTAGGGAGCAGCCATAGTTCAGCTGAGTGACACAAAGATGATGCTATGCAAAAGCAGTTTTTTCCTTGAACACATTAACTCCTAAACATTAGCTTGTGACTGTGTGAGCAACCTCATCAGCAGAAGAAAAATAAATCCCTCTTCCAGTAAATCCCTGCCAGCACAGAGAAGGAAAACAGGCTTTGAAAGAAACCCAACTCAACAGCTTCTTTTTTTTTAATAAAATAGTAAAGGGCTTAAACATTTTACCTGCCTAATACTTAACTTCAATTGTCAGGTAAGAAAGAAGTCATCCACGTCCTTAACCTCAAAAGAACATTTCCTAAATTCGTGAAGGATTTCAGAACTTCTACGGTTTCTGGGAATCCCACCAAACTGGGGGTACTGACTTCCCGCCACCTCAGTCAATACACTCCCAGGCCTAAATTAGCCAAAGTGACCTATGATTTTCACGGCCTGTCGTTCAAAATAAAGGATGTCCTGTCCCTCTGCTGCTTGAGCTTACAGAGGCTGTCCAATGCAGTTTAACGTCTTGATCCCTTTTGGAAACACAGACTCTGGAATTCTCACAGTTTTCCACATGTACGACAGATCTAAAAAAGTGAGAAATTTTCACTGTTGCTACTAAGTGAGCAGCAGCGAAAAACCTACACAAATCAGGCCAACTTTACTCTGCAGATGCTGTGTGGAGGGGGAAAAAAACCAAAAAAGAATCAGCAGCAGAGGAGAGCGCCAGGGAGAGTCTGACACAAGGGTGCAGGAAAAAGAAAAGCAGCGGGGAAGCTTCTGCCCCACAGCTGCCAGGCTGAGAAGATTCCAGGGGATGGGGCAAGGAACAGGCAGAGATACTCTGGCCTTTTCCAGCAGCCAAGCCGTAGAGCGCTTTGTCAGACTGAACTGTAATTATTCTGACATATAATGAAAGCTTCAGCACAGTGCAGGGCCAGCGTCTGTAATTCGCTACAGTCGTTGAAACTTTGATGGGGTACAGGAAAGGGTTCAAGTTTTCAGCTGGGGCACCGCTCTAAAGAAATACATTACCACTATGTGCTTAAAATTGCTTGGTAAATATTTCTATGTCATAAAGAAATTAACACATAGAGACAAAACTGGTCTAAACATTTTATCTCCAATCCAAACTTCACATTCTAAAGCACCCCTACTTATCTTGGCTACACCTCTGCGATCCCAATAGGTCTAAAGGAGGGGCACCTACTCAAATTAGTACTGGTATCAGTTTCTCACTAAATGAACATATTCAGAAACACCTTGTTATCTGTTTCAATTTATGAGAAACCAGTCTCTGCAATCTATGAAAAAATCTGGCAGATAATGAAATCTCAGCATGGGACAAGAACAGCCAAACAGAATGCAGACCAGAAACTCAGTCACAGAAGTGTAAGAGTAAGAAGAAATAAGTCTGGAGCTGTTTTTCTTCTATCGAGATAAATAAAGTATTGTAAATATTTTGTACCACATCATTCACTACTACCACTGGGATGGTAATGACACCACTTGTCCAGGCAGGAGGTAGTATCAGTGTAGACTTAGGGTAGCCACCTGCCATGTGTGCCATCATAACTCAAGCAAGTTGATTTCATGGCTAATTTAAGACTACTGCATCAAGGGAAAACCTGCAATTTTAAGACCCTTTGACGTAACCAGTGTACGCTTCGCAACTCCAACAGACATCTCCTACACATTTGGTCTGCACCAAAGGGGGAAGCTGAGATAATATTCTGAATCCAGCAATGTGTATGCAACCAACCAACAATTAAACCGAGTAGTAAAAAGCAGATGACAGGAAAACACGGAACCAAGGCTTACAGTGTATGAAGAAATGTCCTTACACTTAAAAAATTACAATGCACTCCAAAATCCATTTGTTCAGGCAATCCATGTACAACAGAAGGCACTGTTATCCATATGAATCTATCAATTCTGCACAGCAAAAACCTGAGAAGTGCAACTCAATCAGATGCAGCCTGGCCCCTCCCAGTCGTTCACGTTCCTCGAGGACAAATGTTTCCTTTCAGTCCATCAAATTCTAAAAACACCACAAGAATTTGTACATTACAGTAGCTGGGTTAGAAAGACCACTCTGGTGGGGGAAGCACACTGCTATTTTCCAGAAAACCTTCAGCAGCATTAAATTACCACCCCCCCATCACTCAGAAGTCGTCATGATTTCAAGAAAATGTCATGATGAGACCCTTCCCATTGACCTTTGTAGCTGATCCTTCAGTTGCCACCAGGAGTACTTCCACCAAAGTTAAACGCTGTGATCAGTCCTTTGTTGTCAAACGTGTAGCCACTTTGTTGTTCTACTGTCTTAGTCTCTAGAATTCAAAGAAGAGAAAGGATATGAAAAATAGTCTATAGAGAACACTTTTGCCAGAGACAATACAACTCAGCTAAGAATGCAAAGTTGCGGAAAAAACTCTTCTTTGAGTCAAAATTTCATTCCCTAAATGCAGTGACAGTAATAAATGACAAAAAGATTTTCTCTAAATGCGTAAATGCACACACTTCTAGAACGGAGCTGAGAAATTAATCCTCTGCAGAATCACTCTATGTCAGACTATTCATAGAATCATAGACCCACTTAGGTTGGAAAGGACCTTTAGTATCATGGAGGCCAACCATTAATGTAACACTGCCAAGTCCTGCATGCCTTTTGGTTAAATCTGAATTTATTTCCCACAAATCAAGCTTTCTAAACATCTAAAACCCTACACTGATCGTGAAAGCAATCCTAGCGGTTAAAGAGTTACAAAACTGTTAAACACATCATAATCTATAGTAATCTTCATCAAATGCCTGTGTGACAGCTAGGTCTTGCCTTAATCTGCTCTTCATTCCAAACGTCAGATTGTGCAAAACTAGTTCGTACCGTGTTCAAACAGCAGTATATGCCAATGAGAAAGCAAGTAATTAGCAGCAACAGTAAGCTCTCTGAATAACCCACGCTTCCAGGCGAGGGATAAAACAAGTGCAATATCCCACTCACGCTTCTCAGGAAATGTTAATTAGCACAGAGATTTACTCTCTGTTGCTACAGATTAGATGCAGTTCCAGCATCCAGGGATAAACAACAGATAAAACGGCCCCAGAGCAGTGACTCACCTGCAGCATTTCGCCGGTGTTCTGCTAATGTATAAATTTCCTGCAGCTGTTTCTTCTGATCCTCACTCAAAGGTGCTGTCAATGAGTGGTACCAGGCTGCATCTCGGCTCTGCACCGCTGTCAGAACACGAATGGATGAAAAGTGATTATCAGGTTACATTGTAAGTTCATTTCAGAAGACCAAAATGAAACACACGGAATCTCTGGTTGGTCTTAAAGCAGAATTTGCACTGCAAAACAGGTTGAGTATTCCTGTCAGTTTTCTTAGCACAGAATCCCCACTGTAATAGAGGCAATCCATTTTAGGGAACTTCATTACATCCTCAACTTTCTGAAACAGAAAGTTAACTATGTGGCCATTACTCATGGACAATAATGAAGAGGCTCTTTTAATTTAAAACTCGTACCAAAACTAAAAGCAAGAGGATTAGTCAAACAGGAAAGGGAGAAAATAATTTCTCCAGTATGATTTTAACATCTAGAAAGTGCCAAATATCTCTAGTGACCAAGTCCCTCTAGTGACCAAGTTCCACTTATTTAGGCTGTGATTGAGAAATTCAGAAAGAGAACACGAAGAGAATTAATCTCTGGCTGTATTTGCTACCACTTGTTTTTTGCAGCACTTGTAAGACAAAAAAATCTTAGGACTAACATTAGAAAGCAAGATTGCATTTTCCAGTTTCAATAATCTAAATTGTTACCCATAACAAACAAAAGGGTTTCTCCCAGTGATGACCATAAACACCTCCAAACCATCCCACTGTGTCATGTCATTCTGCCAACTAGCACACACATACCTAAAAGTGCTTGTGTAAAAAACTGGTATTCATCAACACCATTTTCAAGGTCAAGAGGTGTGCTGAACCCTTCAAGAGCGGTCTCCTCCAACGCGTCTTCATCCCAGTCATCATCATCATCATCATCTTCATCCTCTTCCTCTCCACCTCCACCACCACCTCCTCCTCCTCCTCCACCATGGTTCTCTTGCATCGCCTGGCTCACTTCATTGGTCTCCTCCTCATCACTCGGTATCTCTTCTGCAAAAGCATTGATGTGTTTCGTAAAACGAAGTTTTAAAAATACAAGGAAACAAGGACTTATGAATGAAGAACAATTAATCTAGGTTTTGGCTGGAAAGCAGACCCTCTGTTAACACCTTTCCCTCAAAATCTTAGAAGAATAGGAAAAATTAAGCTGTAAAAATGTTTCCTATGTTCAAGATCAGTTAAAACTGTCTCTAAGCACACCCAGGGAATGTGAAACTGCCATCTTTCTTCTTCTTTCATTTATGCAGTCATTGTGCAATTATATGAGTCAAAAAATTTTGAGAAACGTGGCTTTGACTAAGTGTTCCATCACTGTGCTTTTAAAATTATGAACAAATGGAGACTTGCATAGACTCCAAAAACTGACGCAAAACAAAGACAAAACCAGATGTAGACCAAATGTCTGCCTGCTATTCTTCAGAATGCTCCTTTATTTGAAAAAATGTAAAATAGCATCTTTCGCTTAGCTTTACCTTCCATTCCGCTTATGAAACAACTATTACACCCTGAACTAAATGCAACTCCAACACGCAATTCTAAACACTTCTTACCTAAGGAAAAATATTTCTGACTTATAATCAAGATTAAAAAATTCCCCTCCAGTTCCAAACCCTCAGCTGTTCCTGTGTTAACGGTTTAGAAAGAATAAAGATGACTACATCTGCAACAAGCAGACGGACTGAATCACAGCACAGAGACTTGAAAATTCCTGTGCTGTTTCCAAACTGTATTCCCAGGCATTGAGCAGCACTCTGTGATTCCATTACAGAACACCACGTGTGGAAGTTGAGTGGATTACACAATCCGCTTACACCCAATCTAATTTTCAGACCTCAAACCATCTATCTCCTGTTCAAGTCAAATACAGGCACACATACCTGCCTGCAATGCTGTGTAAAATTCACTCCCCACAATTCCCTCCATAAAGTATTCTTTCATGTTTTTTCTCTTCCAGCAGACACAGCACTAAGAGGTCTGTCTGCTCCAGGAACCTCAGCTGTCTCAAACGCCACCTTACAAATCACTTTCCATTTGGACAAAGAATCATAGACTCATAGGTTGGAAAGCCCTCTAAGATCATCAAGTCTAACCCTCAAACCAACACCACCATGCCTACTAAACCGTGTCCCAAAGTGCCACATCCACACGTTTTTTGAACACCTCCAGGGATGGGGACTCCACCACCTCCCTGGGCAGCCTGGTCCAAGGCCTGACCGCTCTTTCAGTAA
>Ga0065711_1044152_pt1 | contig 14275 bp, 12 predicted proteins | sample Hoacrofraction12_FD_59098 | JGI IMG/M metagenome (GOLD analysis project Ga0065711, IMG submission 59098) | Hoatzin crop microbial communities from Cojedes, Venezuela - Epithelial fraction 12 v2 (version 2) | ecosystem: Host-associated > Birds > Digestive system > Esophagus > Crop | place...
GGGGGGGGGGGGGGAGAACCACCAAAAAAAAAAAAGAAAATCATACAGAGCCAGGCAAAACTGAAGCTGAGGAAGCTGAGGAATTTAGGTAATTACATAATACAAACAAGCTCCAAACTTCAGGGTACCCAACAGAACACCGGATGATTTTCTAGCTACAGTTGGGACGTACTAGGCAAGACTCATTGTACCCAAAAGCAAGTTGCAAGTGCAGCAAAAATTTCCAGGATTTTTACAGATACAGCCAAAATCAGGCTTAAATGGCTTCAACACTGGAAAAGTCCACACAAGACCTGACAAATCCCCAGGCCTGCTACGTTTTTTTATCATTGTAAAGGTTGATGCCCTCAAGGCAAAGTAGAGCTTGGGAGCGACATTTCTGATTGTTAGAGGTTGCAGCAAGATGCCCAGATCTCCAGAGGAAAATTGGCTTTTAGTTCACACACACAAGCAAGGAGACCACCATCTGTTCTGGCATTAGTGTCTACCTTGGGTAGATTCCACACGAACGACAATTCATCTTAATATATTTCTTTCATCTGGAATAATGGGAAACTGTGCAGGCAAAATGTTTAGGGAAAAAAAATATCATCTGCTTGATGAAGAAGGCCATTTGAATGTTACTGAATGGGATTAAAAAAAAGTATCACCTAAGGTATTTTTAGCACTGTTTCTTCCTATATATCCAGTATTTCTTCTTTTAAGGCTTTATTTTAGTTGCTTACAGCTTTGCAAGAGGTGGATGAACATTTTAAATGTGCCAGATGTTAGCTAAACAGTGGAGCTCTCCCGGAGGAGAAGACCAGGGACATTACCTCACTTCATCCTTGTTCACAACTGCTGCAGACCCCTTACAGACCCCTTACTGGAGAAGTCCTGTGTGTCCCAGCTGAACTCTGCCTCCCTCTTGCAGGGATGGAGTGGGTGGACATACAGCACCGCACCTTCTCCGGGATCCTGATTAGCATGTTCTGGAGCGTCGGGAACATGCTGCTGGCCATGGTGGCGTACCTGGTGCGGGAATGGCACTGGCTATTAGTAGCCGTAACAGGACCTTGTCTTCTGAGCATTGTCTGCCTGTGGTGAGTGCAGTGACCTGCAGCTGGACGGCTGGTGGGGATGGGAGCGGGCTGCGGTTCGCCTCCTCTGCTCTGTCAGCATGGCAAATGTTGCAACGCTGACCCTAGGGTTGGCTCCAGCAACCGAAAGAGGAGCAGGACTCATCTGTGTCCTGCATTCAGACAGCCCAGGCGTGGCAGCTCTTGAAAACTGAGGTGGCCTGGGTTTCATCTCTCCTCACCTCCAACAAGGCCAGGAGCCAAGGTCACACCACGGCTTTGGGGACAAGGAGGAGGCAGGACTGGGGCTGAGGCCAGGCATATGGGGGACACGTTGCAGCTCAAAGGAGCAGGGTTTGGTGCTGCAAGCACTGTCAGATGTGGCTCAGAGCAAGCAAAGAGATCCCAATAAAGGGAGGCAAGGCCAGGCCACATCCCTGGCTTTAATCCCTGGTAGACCCAAGATAAATAATTTATCCATTCTCTGTCCCCACCTCACTGGGGAGGATACAGCTGGTACCAATTTTTCCATATGAGCCAATGACATCTGCAGGCTAGGTCAGGTGCATTTATCTCTGCACTTCCCGTGGCCTTTCTCAGCTGCGTAACCATCCTGATGGGTCAAATGCATCCACTTTCTGTGGGCTATTTCCCTCCTGTAGCCTTATTTAAGAAATGTCTGACATCTCTTAAGCCTTAAAATGGGAGATGGTTCATTTAATCAAAGAAACTCGTTTTCCTTCTTCTTTTTATCATGTAGTAACACAGACTAGAATACAGGTCTACATCACACTGATGCTGTGACTATAATGTGAAGTGTATGGGATCAACTTATTCGATGATCCAAAACAGTCCTTTGAATAAGCAGCTCCTTTTCCTGGCTATACAAAAGTCCCGTGTTGAAATAAGCAAGCAGGTATTCCCACAACTGCCTCACTGAAAACATTCATAAATGGGTGTCTGAGTCTCCTCTACCTAACGGTGGTTGTTCAGTTCCTCTTGGACATCGGTGTCATGCTGGACCACACTGCAGAAATCACAGACGTATCTCTCAGGGCAATGGGGAGCTCTGGCTGGAAACCATGCAGAATAAGCTCTGATTGTTAGACATATGGGCCCCAAAATTATATGCATAATCGCTGAGCAGAAAGAGTGATATCCCAATGCTGAAGTGCCTTTCAGCTACCATCAAAGAGGCTTCTAGAGACTATGGTTCGCTTGCTTACTATGTCTGTCCATCAGCATGAAGCAGTAGATTAAATAGCTGCACAGATCTAGCTGAAAAATGTCAAATGATACTTATAAAAAATCAGATATACACTGATGCTGTTGTTAATCAATGGCTCCAAAAAGATGCATTGTTTTGCTGGTGATGAGGGTTTTCTGGCAAAGGGAAGCATCTGATATTTTGCTGATCAAGTTCAACAGAACTAAAATATGTGTTCTGCTGGCTTTTTTAGTTCCAGTTGTTTTGCTCTTTCTCTAGGACAACCAGCCATGAAAAAATGAGTCCTAGGAAGTGCTGAAATTCACAGATACATTTGGACCCACCCTTTCCATGACAGCTGATTTTTTTTCCTCTGTGTTAGTTCCTTTTACGGAGATTAGTTCTCCTACAAATTATTCTGTAGTCTGATCAAAATTCAAGCACCCAAGAGGTCAGCAATTGTTGGATAATTAGAAGTCCCTGAAGTATGGAATAAAAATCTAATTTAGCACACTCTGTAGATATTGTTGACACAATGTCAGAACTCAGTTGAGACGTTAGACAACCAAAAGACATAACATTATACTCTGGAGATGCGTGCAATGAGTGCAAAATGCCATCCTTCACTCTTTGTATTTCCCAAGATGCATTAGGTTATAATAGATCTTATGGGAAGGAGTTGAAAACTTTCCAGAAGACCAGTTCTGCAAATGTTTTTCTCTACACATCCTTTTCAGCTGTTGCTTGAATAGTGACAGCAGATCAGAGAGAAGTCCAAGAAAAGGGAGTTGCAGATGCCAGTTTATGACAAGTGCTGGATCTTTTGCTGGAACAGACAGAAAAATAAGAGTCACAGGACTCCCACCCTACACAGGTCTGCTAGGCAGACATCTCAGAGTTGCTAATTAGCTCTACAGCAGTACAGCACCCCCTGTCACTCAGTGACTAGCATGGGTACTTCACTGGGGGCCACAGCCACAATGGTTTAGACCCCATTGACTTTCTTGTGCAGAAGGCTTTGATTATGGCGAAAACCAAATAATTTTAGCAATTAACTAAGTAAGTACAGAGCCCACTAAATCCTTCCTACATAATAATTTTTAATCTCCTATGATTTCAAAGTTTAAAGAGTGCCAAAAAGCATGAATCTGTAAATACAAAAACTCTGGGGCCAATTTTAATTGAGAAGAGTTTGAAACTTCAACCAGCTCAGAAAACTCGAGCTCACATGATAAAAAAATTTGGCTAGACACACTTCAATTAGCAGTCTGTGCTTCTTTAAGGGTAGAACAGCATGTACATGTGACAAGGGTGTCCCATTACTATTATTCTCATGCACCACAGTTGCTATTTTTAGCTGAGATTGGAGCCTCGTAGAGAAGACCACCTTTCTTCGGCCAGGGCTATGTATGTGTGGTGGAAAACGTGGAGTGCCAACAGGAACACTGTCTTCTCTCCTCGCACCAGGTGGGTCCCAGAGTCTGCCCGGTGGCTCATAGCCAATGGCAAAGTGAAACAAGCTCACAGGCATCTGCTTAGATGTGCAAGAATGAATGGAAGGAAAGACTTCACTGTCTCACCAGAGGTGAGAAACTGAAGATCCAGACACAGGTTCTTCCTCTCCCATTTCCTCTCTGTTTTACTTCTATTTGACACCTGAAGCAATGCTCAGCTTGCAGTGGGATCTGTGAGGCACTGTGGTCCACAGGGTGCCATGCTCCATTTTAGTCTAGAAAGCAGCTAGATCCACTCCTAAAGATAAAGCAGCAGCTCAGCTCCCATAAGGTCAGAAATCCCCTTCATTAGGTGCAGTGTCTTTCCATTCATTATTACCATGACAAGAAGCCTCAATGCACTGGACACTGGCAGAAAGAGAGCAGCACAGCCTGAAAGAAATAAGGCAGTGGCATCACTGCCATAACAGAGAGGAGAACGTTCAGGCGCTTGAGCAATTTGTGCAGCTTAGTGTTTGCCGCCTCGGTTGCCGTAGTGTTTGCCAAGTGTTGGTACAGTGCTAGTAGGAAGCAGACATGCATTAATAGCATGTAGTTAGCATATTTTCTCTCATGTTGCACTTGAGATACTGCATGTAGTGTTTTCCAAAAATGTAAAGGCTAGTCCACCTCAGGCTTCATTTAGTGTACATGGGAAACTGGAAGATTGTCAGCCATGACAATGCCCCAGTGATGAATGCGGGTGTAAAGAACATTCAGCATAAACAAGTTTTTCCCCTGGCTAAAGCTCTGCTCTCAAGTCAGTCACAGCTTTGTCAGCAGTTTTAAAGGAACAAGGCAAGGGTGAGACATTGGGCAAAGCAGGCATGCACCCACTGGTTTAAATTCATTTTTACTTGACCCCAGATGTGCAAAGGATGGAGTGAAGATGCTTAGCTAGATGACTGAACAAATAAAGGGGAAGTAGAACCCCAAAAAATAGCCACCTATTTTCAGCTCCAAAGCTCAAGGTATGAGGCTGATCTGAAGATCTTCATCTCATGCTGAGTTCTATCTTACAAATGTATTTTTGCACTCAGTCTCACAAATGTCAAGACCTTGGTCCATGATGCTTACTTAAGAACATGCTCCAGGGGATGGTGATAAGCTCAAGTGATGTCCCACTTCTAGGGAGGACTCAAGGGCCAGGCAGAATCGTGTCCCTCGCTTAGGAGAGACACCAGAGCATAGTCAGTGCTCACAACAACGCTTCACAGCCAGGCTTGGATGGCTGCACGTGCGTCAACTCTGACTAATTTGGTCCACATGATTTGTCTCAACCTTCTCAAGAGCAACAAAGCTCAGCTGTGAAATCCAGTAGTTACAGAAGTTTGTGGTTCATTAAACATCAGTCTGTCCTTTAATGTCCATTGTTTTTCCTCTTACCAAAAGAGGAAGATAGGAAACCCTTGGCACCATTACAGGAGCTTTGTGCTTTGCTGTCATGGTCCAGCTGCATCTCTGTGTGCACCCAGCGCTCCTGCACCCACACTGCTGTCCTCTTCTGGCTAGCATGTGATTTTTTAAAAGCAGTTTCTCAATAGCTGTTGAAGAGATGATTAGCCCTTTTGATTCACGACAGAAAATGTGAGAAATTCTGAATTTGCTGGTTGTGGCAGACAGGAGTTTAGTGTGATCCTTCCTTGCCTTTAACAAAACCAGTAGCTCTGACCAAATACGTAAAAATAACAACTTATAACCTCTTTCATTCAGCCTTGGCTGAGGACTCTGTATTTCAGAGACTGAACTTTGAAAGATGTATCATCTCTGGATAATTACACAGCATGTTACTGATGTACTCTCAGGTTTAATAGCATTGCCTTATAGAACTGAGTAAGGAATTTCCCAGTGTGAAATTCTTTCAGTATAAAAAGCTTTGTAACTCATCCAAAAACTGCAAAGAATAGTACACAATTAGAACTAAAATCTTAGCTCTTCCCTAGTGAAACATGCTGGTACTTACATCTCTCCTCTTCCCTTTCCTAACACTTTCTTTCATTTTGTACAATTCTTTTAATCAGAGAGCTCTTTGGGCTGGGATTTCTCTTTTATTAGGTATTTCTGCAAGTCCCCAGCCCCCATAACTGTTCAGCACTGTCTTAATGGTAGGTGATGCGGTAGGCCTGCAGGTTGCCTCACCCTTTTCCCTCCCCAGCCGTCACTGAATAAGTGCATTTTGTTTCTTGGGTTTCTTGCTGTTCTGGCTCTCCCAGCTATCCTTCCACATGCCAAGAAATCTGGCTAATAATACATACTGGAAGATGTTTTCCATGTTAATGTCTTATGTTACCCATTTTAATAGCAAATCATGCAACTTAAAGAGAGGACAGACTGCCATCTAGTTAACGTGAATCTAATATTGGAATTCTCAGCATTGCAGAAGTAGTCTGTTATCAGTGCTATGATTCATCCTATGCATTTGGATGAAAGGACTTATTTGTCTGTGAAAAAGGTTAAAAAAAAAGTAAAAGTTAAAAAAAATAACTTACTTGGCATACTGCAGTATTAACAGGAGTTACCAGATCCAGAGATAGGTATACAGAAATACAAGAAAAACGTGGGTTCAGCAAACCAGTAGATAAGGTGGGAAAGGGTCATCGAGCTGCTAAACAGACGGACACCCTGTCTGGTTCAGAAAGTCCCTGAACGGCTGGAGGTGGTGACATTTCAAGGGGAATATCTCTGCATGCTTGCCCGGCTCTTCTGTACGCTCCACTGCAGGATGCTGTTGAAGACGAGGCACTGGAGAAGATGATCCTCTGGTCCAAGACGCTGCAGGCCCTCTTCAACCATCTAAGTTGTAGGTTTCTTATGCAGCTCTGAGGCTGGGATTAAGTGTTTATGCAAAAGCTTTGGCTGAGGCTTTGCTTTCTCTGAAGAGAATATTGATTTGAGAATACATGTAACTAATTAACCAGACTCTCTCTTCAAGGTTTCCTGTGATTCATAACCTTATCAGTTTTAACTGTCCTGCTCTGCACTTGCTGATGATTTTTGGACATGGTGAAGCAAGGCTGTCCTGAGAGGAATTGAGGAGCTGCTGGAGAGAGTCCAGCGGAGGGCTACGAGGATGATGAGGGGACTGGAGCATCTGTCCTATGAGGAAAGGCTGAGGGAGCTGGGCTTGTTCAGCCTGAGGAAGAGAAGGCTGAGAGGGGACCTTATAAATGCCTAGAAATATCTCAAGGGTGGGTGTCAGGAGGATGGAGCCAAACTCTTTTCAGCGGTGCTCAGCAACAGGACAAGGGGCAACGGGCACAAACTGAAGAGTAGGAAGATCCACCTGAACATGAGGAAGAACTTCTTCCCTCTGAGGGTGACGGAGCACTGGAACAGGATGCCCAGAGGGGTTGTGGATTCTCCTTCTCTGGAGATATTCAAAATCCGCCTAGATGTGGCCCTGTGCAGCCTGCTCTAAGTGACCTTGCTTTGGCAGGGGGTTGGACTAGATGATCCCCAGAGGTCCCTTCCAACCCCGACCATCCTGTGATTCTGTGAATTCATCTCTCCTGATGTTAGGTGTCCACATCAGCACTGTCTGCAATCTCCTTTACAGTCTGCAATCTAATGAATAGCTGATGGAGGTTAGCACACAGTTCTTCTAACCAAATGCAGTTGTTCGCTCTAGGATAAAATGACTCTGTCACTCCCACTGGTGATCTCTATTACCTACACAGTGAGCCTATGGCAACTAGCTTAGGTACAGCTGCCTGCATTGCAGACCCGTAGTTGTGCGAATCTCTTGCATCTCAGCCAGTGAGTAGAACTTACAAACTCTCCTGGTACTTACCCCTAATTCAGTTGCTAAAAGACTTTGTGAAAAAGCACTCTCTTCTTCCCTATAGGCAGGGCTTACTTCTCACAGCCTGACTTTTTAATATAGTCTGTATTTATATAAACAGATGTATAAATAATCACATTTTATATAAATGCATTAATAAGAACAAAGCATGCAGCTCACTGTTAGCTGCTGAGACTTGACACAATGGCAGGCAACCACATGGGGAAGAGGGTGGAACTGGCCAAAACTGACTTTGCTAACACCACGATCTGCCATTCTTCTGCAACCCTTTCTGCTACATGGGGTATATAGTTAAGAGGGACATAGGGGCCATGGGAATAAAAAGAGCTCTAAAATGGTAGGCAATCTATAAAGTTGTAGGAAGACGTGCTTCTGACAATGCATGCCCAGAGAATTTTCTGCAGTGGGAACATATGGAAAATACAAGGTGGAGCTGGGAAGGGCAAAGGCCTCAGCCTGTCTAGGGTTTCATGTCTGGATCCTAAAAGTACAGCAGCTGAGCATTTCCTTCTTTCCACCTCTCCCAGGCCCTCAGAAGGATGGCAACAGACAAAAAGCCAGGAGGCAGTTACTCCTACATCAGCTTGTTCAGGACACCAGTCCTGCGGAAGATCTCTCTGTGTTGTGGGGCTGTGTGGTAAGCGGTGTCACTTCACACAGGGGATTTGTCCTGCAGTTCCCCAGCTGGATTTCCCTAATCCTCATGTCCACATACTCTTTGCAGGTTTGGTGTTGCTTTCTCTTATTATGGTATGAGCATGAACCTAACTGGCTTTGGGCTCAACATGTATCTCTCCCAGTTTGTCTTTGGCATCATTGAGATTCCAGCCAAGGTGATCATGTACGTGCTGGTGAACAGAGTCGGACGACGGCAGAGTCAGGCGTGGGCGCTGATCCTGACCGGACTGTGCATAGGAGCCAACGTCATCATTCCCAAGCGTGAGATGCTCCTCTGCTATATGCAGTACTTGCTGAAGGGGAGGTTTCCATTCTGTGCAGTGCTAGAGAAGGAGAACCATAGATCTTGTCCACTGGCAGTTCTTTACGGAGACGTCCTCCACCTAAAGGGCATCTGTAGGACAAGGCTGCTAATGTGGGCTAGCCCTAATATCTGGTGGCAACAGATGGTCTCCAGTCACTGTGAAGTGGCTAGTGAGGGTCCAGTGACAGCAAGGTGAAGTGCCGATCTTTACTGTAGACATTGTCCAATGGGAAATGTCGGGACCTATCCTTCCATCAGTTCAGCTCCCACTCGGGCTAATAGTTACTAAGCTTACTGATCCAGACTTTGGAGACAGCAGCTCCAGGGCTACGAAGCTCCTTCACATTCCTTCTCGTACCTGAGGCCACAAGAATCTTCTTCCTAGAGGCTGCTCTTTGACCGTTGTCGTAAATGTCTTTTCTTTCCTCCTAGCCTTGACCTCCTTGCGCTCTGTAGTAGCCATTATGGGCAAAGGTTTCTCAGAAGCTGCATTCACTACCGTCTACTTGTACACCTCTGAGCTCTACCCCACCGTGTTGAGGTAAGAGATGCCACTCGCCTGCATGCACAACCAGAACTTCGGTGGGATGTCGCCCTCAGGTCGTCAACATCAGCACAGCAGGACATGCTGCTGGCTAGACTGGAGGACTGATGCCTTGCCTCTACAAGTAGCAGGTTCTAGGGATTACACATACTCACAAGAAAGGGGCAGAAAGCTACCCTTTTTATACCTGGGTTATGTGTGGTTAGGTTATATGTGGTTAGGTTATGTTGATAGGCAGATGTATCAAAAGGTGACGAGTATTCTGTGTGGGAAGATTTTTGAACTCCATAAGGCCTCTGTGCTTAGTAAAGTCTTAGTTCCCTGTGATAATCTGCCAATAACTGTTAAAAAACCCCCAAAATAACAATTTGAAATATCAGGTTTTAGAAGGCACACATACTACCACATTTGACAGTCTTCTGGGCATCAGATGATATTAAAGCAGGGATTAAACAGCCTTTCAGGAGGAAAAAGAAAGCTTATTTGAAATACTTGGGTAATGGTGACATAAAACCAGATTTAGCAGCAGCATAGTTTGGGATACAGCTGAGACTGATGGAGGGAATCACCTCACTGGTTTCTTTGTGAAAGTCTGAAAAAAACCCTCATGGATCACAGCAGGCCTTGTAGCTTGCTTCACCTCTGTCCCTCCTTGCCCAGAGTACCCTTCTTTGTCATTTAGTCCTTTAACTTTCACCAGTCAGTTGCATGTGGAGAATGGCACGTATTTAAACTGGAGGAGGCACACTGATCTGCTGCTTTTCTTCTCACATTGGTTTGTATTTTTACGTGCTCAAAGACATTGACAGATAAACACAAAAACATTGGTACTGTCTGCAGGACTCACTCTGCATATGCACAAGCAGGTCCTGGGATCCTTGTTGTTAGCATGAAATGCCACCCATCCCCTGAAAATTAGTCAGGGAATAGCTCCCAGGCCTTATTTTTGGCCTCCTCTCCAAGCTCTCCCAGGCTTACAGCTACAGCAGGACCAAAGGTGCTCACAGGTATCTATAGTGCATGCCACCTGCCTAGAAGTACTTTGGGAGAAGAAGGGACTTCGGTTTGCTCTCAGCAGATCGGAAGACTTCCTAGCCCTTACATCCCCGTACTAGGGGATGGATAGAAGATGCACTCGGGGTTTTACACACTTAAAGTGGAAACAACTTTCAAGTAGATATTTTTAGTGTGGAAATGCAGCTTCTTTCTCATAATAGACATAAATCTATTTCTCACAGCAGCTACAGTTGCTCTCTAGGAAATATTATCCCCGCAGGAAGATATGAAGAAAGGAAAAAACCAACCTAGAAAAAAACTGGCAGAGGAAAAATCTGGGGGGAAAAAAGCCTCAGCACTTACGGAAAAACAGGGGGAAGGGGCAGAGGTTCTGTGCTTTTTCCCAAGGTCTGATATGAAAGAAATACCCATCTCTTTCGCGTGGTGGTCTGCGCCACCACGGTGCCCTCCCTTTCCAGGCAGAATGGGATGGGGTACGCCTCCTTCGTGGCACGCCTCGGCGGGTCTTTGGCCCCGCTTGTGTTTCTGCTGGATGAGGTGTGGAGGTCTCTGCCGGAGGTGACGTACTGTGGTGTAGCAGTGTGCTGCGGCTCAGTGGCCTTCCTGCTCCCGGAGACGCTCAACGTGCGCCTGCCCGAGGGCATCGAGGACATCGAGAAGGCACAGTGAGTCAGCTCCATCCTGCCCTGCACGTGGAGTCTGCGAAGGGAGGCGGGGGACATCCCTCTCTGCGGCCTCCTGTTCCCCATCTGTGGGCGGCAGCGGGTGAAGGGACAGCCCGGTGGGGACTGGGGCTGTCAGGCTCCCTGCTCTTCTGTCCATCAGCCCAAACGTGCCTTCTTTCCTTCCAGAGAGAAAGGGCCGCCACAAATCGGTGCTCCTGAGGGCGTGCCGCTGCACTCCCTGCGGCAGTGAGGGGCTCCGTGGGACAGCCACTATGTGGGACTGCAAAACTGAGCCGTGCTCTGACCTGTCAATAAAAGAGCCTTTACTGTCCACCTGGTCTCCCTCTGCAGGGAAGTGGGGCTGAGGACACTGGAGGGAGGTGGCGGATCATGAACTGGGCGCGAGGGAGCTAAGCCCACTCTGTAGTGTGGCCAAGAGCAAGAATGCAGAGGTCTAGCAGGGTCTGGAAATAAAGGCACCCTGTGCTAAGCTCTTCCCATCTTTGGCCTTGTTGGACTAGCAGCAGCTTTCAGATCACTGCACAGCCTGCCAGAAATGACAATCCATTGGTTTACAAACCACAAGAAGTGCAATGCAATGATAAAAAACACTGAGTGTGAAAACCAAATAATCTCAAGTAAATCTAACCAGATGGTGGATAAACCATAAACTGTAGCTACAAATATTTCTTGAGTTTGGAAATGGTCTGGACGTTTTTCACACCGAGGCTCAAAGCCAGCAAAAAGCACATGCTGGAGTTTCACTGAGAATGGGACCACTGCAAACATTTGTCCCACATAGAAAAGAAGCAGCAAAGCTTTTGCAGATTATTTAAATCTCACGTGTAAGCAATAAGCATACTTCAAGCCAAAAACAAAAGACAAACCCACCTCACTACAGGAACTTTTGCATGGAATTTTGAATAACTCATTACTGGACTTCATTCTGCTTACCGGTCTAACATTTTGATCTTAAATTTAGGGAATGCCTTTGCATCTTGCTCTTACCTCTGTAAACAACAGAGATGAGCCACCAAATTACCTATAAATTTGGAACCCTGACAAACAGCGCTTTCCTAGCTTGGGAAGAGGGAATGGCCCCAGCAGCCCAGCCCCAGGCACACTGTGATTCCCTGGGCTGCGGGGCCTTTGAGCGAAGCCACGCACAGCCCCAGGAGGACAACACAAACCGGGGGTGCATCCGAAGGCGGGTGCAGAGGCCCATCCAGTCCCAGGTCCGGGAGCACCTCCTAGTAGAAATAAACCACCTGGCAAAATTTTCTCCATCACCTTTTTTGCTTTAAGGCAACAAAAGGAAAGCAAACTCCTCGGAACCACCCTAAGGCTGAGACAATTTTGCGTATTTCTTAAAGATCGAGTCAAATAACCAGCCAAATCCCTGGGAAAAGAGCATCTGTGCACTGCCTTGAGCTCATCAGCAGCTGGCCGGAGCTAATAATCGGCTCGCTGCAACACGCTGACATTGATAACAGAGCACAACACACCTTCAGAAGCGCCACGTCCAGCGTGCTTGTTTGGGCACCTTTTCAGGGCATTCCCCTTCCTAGAGCAAACATGTGGTGGAGATACCCCAAGCTGCTTGTGCCATGAGGTGCCACGCAAACTGTGCCAAAGAGCAGAAATTAGTAGAAATTTCTGGGTTTGGACAAGCCTGATATGTCTCACCAGTTCACATTTAGTAATCACAGTTTTCACATCTTCTCTATATGCCTGCGAGTATAGTAAATTATATTTTTAATGCTGTTGTCAGTTTCTGACCCCGGAGCAGTACAGCCTTGCCTTATTTTGGCCATCCTGCTAGGAGGCTGAGCAGGCCAACGCTACAGCACTTTTCTTCTGAGCCATCCAGGACAGGAGGCAAGACAAGCTGTGAAATTCACTATGTCACAACCTGGCAAGTGCCAGTTCAGGAAAACTTTCAGTGAAGAAGGTAAAATTTCGCTCCAGAGCAGGAGAAAGGTGAGATTTAATGTCCTGATTTCTTCCCCCTCTCTTTAGTCTTGTCAAAAGGACAACTGATGAGGTCCCATGCTAATGGGGCTGAGGGTTGACAGTTCCCGTTCCCACTCTGCTCATGCAGGAGCAGGCTCTTCCTCACGGACCAAGGTGTGCACTAAAACATTACCATGGCTTATTCCTGCATGGTGAGGTTGAGACAATATTGCTTTAAAACCCTTTTCTTTTTCTTGGGGAGGTATTTTAAGCTCTCATTGTTCCCATCTTATATTTAGGAAAAAACTTTTAGCTTCAAAAAGACTGAATTCAGTATCCCAAGTCTCATCCCAGTAATAAATGGAATACACAATGGCGTTCCATTTTAACAACCTCCAATTTGGCGTTCAGTCCAAGTCGATGAAAAATAATCCAGCAGTTCTTTTTCATTTGAATATTGTTATCATCCCTTTGGCCTACAGATAAGTGCTCTGTATTTTCCTTCGACTGTTAATAAAACCGGTGTTTTATTATACCAGCTTAGAAACATTAATTATTGTCCCCGTCCACAATTCTTTCACAGTGAAAAGCATTTCACTGAAAATGTTTTGGAAAAGCATTTCATTAAAAACATTCTGAACAATTTAGCAGGAGAGAATGAGATAGCAGCCATTTTTTAAATTTGTTTTTTTTCTGTCCTTGAATCACGTAACAGCTTGTTCTGTCAAAGCAGAAAAGCCAATAGCATCAGTGTGCAGGTCATGACCAGTCTACTGCACCTCTGAGCTTCCTTCAGCAAAATGTTCTTGATTCGTTGGGAATACATCATGGTTTATAGCGATGAACAGGAGCACGCAGTGCTGATGTTATTCCTCGCATGGGGTCTGCGAGGAAAAACAGGGCATTAAGCAAATCAGGAACTCACAGCTTCTGTTACTGACAGGTTTGTGGAGACGAACCCGATTTGGGGCCAGGGGAAAATCTGATTTCCAGGTTCTGAATTTGTGAGGCAAGTCGCCTTTGGTCGCTGCAGACTTGTTTACGAGGAGGCCAGAAAGGACGGCTACAAACAGAGAGAGGTTTTCACACATGGAAAAACCAAACTAGGTAACAACGCACGGGAAGACGAGGCCGCATCTTTAGGAAAACGGCAAGATATCAGGAGAGATGTGAGGAGTGGACTGGGTTAGCAAAGGGCGGAGGCCTCCCTCCGCCGGTAGCAGCTCATCGCCCCGGCCCGCCAGCACCGAGCCGGGGGGAACAACCCCCCTTTCCCCCAGCTCCCGGCCGGCAGGGCCGCCGCTGCCGGCAGCCCGCAGGCCCAGGCCCACCAGGGCCCTCCCTAAGAGCAGCTCCGGCCCCCGCCGCTGCTGACCGCCCCCCTCGGACCGAATTTCACGGGGAGCGGGACGGGAGGGGCGGCCTCTGTTACGTCACTGCTGTTCGGGGCGGGGCAGTTCTGCTTCCGGGTCAGCCCCCGCCGCCGGCAGGCTGTGGCGGAGCGAGGGGGCGGCGGCCCCGGCCATGCGGAGCCGGCCGGGGGGGCGGCGGCCG
>Ga0065711_1008190_pt1 | contig 14274 bp, 4 predicted proteins | sample Hoacrofraction12_FD_59098 | JGI IMG/M metagenome (GOLD analysis project Ga0065711, IMG submission 59098) | Hoatzin crop microbial communities from Cojedes, Venezuela - Epithelial fraction 12 v2 (version 2) | ecosystem: Host-associated > Birds > Digestive system > Esophagus > Crop | place...
TATATATATATATATATATATATATATATATTCTTAAAGGAGGAAAAAGAAAACAAACAAATGCAGGCTCTGTTATTAAAAAGCTCTACTTTATGCTAGGCTCCTTCTATATGTTTATTGTGTACAATTTACAGCTTAAACCCCCTATAAAGCTCACACAATGATTTGGATAAAACCAGAAAAAAAAGTGCTATGAATCTTGCCTTCCTGGAGTGGCAGAGGTTGGGCCAGAGGTGAGATTTCAATGAATTACACTCCTAAGTGCCCATCAATTATAGATAACAGTATAGTTAGATGCATTATTTTATCCCAGATTAGGGCCAGGCAATTGGGTATTCATAGTAGCTCCGTCCAGCAAGCTTTATGCAAGTGTTGGCAGCTGAATGTGGTTGGAACTGACTATATCTTTAAAGAAACAGTTAATTAAGTGTCTCCCAGTCATCTAGACTGTTTTTTTTCTCATTCTCAAAAGGTTAACACTTGAATGCTTTAAAAACTGAGTAATAAGAAAAAGATGTGGTGACCTGCTAAACTTTCTAACCTTTATTACTCTCTAAGACATTTTTAACATTTAAAGTCCCATAATAATTTTGCTAATGCTTAATATTTTTCTATTTAGGAAAGCACACTCTGCTCACCTCTGTGGCAAGATGAAGACTCAGGATAGCAACGTAATCAACAGAGGAAACACTGCAATAATTAGTAAGCTTGTTGCAAAGGGGGACAAGGGAGAATGCTTACTATATATTTCTATTTCATCAACTCTTTTCCCAAGTTACACCACATTTTTCACTAGTGCATGTGTTTCTAGCACACATAAAAAGGATGAAACATCCTTTGATATTCATGCCTTGGGCTGAATTTCAGAGGACATAATTTCAGTCCTAGACACCCTGGAAAATCATTTACATCTCTATATACCTGTTTCACTATCCTTGCAGACCTCATCTGAGGTCTTATATATTCATGGGCTGTGAGAGATTAATTATAAATACACATAGAGCTAATGATGTAAATATCATTGAAATTTAAATTCTCTTCCTTAGTAATTTTGCAATGATTTCCAGGGTGTTTAAGCACAGATTATTATTGAGAAGACAAAGCTCGGCCTCTAAAGGTAACATTAAAACTAGAGATGGGGCAGAATAATAAGCATTTTCTCTTTCAATTTCCTACTACCCAGAAATGCTTTGGAGTTGAAGCTGGGTCTCTATAAACCACCTGCTTACAACATGGCAATGGTTCCTACGTAAGGAAGGTCAGTACAGGCAGTCCTATACAGAGCTGTGACAGGATTTCTCCACTTACTTGCACCTGCAGGTCCCTCTTATAAACTGTGGAGAGCTTGCTATGTACGGAAAGGCTTGGAGCCCACAAGTTGATAAGAGACCATCATGCTTCTCTGGTAACGTTTCAGTTATGGTATTCTGCAGCTGGCTTGGGTTCAGAATCCATTAGACAGAATTTGACAGGATACTGCTGCTGTCTTTATGCTGTTTGCATACTTACAAAAGTCTAAAGCTCTAAGAGGCGTACACCTCATCGGGCTTTGGATTCTGGAGAGCAAGGTTGAATATTTATCCTTAGAACACCCCACCTATATTAGCTTTTCCCTTAACATGAACAAAGCAGGACCTTCAGCTACTGACTAATACCTTGAAGAATTATGCAGTTCAGAGATATTTTAAAAAATACCATTTTTTGGATGCCTTATAAGCACTTCTTGTCCAACCAAAAATATCTAGAATTAAACGTTACACAAAATGCCATTCAAAGTAGCTATTTACCATGATGATTGTTGTGAATGGTCTATTTAAAAAGGGAAAACTGTGGTCAATTGTTTCTAAATTGCTGACCTATAGGCTTATAGAGCCATTATTGATGAGTTTCTGGGCAAGAGCACAGGGTAATCTTTGTTACACGATTTACTTTAAATGATAAGAAAATTTGGCTAATATCCAAGGATGATTAAAAAAAGACTTAACAATATTAAAAATGTATTTTATAAATCCCTTCATGACTGAGTATATACTATTAATCTAGTGCTGTTACATCAGTCAGTGTTGCATTCCCTTCTGTAAATGACTGAACACTTGTCCTTTTAAGAATGTATATTTAGCACACCAGAAAAAATATTCCTCCACTTTTTCCATAATGGTAATAAAAAGAAACTGATTATTTTTCCCTCGTCCATAAAAATGTCCCCACAGCAACCTGAATTTGATTAAGCTGGTATATCAAATATATATATGGAACTGTATACATGAAGTAGGGCTTACAAGAACATATGTACAAATTAGATGACTGCAATATTTAATAACTCAGTGAACCCTTGCTAATGTAACACTTTTTTTTATGTATTCAGTTATTTGAAGTTGAAATCATTTCTAGCCAGAGCATGCCGTTCTTTTAGTGTTTAAATCAGGCCTTCTTTATCAACACAATGATCATAACTGCTGTAACAAAACACCTCAGACCTTGAAAGTTTGTAACACTGATGAAATATGAGATATATTTGCGAAAACAGTTTTTCTTCTTTAGCATAAGACTACCTTCACATCTATTGTAAACAAAACCAAAATAACAAACAATCCCCTTCCCCTCTTCCCTAGAGTAAGACTTCATTCAACTAAACTGAAAAAAATCTCAATCTTATTAAAAGTGATGGAATTGGAACACTTGAAGGCACTTGAAATGATCTTAGCCTGCACACTTCCCACCTTGGGCTTAGGCCAGGAAGTTAGTTTTAAGAAGAATTTAATACTACATGAATCCCAAGCAAAGGAAATTGGCTTCAGTGTTTTAAAACTTAAGGTCAGTGGATATTGCACTGATCCAGTCTGATAGACACGAGACACTATTGTTTAGATGTGAACCACTCATTTCACATTCACTGTTATTTTTCTGTTGCCTTTGTTTGAGTCTAAAATCGCCAAAAACCCTAGTCTGTGTGCACTCTACCTCAACAGTAAGTGCATTTAGTTTTGTTTAAAATAGAGAATTAATCACTGCCAACATCTTTTTTTTTCTCTGACAGTGCTTCAAGTTTGCAGTGGAATTAGAAAATGATTGTTAATTTACACATACAAGATAATTTTATGTGACTTAAGAAAGATTAAATGGAACAATCAGGAGTGACAGTGGAAGAAATTAAATCAGGATATGAATGAGCACTGTTTTATACTGTAGGTGTTCCTGAAAAACCTAATGCTAATACTCAAACTCATCAGTTAATCACTTCCCATACTCTTTTTCAAATATTAACCTTTTAAAAAGTTGAATTAGCTTAAGAATAACTTCATATATTATTAGGATTCATTTTAAAAGTCCATGCCAAAAAAGAATGGTTCTCTTTTTAAACAGTTTTTAATTATTATGAGGCTTATATGAAGAGGAAAATATATTTTAACAAGCATCCACACAAGTGGTCTGATTATGTTATTCTAATCTTCAAACCTAATTATCACCTTCTTATGGAGTACAAGGAACAGCTTTAGAAGAAAATTAATGTATCCTATCAGTGGGACAGTTTGTCACTTTATTAAATAATCATCTTCTTTGCAAATAAAATTGTTAGAAGCTTCATTGTGTTAAGGAAAAAATAAAACCCCTCACACCATTACATATTAAAATTAACATCCCACCGTTTCTTTAATGGGCTATTAAGCCTTCACTGTGGTGGATTATGAAGTACAAATGAGGATATCAACTGTTTCTAAAACTGTAAGAAACAAATATGTTCTATGTGCGTTTTTTATTACTGTGAGTTATAATTTAGCAAACATGTAAACTATTTTCACTAGTTTCCAATGTAGAAAGCGTATACTAAGTACAAAGTAGATAATGTAATTTTTTTTTCCTCTTTTTGATCTAAATCATAAGCTGTGTGGACAAAACTGTCATCTCTCTATGTCTATTTCTTTTTCTGTAAAGCAGACAATTCGCATTCTATATCTCAACCCAGAAGACAAAGAACCCCGAACACAATCTTAAGAGTTGCCAAAGCTGCCCCTGGAAGCAATCTTTAGACTGACCTATGGCATGCAAAGTGGAAATCTTGTCAGAAATTTTTAATACATCATTATTTAAGGTATCATTCTACCTAAGACCGAAATTTCACCTCCAAATCTTCAAAGGCGTTCTGTACAGTAGTCGCAGAATGTCACAGATTGTGAATACATACAGGAATCCAGCTTGTAAGCAAGTACAGGGTCATACTTGTCTGCCCTGTAATGAAGAAATCCTACTGGGCTCACCAATAACTAAAGATTTTCTTTCACTGGTCATTGCAGTAAAAAACTATGGTGCAAGTTGTTGCCTTTGTTTTTTCCCCTCTCAGTGTATATATTATGACTTCCACGTACAGCTAACCTGTCTTATTTTTAGCTATCTTTGATTAGGCTAGAACATTCAGTGAAACCAAAACCTACATGAAACGAAGCCAATTTTAATGGAATTTTCATCTAGAAAGAGTTGTTAGCTAACAGATGGAGTATCAGCTTAAAGCTACGTATAAAAACATACTTAGCTACCCTTTTTTAACTATGTTTGGTGAGTCAATGCACATCACCTGGGATTTAGGCAGAACAGTTTGTGTGTACATTTGCACTAAAGGCTCGAACTTAGTCTCCAACATCTCAGGCAAGTGCTCTTTCCTTTGCAATTCTAGCCACAGTTTTCAGTGCTACCGGCTGGAGTTTTCACCCTGGCAGCAGGACAGCAGACTGAAGCCCTTGGATGAAACTATACTGTATCCACCAGTTTAAAGCTGTCCAAGTACTCCACATAAATAAACATTCACCACAGCAGACTTAAACAAACAGACAAAAGCTCAAACCTTCTCTCATAGGCTAACTTATTCTTGAGGCAACTTGTACTTTACTTCAGAAGCACAGAGGGAGAAGAGGAGTCTGTCAGGATATTGAAGCTGGGACTCTCACTTCAAGAAAGCACTGCAGCTCTGAGGACAATAGCAACTGTGGGAGAGGCAAAGCTCCCTTTCTGTCACTGAGGCTTCAGCAGGTTCTGATTCTTTTATCCGAATTAGCTTTCTTTTACATAGGAAAAATGTTTTCATATCAGGGAAACTATTTTCTGCCCAGCACTACCATCTGAGGGAGCCTTACTAGTTACATATTCTTTTCTCCTTCCATAAAGCAGGATACCTTGCCCTCATAAGCAATCCAAATATCCTAAGGTAAAGAACTCAAGTTTCTGTTCTTTCAATGTGTTACATAATTCTTTTCTTCTGTCCTATAAGATTGGATAAAAGTCATAAAAATATCAAATCTTAAGCTGTCATAAAAGTTTGAAAATTCTAAAAATCCTGTGCGTCTTGTCATCAGAAAGATGGATCAAACTAGTCATGAGAGTCTATAATTATTTCATTCATAAAACTGTCATTCTGGTTATCAGTAACATTTATATTCTTTGTGAGGAAAAACCTCATCTACAACGATACTGATTTTCCTTAACTATTATGTGATACAGTTAAATGTTGACCTCCTGTGGCTTGTGGATAAGGTATATCCAGCCATCAAAAATGTCCAACATTCTGTGATATTATACCTGGGACATTACCAGTACTCTGTAAAATAAGACAATCGGTCTGAAATATTGGAAGGTTACGTAATTTTAATGTACAGGACAGAACCTGAAATAATGAAACAAACCATAAAGTCAATGCTTTTATGACAAACTCTACCTCTCTGCATTTTTAAACTTATAAATGTGAAGATCAAAAGCATGCCCTGTAATAAAAGGTGAAAAATACAAAAGTTCAGATAGATCAGGATTTCACTGAAACACTGGCAGACCTTTTAGAACTAATGTTTTTCCAATAGGTTTGGGCTTATTCCCAAATCTAAATTCTTGGAGAATAGAACAAGATAATATTCACGGTTAGGTATTTCAGAGCACTCTCAAAAAAGCATAAAGGTGATTAATTCTAGCAAAATAGGACAGCAGTTATTCAGCCTGCAGTGGCATTGATAGTTTGCCTCATACTTCTGAACAGACTTTAGTGAGGAAAGAACACTTCTCTAACCTTAAAGTCACTTTCCTACTTTTTACAGGACATATTTGGCTTTCATTTCTACATGCTTCAAAAAAAGATTGCAACTTTAGAAGTGCTCTCAGACTTCGCACTGTACACCAAAATCTTGGCATAGAAACTGAATAATATGTCCTTCTTCAGGCTACAGGTTTTAGAGTGCTACCTGTTCAAGGCACTAAATTGGCACACTTCTGATTATTTAACTTTAAATTGTCAAAGAGTATTCTGGTAGAAGTGTACACCACATGCAGCTGTACACCATCTTATAATTTCATAGAGAAGCAACATGTTATGAAAAAGACAGACATCATATAATAAAGACTTCACAAAAAATAATAAATAGACCAAACAAAGCAACACTTAAGACTTCAAGTAAGAGGCATGGCTGAAAAGCACTTCCCTCTTGCTCTGTCAGCTTCTCCGTTTCCTTTTTTATTAAAACACTAAACCATGAGCATTAAGCAGCTCTTCATTTAGCTTTATAATAAAAATTGAAATCCTTCTTAACCAACAGTATAGTTCTGTTGAAATCTGTATCCTTGATTTTTTTTATAGGCTAAAGGAACAAAGAAAAGTCAAGAGAGGCAAGGAAAAAAGGAGTCACAAGCAGAAAGAGAAACAAGAGAAGTCATAAGATGCCAGAGGAAGGAAAAAGTAGGCAAAAGATGAATGTGCCTTTTAGCAAGAACAGACTTATAAGTTAAAATTTCATCTCAACGACTTCCTTTACTTGAGACAGCTGAAAACATTTGGTAAGTATCAAGCAGCTGGTATAATGTGGGAGACTAGCGACTACTAGCTTGTGACCCAGTGTACTCAAAACACAGTCTAGGATAAAACACTGCATGTTTTATCCCATGCTTCAGCTGCATCTCCACTGTGTAACGGAGGATGCTTCCAGCACTACAGAGCTAGTACTAACTGAGATAGCCCTGGAAACACAAGCAAGACAGCTTTGTGCTTGAGGTAGTCTGAATCTACTGTAAAGCACAGAAGAACACGTGGTGGTGTGTTCCCCACAGACCCTGCAGTGCTGTCCAGCTTAGAAGAAGACCTGCGGTTCATTACGCGGGTGGTCAGCTGTGACTGTCCAGGAATGATTCTGAGAAACTGGCAGAGTCAGAGAAGATTCAGTGTAGCCCTGACAGGCATCTTCTTTGTATAAGTAGTTCTCTCTTTGGCAATGCTTGCTGTGTCTGACTAAGGCGTCTCTCCAACAGGGACTGTTCTGCATCATGCCTATATACAGTTATCCTACAATTTTAGTGTCTTTGGGCATTGTAGGTGCTGTCAAAGGAGCTTTGGCAGACAGAAAGAAGACTACTGTGTCCACTTATGCAACATGCCAGACCGCAAATACTTTAGAATAGATTAGCTTTCTTATTCTACATTTAACAAAACCAGTTGAGAATCTCTTGTTCTGGTATGCTGATACTAGTATGCTACACATAAACCATCACCCATGTAGCAAGTGTGTCCAGTTTCCTTGATATTTATCTTGCTCATGTGAATAAAGTAGTGGATAAATATTGTTAGTAATTAAAAAGCTTACCTTTTACTAGACTTTGCATAATACAAAAATGCATCTTCACAGGGTTAACGCCCTGGCAAACTGGTGACAGAGTCAAACTCCCACCTGTTTACTTATTTTCTGCAATCCTGCCACGGTTGCGAACTACGGCATTTGTAGCTGCATTGTAGTCCAGCTGCTATTTTGTTGTTTGGTGATTAAACCACTTTTTGAGGAAGAAAGAGAGCATGTCTGATTGCTTCTCGTCAGAAGGCGGAACTGAACCCCGACCGCCCTCTTCCTGGCTGAGTGCCCTCACTATGAAGCCAATATAAAAACAGTCCCGTGGCTGCAGTGGCGTGGCTGCTGTGCAGCTTTGCTACTGCAAGGTTTTTTTGAAGCACAAGCCCTACTTAGGAAGGTCAATCCACTCAGGTTTTATTTTTAAAAGTCCACAACAATTTTTCATTTAAATTTATGCTCCCAAATCACTTTCCCAGAACATTTACACTGCAGTTCTCTATGATATCAAAGCAGTTAAACATATTGAAGATTTCATTCAGAGTGAGTTGTCAGCTGCCTCGTACCAGCAAGAAGAACATATTTCTTTGATTAACACACTTTTTTCTTTCTTTGAACATCAACAAAATCTTGATAAAGAACTAGATTGACAGCTGAACACAGCCTTCAAGGCTTCGCTATCAAAATCCACATCACTTACGAATCTTCTGCTACTTCTACTGCTACTGTAGTTATTAATATATCATCATAACTAAAAGAAAAAAAATCCAAGCAGTATTTTAGCTCATAAAAAAATCAATGCTGCCCTTGTTTTTAATATATTGTGAGCACAAATATTCTAACCACAAAGAAAGTTCTTCAGTTGGCCATTATACTCCCAAATCACAAGATACCGTTCCAAAGAGCATTCGATGCCTTTAGACATCTTCATAATTGGCTCAGAAATAGCATGGTGCAAGAAAGGTTAACAGACCTTGCTGTCCCTCAATGGACAAATCTTTATTAAAAAAAGCATAACTGAAAGGTTCTCAAAAACCAGGAAACCATATTACTTGCAGCTATTCCCTAAGTCTAAATTGAACAAAAAAATGGCAAACCTAACAGACGGCCTCTTCCTCTGACTACTAAATCAAAACCCTAGGCAGCTTTTACCACATCAACCTACATCATGTGGATTCAAATGATACCCCAGTCCTGAATTTTAGGCACATCAGAAAAATAATTTAACGTAAATTCAGTATGATGTTAAAATACCATACTAATTTCTTAACCTAAGAAACAATATTAATTGTTGGGATACCTAAGAACACTTTCAGGGATTGAATCTCGACACAATTTGAAAGCTTTCCAAGCTTAATAAATTCCAAGTAATTACTAGGTAACAGTTCTTACATCCAGTGATTTTCTGCTTTTTCTGTTGTGATCCATTTTATGCCATGACATACCAACATACCAGAAGCACCCGGCACATCCTTGCAATCACTGAGCAGTAAATGAATTCAGAATTCTGTAAATATTGTTTGCTAAAACTTTGACAAACAATACCAAAATTATATTGTCCTCCATATGTTTCTTTGTCTGTCTTGTACCCTGTCTTGACAGTTTCCCCAGAGGGTCCTCCTGGGCCTTCTGAGCTGGAAGGGGGTATTCTGATCCTTTAGCTGACAATCTGCCACATACCTTACAATCCTGATGGTGATCTGAACCCTTTTACCCAAGCCAGAGCCGAACATTACAGAGCAGCCAACAGAGACAGGTGACATAGATACAATGGGTATTTCCTGAAGTGCAAAGTAGAGTCCTACTTAAACACAAACAATTTTTGTGGACGAGGTTAGCAGCACTTCTTAAATTTCCACAATTTCTCTGTCTGACAAAGGAAAAAATTTGAAAGCAGGACACCAGCGCCCTGAACCCTGATGAGACAGCAAATGAATACCCGTCAATCTTCCACTCCAGAAGCAGAGGTAGATCAGTAGTCACCAACCATTCAGTGATATAGTTACAAGAGAAGCCAGAGAGGTATTCTTTCAGTGCTATACTAGTACACGGAAATATCCTGATGCAAGAAAGCACGTCTTAGGAAGAGAAAGAACATAAGATATTACATGTTTTACTCTCAAAAAACGTAAATGATCAAAACACTATTGCCCAAACACATCAGATCTCCTGTTAGGCAGACTATAAAGTGAAGCAAGGGAAAGACAGGCAATATCACTTTAAATTACTTTTATCATTTAGCTAAACTTGGCTTCAATAGCAGTAGTGTCACATAGCAAAACAAGCAACAGTCATTCCTTTAAATCACCAAGTTGGCCAATATTTTTCTCCCTGATGGGCTTTGTTTGCACCTTTTTTCTGATAATCTACTTAAAAATAAAAGAAAATGAAATTAAATATAAAACTAAAAAAATATAATTTGGGTACATCAATGCTAAAGAGATTCAATACTAAGACAAATACTTCTCAATTTTTGTTATATACTTATGTTCTTACCAGGTGAAATAAAAAGCAGTAGTTATTATTTTACAAGCAAAACTAAAACCCAAAATTGTTCTGAAGGCAATGGTAGCAACAATGCAGTTATAACAATAGACACTATCATACAACTGCATCTACCATACAATTATCACAAAAATGCATTACATGAATTGCTTTATGCTATTAAAAATAGTATTTTCAACATATTGTCTTTGGAAGAACATATTCTTTATTAACAAAATTAAGATATACATCAGAAGTCAATTAGAACTTTACCTGAGGGACATCCACAGGACTGATCCTATTTTGTAAGATACACAATTATTCTTTAATGTATACTGTAAGTTTTGAACTACTTCTAGCTTTGCACATTTCTTAGAAAGGGCTATGTAACCTGCTGCAACAAAAATACGAGACTTGATCACAAAGAAGTCTGATTATTTAGATGAAAATACACAGACCTGAGCCAGGCAAACAACATTCAAACAGAATAAAGAGGAAAATGGAAAATGTTATCTGCAGTGATGGAGATGATGACAGAGGCTCTTTATTAGACATATTAAGTACTTAAAATCACTTCAGTTATATAATTAGCAAAGATAAAAACCATAGGTTATTAAATCAGGGGCTGGCGTATTGGTTGAAAGGATTACTTTTCAGGTAATCTGTTCAAAAACGAATTTTGAACAGTAGCACTAAAATTTTGTATAGGCTTAGGAGGATTGGTTAAATTTTAAAAAAAAATTATTTCCAATTACCTAAGTCTCTCTAACATGATACAAACTAATTTGCAATTTCAGAGTGTAGAGTTAGAAGCCTGGGGTATATTAGTTGTAAGATTCTGGATCTGAAGTAAATCTAGGACCCAATTTCTCATGACTTATGGCACAAGGCAGGAAAAGGCACATGCAGTATAACATGTCAGTCCATGCTGTACTAATGGAGTATTTGGGCTTTCCTCATTATCTATGGATACTGTAGTATATGCTTGGACAACAACATTCTTTAAAAATAGGGGCTTAATTACTGGAATTAAAAGATTAAAAAAAAAGCCTCATAAAGCATCTACAGTTCTGAGTAAAGGTTTTCATGTTGTGATTAAATTTTAATTTCTTTGTACTAAAGAATAATGTGTTTATGATTATTAAATAGGAAGTGTAAAATTTATTCCTTAACAATTCATTTCATTGCTTTTAATGCGTTGGATGTTGTCAATAATATTATATGTAAGTGCGCTGGGGCCACTTAGCAACCTTGACTGGATTTTGAAAGGTTTTGTTGGTTTTGATATATATTAGAAATGGCTGCTGCTTAACTGTTCATAAAGCCCAGCACCTGTTGTAAACATTAAACTTATGTAAAGGTTTGTTCTTTACTTCAGAGATTTGAATATTAATTGATCCAAAACGAAGTTTGAAAACCAACTGCAAATTTACATTGTTAGTATTCATTAGTTCTGATTAGAACTCCCCTTCCAAAAGAAGCAAGAAATATTTGATGAAAAATACTTTTATCACAATGCATTTTATTTAGTGTGTGCTCATGAAAATCAGGGAAAATAACCTTGTTAATTTGTATAGAAATACCTAACCATACTCTATCAGCAAGCAAAGAATACCAAGCTGTAGTTTAGTAGTTGTGTGACAGTGTTTCTCATATCTGTTACAGACTCCCTTCACATGTGAATTCACTACAAATGAAAGTAGTCAGAAAGCTTTTTCTATCATTGTGTTATTGTTAGTGTGACTAAACAATGGAAAAGACTGAGATTTAATTCCCATACAGCGAAGTTTGCCTTTAACATATTGTAATAAAAGGCAGTAGTTTTTATTAATTAAAGAATGTATAAAACATCCTATAGACACTTCAATTCATAGAAAAGGTTCAATGACCTACTGTGAGTAATGAAACTTCATCTTCATTAAATTCCTTCAGCAGCCTGATGTCAGCTGAAGAAAACTGGATTTTATTGACCTTGGACTACAGCATATGGATAGACCTATTGTGAATCAACAGTTGCTACTTGTAGAAAGCATGCTGGGCCAATCCCTCTATATGATTGTGCACCATGTTAAGCAATCCTTTCTCCTAGACAATGTAATGATTTTCACCCTTTAACATGGCTATACATTTTACTTGACAACGTCTAAAGCAACTGTTTCTTTAACTGGGTATCATTAGATATCTTTAAAACACAGAACCTTCCTTAAAGGAAAAACCATTCCCATGTCCTGTCAATATTAAAAGTACATATTTCAGTTATTTGTTTATTTCTAAAAGTGCAGAATGGCAGGACAACCCTTTCCAATGGAAGCGTCCAATGAACAGATATCCTGTACCATGGTAGCAGCACAAAACCTGACCCCATTTTAGTCCTGCAGTTGTGAATTTGACAGCTGAGGCCTCAGAACAGAAACATCGATTCATCTCTTCTTATGGTCTGATATAGCACACTGGTTTCATTGATGTACTTTGAAATCACAGGGGATGCTCAGGACTTAGGAAAGTCTACTATAACACAGTTTATACAGCACACTGTCTCTAGTCTATACCTAAGGTTCCACAATCACACCAGCTTCCCAGAGAGCCAATAATAATCACAGAATCACATAGAATCACAGAATGGTAGGGGTTGGAAGAGAGCTCTGTGGATCATCTAGTCCAACCCCTCTGCCAAAGCAGGGCCACCTAGAGCAAGTTGCACAGGACTGCATCCAGGTGAGTTTTGAATATCTCCAGAGAAGGCGACTCCACAACCTCTCTGGGCAGTCTGTTCCAGTGCTCTGTCACTCTCAAAGTAAAGAAGTTCTTCCTTGTTTTCACATGGAACTTGCTATGCTTCAGTTTGTGCCTGTTGCCTCTTGTCCTATCGCTGGGCACTACTGAAAAGAGTCTGGCCCCGTTCTCTTGATATCCACCCTTAAGTTATCTTAAGTATCTCTTTCTCAGGCTAAACAAGCCCAGTTTCGTCAGTCTTTCCTCATAGGAGAGATTCTCCAGTCCCCTTAATCATCTTCTTAGCCCTCCACTGGACTCTCTCCAAATGTTTAGGAGAGTAAGAAGTCTTGCAAACAGAGGGCCTTCTCCCATTAATGCTTTCTAGAGAAATGATAAAAGTGTGGAATCTTGTATCAGAGAGAGGTGCAGATACTGCAGATGCAGACTGCTGTCATTTTGCTCTGTAGGCAACAGACGTAGGTAGGCTGAATCAGCATTATTCTCCAAGTATCTTCTTTTGTCCCAGCTTACTAAACTAAAGCACATACTATATGCTTCAGGTGTTTTTTTTCTAATGACAAGCTACTACATGTTTGAAGACTGACAAAAGAACACATTGATTCTTTTTTTTTTTCTGTCTATAAACATTATAACCAAGAGCTAAGCAGAGTAAGCTGTCTAACTACAAGCCATCTTCTGCTCATCTGAAAATATTTCACACTGTATCACAAACATTTTCACCTTGTGTTGCTTCTTCTGATGACTACAATTGCAGTAATACTGCCTGAGTTCAGAGGTATTGTTCCCTGGAGTCTTATTCTTTTATGAAAAGATACCTGTGGGTTCAATGGGACAGGTAACAGATGGCTGCAATCTGGTCTCTCTGTGGGGCCAGTGTCTTCTTTGTAAGCGTTCTCAGCTCAGTCACAACCAGGAAGGGAGGAGAGGTTGAAGGAAAGAGACTGAAATGTCTTCAATACAAGTCAGGAATTTTGTGTTGATGATTAGTATATTCACTACCAATATGCACAAGCCACAAGACTCCATTACTTAAACTGAAAAACTAGAAGAATAGTGAAAATATCAAAACAGTTTTGTTCTATTCAAAATGAAACAATTTGACTTTTCAATTCAAAGCTAAAATAAGCCAACTTTAAAAAAAAAAAAGGCTAAGCACATCTGAGAATGGAGCATTGTATTCGCCTCATGACAAATGATTCTGCTTTTAAACTGAGGTTGTCTTACGCAAAAAAAAAACAGGAGAAAGTTAACGCTGATCATTTTTAATCTCAGCCGTCAAACTGGAATTAGTACTTGCTTTCAACAGCAAATGGTTTGGGGAATCTCCAATATTCAAGTGGAATAACTATGTTCTGGTTTCATTGTTGCCAGGCTGTATTAGAAATCTTTTACAATAAAGCTTTTGAACACAGTAACTGTGTTTTCAGGACAGGATTTTTTTTCTTTTTTTTTTTTTTTTTTTTTTTTT
>Ga0065711_1044147_pt1 | contig 14274 bp, 9 predicted proteins | sample Hoacrofraction12_FD_59098 | JGI IMG/M metagenome (GOLD analysis project Ga0065711, IMG submission 59098) | Hoatzin crop microbial communities from Cojedes, Venezuela - Epithelial fraction 12 v2 (version 2) | ecosystem: Host-associated > Birds > Digestive system > Esophagus > Crop | place...
CGTCTGAACATGAGGAAGAACTTCTTCCCTCTGAGGGTGACGGAGCACTGGAACAGGCTGCCCAGAGGGGTTGTGGAGTCTCCTTCTCTGGAGATATTCAAGACCCGCCTGGATGAGGTCCTGTGCAGCCTGCTCTGGGTGACCCTGCTTCAACAGGGGAGTTGGACCAGATGATCCACAGAGGTCCCTTCCAACCCCTACCATTCTGTGATTCTGTTTCTGAAAAAGTCAGAATAGTGACACATAATGCCTCTCCTTATGAAGTACTCATGAAATTAACTTTCTAACATGTCTCTCTTCACTACGCTCAGTGGCTACAATCAAAAGGACAGTCATTTTGAAAGTACTGTATTTATACTTTCATAGAAAAGGCATGCAACTCAATCCAGTGCATGAGCTGGGATACTCCCCTTTTTTGTTTTTGGGAACGATGTCGCTTCCTTGAATCTGTCATAACCCCCACTTACAACACCAACAGGATTATGTGCATCTCCTATACGTATGTTGTAGGATGAAGGAAAAGGTTATGCACTTCTGAGCTGCTGCCTTCATAACAACATGAAATATTTGCACCAGGAGAATCTCTGCTGACAGCTGCAAACACAACTAACATCTAGTACTTTAACACAGTGGAAAAGTGGAAATGTTCCTTTGCTTTGTAAGGGCTCTTAAATTAAAAGCTGTCCCTGCTCTACCAAGCAAGCTTATTTTAAATGTACATTATGGAAAGGAATAAAGTGCGTACTCTTCCATGTGTGAGAAAAATAAAAATACCAAGTTGCTGGAAGTAGATCGTGATGTGTTCTAAAATCTGCATCAAATACCGAAAAATGCCATTTAAATGTCTCCCACACACAACAGCCAGTATCTCCCCACCACTGTCAACAATGTGGTGCTATCAGACTGTATTGTACATTAAGAACCCGTAGAAGCATGTAGAGACCAGTTCTAGTCATAAGTCTAGTCAAATACTAAGACCTTTAACATTGCAGTGGTGTAGGGCATCACTTGAGCATTTTGGCTGCAGATACGACCTTAACTCTCCCTGCTCCTTTTTGCAGGCAGGGAGAATTTGGTAGGTCTGAAGAGCAGTAGATAATGGACGCAGCCTAGAAGCACCTTCTAAAGCTGCTGCCCTCTAGTCTCACTGTACAGCTTCAAATAGGGAAGCAATTTGTCCTGCCTGGGATAAAACTCTTTGACAAAGGGATAGTACAATAAGAAAACTAATCTTAATCAAAAAAGTGATTAAAATCAACAGAAAACAGTGACACACAATTTGCAAGTGCTTGATCAGTGCTGGTCTAAGAGACCTGAATTTGTACCTCTGGCAAAGGGCAAATCTGGTACTGAGTGCCACCTACTCATACAGACAACAGTATCTGACAAGGTTTTTTTGATTGGGATTGGGTTTTTTTTTTCATTTGCAATAATTAATTCTCAGATTGTGTAAAAATTCCAGAAAGATGGTCAAATTGTGATTTTTTTAATCTCACTGTTAGTGCTGATAAAAGCAACTCAGCTGAATGTAGCTTCTGCATGCACTTTTTTGTCTTTAAGGGAAGAACACACTATTGTTATTTTTGTAACGTTGCACATCAGGTTGCTTTTTTATCAGGCCAAAGACAACTTCTGAGGTTTTCAACAAGTTAGGACGTGCAGCAACAACGCTGCTACAGACACCTAGCTTCATACAAATGCTTAGATTCCCTGTTCAGGGGAAACATGTTCTGGTGACATCTTTGCTTACAGGTATTCCACAGGCCTTGCAGCTGTTCTCTGCAGAAATACATATGGGAACTATTCTGTACTTATTGTGCATCCTAAACTCTTGCTGAAGTGAGATGAAATTTGCTTGCTTCACTCATACTAAGATTTAGTTATACTAACAAGGAAAAATGAATCTCATCCAAAGTTCTGGTTGAGCTCAAAGGGCAGGAGAGCACCCTATCTGAATTTCATCTTCTTTTGCTTTGCGAGGATGCCAGACTAAGTTTTATTCTCCAGTACGAAACAGGGAAGCAGGGGTAAAGAAAACACAGGGCACAGTTATAGGTAAACAAAACTAAACCAACCTGCTTCTTGTGCTATACCGTGTGCAGACTATCAAAAGCATTACAAAGAATCTTGCTTTTCTAAGATGTCCTGTGTTAGATACTGACGAGCAACTTCTGACCTACCCACCTAATTGCATGATCCTAATGCTACATGATAGGACAAGATTCTTTACCAACAGGAAAAGTCTCAGCTGGTCGCTGTTAGACTAACAGGGCTGTATATCCTCCCCACACAGCCCAACCCCAGCTGCGCTCACACAATTATGGGACAAGCCCCCGCAGCCCACTGCGAGCTTCTGCTGTCTCCAGGAAGCTGTTTACAGATTTCTTCCAAAGGTGGATGTACTGGATGTGTCTGGAAAGCCCAACTTTCACATTTTATATGGCCTGCATTATTGATCACCACCTCCTTTAGAACAAAGGGAAAGCTGTAAATGACACTGGTTAACGAAATGAGCTCCACAAGCATTGACTACCCAGGCAGTTCTTGGTTACAACAAGCAGCAGTTTTTAATGAAGTACTTTCAAAGAAAATATAGGAATAAAATACTTAGAACAGTAAAGCTGACACATTACCTGAAAGTGATTCGTCACTATGGTTTTGCAAGTCTTTGTCTTCTGGCTACAAAGCAGAAAACAAATATAAATCAAAACAATGTATTTGAACATCAGAATAACTATTTGGCTAATTCACAAGTGGCAGGAGATTAATTAGAAGAATCCTGAGCTACCTGTAAATTGAGACAGGGAACATATCTGGTTTTGAGGAATTACTGACAATCTACAGTCTTTTCAGGCACCATTTTCATGCTTTGTCTCACAAAACTGGCCTGTTGGCTGGATCCACCGAACAATGTCATCTTCATTAACGATATGCTGTGGGGTTACATCTTTTGAGTAATTTGTTCTTAATCCCTCAACAGCTGTTCAACAATTCATATGGCTTGATTTAAAAGATTTTTAAAATGCTTTGTAATGAAAAAAAAACTAGAATTTTGCCCATGACATGCAGCAGTGAGGGTTCATTCCATTGATCTAGGAAAATTGGAGAAGCTTTTTTTACAAATTTCTTTACATGTGTAGGAAGCTTTTCTAGACAACAGGTGGACTGGAACCTCTCTGCTGGTTCACGTCTAACCATTCTCCTGTTTGAAGTAAACATTCCCTCAGTGGCTTTTCGCTTGCTAATTAAACACAGTGAAATTACTTAGCATCGTGAGACTGCAACACACATTGTAACGTTTCAATTCTACTATTTAGAGAGCAACATCTAAAAACTGGAAGGACAGCACCTTGATCCCAGAACTGCGGGAAAAGGCAGCTGCCCTTACTTCAACTATGCGGGTGTGGAGCCAGGTGAAATATCTTTCTTCTGTTGAGGATTTAAAGATGAAAGCACAAGGGGATTTTCCCCTTAGATAGCTGCAATGTGATTTTTTGTATCGCGTCATTCTTCCAAAACTATCACAGCAGCCTTGTTAACATTTTGCAGGCTGTGCATGCAAACACAAGTCAACTGGGTAACAATATAGCGTAACAAGATACGCTGCTCCTACCTGCTACACCTTCTTTACTAAGAAAGCCACCAAAAATAGAATATAGGCCGTTTCAATTGATGTGGTGAACGTGCATATATTCCCAGTCCAACTACAAAGAAGGCAAACTATCTCCAAAATAGTCAAAGACTTTGTTAGGAAGGGAAAAATTTGCATGCTGTTTTCAGCATTTCTTCAAAAATAACAAGAGTGGCTAGTACTGCAAAAAGTACAAAATAAAACAGGGATGCTTACCTGTGCCATACATCTGTTTTCAAAATTTTCATTTTTACTGATCAGTTATAATCCACTTTTATCAAGTTAGATGCACTCAGGTTTATTCAAGATCATTTTCTTGTAATGTAATTGCAACAAGACAATGTAGTACTACTACCCATGAAATGAAGGTATTAAGCAAGAATATTCTTTGCCCACAACTAAAATCCAATGAACGTCTACAGGTCTAATGAAAGCCACAAACCTATGCACCGTCTGAAGATAAGCAGAAAGTTTTTCATCTCTGTAGACCCATTAACACCCAAATACACTGAAATATCTGCATAGTGATTCCAAGATGGCAATAAATGCTCTCCTCTTGATGATGGGAATGAGACCGTTACCTCCATCATCTGTGAAATGCATACCAAACCCATGTTTGTTTCTGATGAAATTCAGCTGGGACTCTGGCATAAGGAACTCCTTTTAATTCTTTGTCTCACTGGAAAATGCTCATTCATTTCTCTTCTCCAAGTTTTCTGCTCAACCCAAAGAGAATCAATTTGAAATTCAGCCAATAACATTCACTTGAAAGATGGCAGCCACGAGGGTCACTCAGCATTGCTTGCCCTATGGCAACGTAAGATTTCACAAACAGTGGAGTGTTTCCAACTGCAGGAAGACCAGTGACCCAGTGTCAAAGCAGAGTGGTCAAATTCCTCCTCCTAAGGGCAAAACACCAGGAGTCCAAAACCTAGGATTCCTTACTTCTTCACTTGGTCCCTGCCCTGGCTCTATTTTCAGCAGGAAAGAGGGAGAGCATGCATGACAAAGCCTTAAGTCTTTGTCAGCTCTTCTTGAGAGCATCTACATACTAATCAAAACCTATTTAAACTGAAAAGTACATGTTAATGATTAAATAACCTTTCTTTTGATCTTCTCCACAAAAGCTCATCTCATTGAACTCTTAAGAAGAGAGCTTGTTTCTGGTCTGTTTTACTGAGCAATTCTGTGCTGTCCAGATATAGTCTGAAAATATATTTATTTGTTAACATACTTATTTAATCAATAACAATAACTTAGATCACATTCAGGTATCATTTTTCTTACCTGTTGGATTAGGCCAGAATCTGACGTAAGGGTCTTGATGTTCACGGATGCAATTTCCAATGTAACTTGATCTGTTAGGTACTCCTCATCTAAGACAAAGACTGTGAAACACTGGTCTCCCACCCAAATACAAATTTAAATAGTAAGACTATCAAACATAAATTACAGATGTCTAGCATACAAAATTTAACTCCATATCAGCAGCAGCCACTGGAAAATGCTGGATTAAAAGCCCAAAATACAAAATTGGCAGAGACTGCAATAATCGTGCAGAGCATGACTATGCAAAGAAAAATAATCCTTGCAGAGATCAGACATTAGTGTAGCAATTGTTGTTTAAACCAACACCATACTATTTTTGAAGAGTCATGTTCTTCTTTCAGAAAGTGACCAGAGAATATTAACCAAGCCAACACATTTAAAGTAGGCTGAAGATGACTGTTGCAAGTCAATATTATCCCTTTTTGCTTTGCTTTTCTCATCACACAATGCTAATTCTTTAAATATGTACTACACAAATATTTACTTTTTATTCTGCCTCTATGTGAATTACACTCATCCTACTTCTCTCTACTACACTGGAGTTTTCTGAAGCACTGAAACAATCCATTTCGAAGTTTGTTTATCAACTGCCCTGGGAGTCCACTCAAAAGCACAACATTCTCCAGTACAGCACAAACTCTGTTTACCTTTCAAGCTCCAGTTCAGCCCTCAAAATGGGGTACAAGGGATGCATTAGCCCTTTGTGAACCTTGTGCAAACAGACAAATTTCACTCTGCATGATTAATAAGGTCCTCATCATCAAATGATCTGCATAATTGCCCTAGGTCAGGTACTAACCAACCATGTACACAATTTTAAAAGAAGTTATATTCTACACGTTTTTACACGCAAGAACTCCCCATGGTGGTGACGACATTTGTAATGCTGGTACATTTCCATTTGCTGTTTGTTTAGTGGTAAGTTCTCATTAAAGAACAGCTGTTATCTTTACAGAAGCAGAGAATGCTTTGGGTTGGAAGGGACCTTCAGAGGCCATCCAGCCCAATCTCCCTGCAGTGAGCAGGGACATCTTCACCTGGGTCAGGTTGCTCAGAGCCCCATCCAACCTGGCCTGGAATGTTTCCAGGGATGGGGCATCGACCACCTCTCTGGGCAACCTGGGCCAGTGTGTCACCACCCTCACTGTAAAAAATATCCTCCTTATATACAGCCTAAATCTACCCTGCCTTAGTTCAAAACCGTTACCCCTTGTCCTGTCACAACAGGCCTTGCTAAAAAGATTGTCCCCATCTTTCCTACAGGCTCCCTTCAAGTACTGAAAGGCCGCAATAAGGTCTCCCTTCCTGGAGCCTTCTCTTCTCCAGGCTCAACAGCCCCAACTCCCTCAGCCTGTCCTTGTAGCAGAGGGGTTCCAGCCCGTGGACCATCTTTGTGGCCCTATGAATGGTCAGATAACAGAAAGAAGGCATATTTCCTAATCTCACTCAAGAAATTAATCTGAATCTGCTGAAACTTAAAGCCAAAACTCCACTGCCAGCAGGGTAAATGTTTAATAAGGATCATCTTTATTCCTTATGACTGTAGGTCCAGAGACAACAACAACAACAAAAAATCCAGAAGAGTCTGGCTGAAAATGCAGAGTACGGGCATCAAAATTCCACTTCATTTGTGTGGCAACATTACGTGTGAAATTTGTTCTATACATGAGTGGAGGTAGAATTATAATCAAAACATATTGTAAACATTAGGCCTAGTCCTGCAAGATTAAAAGTTCCCTCAACTCACCTTTAATTTGTAATCAGTAGAAGGTGCCAAGAGCTTTAATAAGTTACAGCCCCAAAACGGTCCATTAATTAACTGACCTATTAAAGCAACAAAACAGCCCTGACCCCTGGCCAACGTACTTTCTGTTCAAACACTGTATCTGAAGCAAACATAATTTTCTGTTACACAGAATCAGACCTGCATATCTTTTTAGCTCACAGATTCATATTTCTAAGTCTGTATTTTATAGAAATAGTTATGAAAAGTCATTTTCAGAAAAAAATTTAAGACACAGAAATAAACAGAATATAAACAGTTATTTGTATCACTTTCAACTGCAAGGGGGAAATGTCAAGCTATATTAGTACTTACATCTTTATACACTTAGCAAGAGGAAGCAGAAACTAAGATTAAAAATAAACCAAGTTCATGTCCTTTCTACAGAAAGTGCTGAAATTTCTACTTCCTCTCGGCTTTCCTTTTTAAATTAAATGCATTTAAAACATGCAATCTCAGATTTCAAACAACTTTGACAAATTTGAAATTTAGGAATTTATCTAATTAATTTTGAGGGGGACCTGATGTCATGGGTGAAATAGAAAACAAGGCATGGAAAAGAACGTTACAGAGAAATTACTTTAGTGTTAATACTCAACTCTGAAGGAACAAACCACATGGCTGCAAATAAACAGAAAGTAGCTTATGATTTCAAACCAGTTTTCATCCCACATTCTCCTTTCCTGCTGAGAAGATGCTCATTTCCGCTGGCTGGCTCCCTCAAGCCCCAAAAACAGTCTCTAACTTTCTTTTAACCCCAGTGGTACACTGCTCACGCTCCTCAGCAAAAGTTTCAATTAAGACTAGATTCTGCATAGTTTCCTGTGTCTGTCCCCATTGCAGACCTGCTGTGCAACACAGGATGGAGAACACACTACCTGCAGAGCGCTCCTCAACTGAGCCCTCGCCAGTGCATTCCCTGGACAAAAGCCAACGGTGAAGCCTGGGATGACAAAAAACCCACCCCACATGTCAAGGAAACCGTAAAGGGGATATTTACACTGCGTAATCCAAGTATTTGACTTCAGTGCAATACAGAACCTGTACTCCCTCACTCCTTTTGCAGTGAGGAGAGACAGGAACTTGTGCAGAGTGGACCTGTACTAGGCTTTCAAGTAGATGGTATTAATACCTGCTGAAGGTATGAAGAGTTCATTGGTCATAGGGCTGAGTATGCAATTAGAGGCAAGAGACCTGGAAGGTATTCCTGGATTGTATTTCTGATAACCTGAAGGCACTGGTAATCTCTTCAAAGTCACCTTCTAACATTGTCATGTCTCTACCATCTGTTCTCTGAACACTATTTTTCGATGGCACCACTGTATTTTCCTTTCAGATTGAGAACCAAGATCTTCTGATGATAGTTTTAGACTGACTTTTAGATCAAAACTAAACTTTAGAAGGAAATTTGTTCAAAAGTTTTATATATACACCAAGCTGATCTTAAAAATACAGACAACAACACTACATTTAAAACATAAACATATAGGAAAAAGTAAGAATATTTCAATCTGTTGGGTAACACCAATGGTTTTATTGCACATAACAACACAGATCTACAACACCTGAACAGACAGAATTCACAAAACTTACCTTTAGGTACTCCTGTGTCTTGGACAGGATATTTTTCAGTCTGTTACAAAAAGATAAGAGAGACAGATGTTTGTTATTCTGAGTGTAATTGTGCTGGAGAAAGAGTATATAAAACTGCATATTTACAGTTCCATCTCTTAAATTGCTACTCGTTGATCTGTCTAGAATCAGACATAGTAACACTCATGCAGGAATCGAGATGCTACTAACACTACTGATAAGCATATGCAAAAGTAATAGAGATTGCTATTTTTAAAGGTATTGCTTTTTAGTGAAAAAAAAAAGAGATTGGGAAAGAAATTTTGCATTTAAGTAGCAAGATAATCTAGAAAAGGTAATGCATACCTGGAGGAACAGAGATGACTTCAAAAGCTCTTTTAGCAGATATAAGCTTTTACTAAAATTTTACTGTACTAGAAGAAAAGAATATTTTTCCCTTTTGCTCTAAAATTAAAAAACTGATAAGGATGCAATAGAAAACATTATTACTGAGTTTAATGGAATAGCTGCTGATTTCCAGGCATGTTATAACTTACTATTATACCTGCAATCCACCTCCTTCCCTATGACCCCTACCATTATGTAAAAGTAGGTGTGGCTTTTACAGAAGCTAGTAACCAAGCAAACAGATTAAAGACATCTTAATTTAAGGGAGTGGGGGGAATAAACAAACTTTCTTTTGTCTGAGGCACAGCAACTTTTCCCCACTTTTTAAAAACTCTCCTTAGCCAAACACAGCGTCTAATTTAGTCAGTTCACAAAAACAATCACAAAGTCTACATCTTTTATTAAAATCTGCTAACACAAATGCATGCACACAGACTGCAATAATGGATCACAGTGAAGGATCAGCATTTAAAATACTAGTGAAATTTTCAGAGTTTCCTGCTGACCCTCTGTTGCAAAGCTTCAAAATGGGAAGAAAACACCAAGGCAAAGCAATAGCTTGCTCACTTGTCATCCATAAAATAAACCAACGTGTTTCATTCTGTTTATGTAACTACATTAGACAACAGTCTTCTCTGGGCTACATGGCACTTTAACTCTTCCCCAGAGTAAGCAATCCATAGCAACACTGAAAAGAAGAACTCTTAAAAGACTTCATGGAATTTCATATTACTTTTACCTTATATCCTCCTGTCTCAGCATAAGACTGTCATGTTTAATATCCTAAGGCACAAAAACTTGGCGTAAGCGGTGTTACTCTGCTTGCAGCAAGCACTAGAGAGCGCTGTCCGGTGTCCCCCAAGGCTCACCCACGCCTGCTGTAAGGCGCTGCTGCTTGATCTTACCTTTCCATGACTTTAACTCATAAGACAAAAGAGCTACAGGAAGGAGTAACAACTCAGTACGACTGGAATTTTAAACCCTAGGTGGGTTTTCTTATCCCTCCAACCCACATAGAAAGAAGAATGCCCGCACCAATCTTTCTCGGTTGTTGGGGTTTTTTAAATTAAAAAAAAAATGGTACTGTCACAGCCTCTAGAGGCTATCCCATGGACAGCTCAGCTGACACGATCCAACTCGGCTTATGTACCTATTGGTATTCTATTTACACTTTAATTGTGCAAGATTAGTAAATTAAAACCCTATATATACTCGCCGTTTGAGTTCACATCCTTGAATGTTTTACCTCGCTTCTGCATTACATAACTGTAGAGAGCTATAATGGTTTGAACTGTATTAGACCAGAAACACATACCATTGTTAAGGAAAGAGTACTTGGATCCGTATCCTCCACCGGCTCTTTTGCTGCATGATCTGCTAGAAATAAGAAAGCTTTATCGCTGCATAATCCTCAAAATATTTCTGTCCGGCAATTCATATTTTGCTTCTTTGTCTGACCAAGATAAAGCACAGCTATGCCGCCCTTACCTGCATTGTGTCAAACTACACTTCCACAAAAAAAACATGACAAACTAGAAAATGTCCGAGCTACTAGCATATAGGTAAGAAACTACACGCAACAAGGAATCCCAACTCTAAGCTAACAAAAGACAGACTTAAATGAAAACCCTAAATTATTTTTCATCAAAATAAATAAATCACAAAGCAATTAGGCAATAAGGAATAAAATCCAGTAAATCTGCTAAAAGCTAAGTTTTGCCATCCAAGCTCAGTTTTTTCCTTAAAGCAATAATTCAAACAGTAAATATATCCATTACAACAAAAATTAATACTATAATAAACAGCAGACTGTAATACAAAACCTAATAATTAATACATATCTAAGGTAAATAATAATTATTTGTACACAATAGAATCACAAACTTCAATTCTATTAGCATCAAAAGGATACAAAAATAAATCTTCAACGCATTTGCAGGTGAATCATTAAATGTCAACCCCTCTGCACCGATGGCTGAACTTACAAATAATAGTGGGGTACTGACCAAAAGTGCACAGAGGACCTGAAACAAATCTCATACAGAAGTCAGGATTCACAACACCACTCCTGCAATTTAACATCATCATGCCATTTCCTCGAGGACTCTCTTCTGTTGATGAGTATCACGTTTTCAAATACTGAAAAGCATTTTAAATTCTGTAGTCGGATTTTCACTCCATTCTTGTCACTCTCATTCTGAAAGTCCTTACACTTACTACAAGAACACATGAAATGTTTTCAACCGCGGTCAGAAAGAGGTGGTTGGAATCAATATTTGGTGATTATCTTCTCCCTATATAGAAATCAGGGCATTTTAGAAGACAACTTAGTCCCAGAAATTAATTACAAAACGCCCAGTATAAACACCGAGCCCCAAAATAGCACAGAAGTTGCACAGACACTATTCTAACCAACTCAAATTTAGCATAATTGTTTATTATTATTGTTATTAGGGCCTGCTCCTACAAACCTACTCAACACAACAGAACCACAAGCTAAAGCATAAGACAACACAAGACAGTACAATAAACAGGCCTGAAAATCAAAAAGGTGGCAGCAGCGGGACAGAGGCAGCCCCAGCGCCCCGGGACAGAGCTGCTCTCCCTCCTGCTTCCATGGGGCAGCCCCACCAGCAGCTCCCGGGGGTACGGTGCAGTCCCCGGGCTCTTCCCAGCATTGCGGAGAGGGGTCTTCTCAGCGCTAATGCCCACAGGATGGCCACACGCGTTCTCCAGGCTGGTGGCACACCATCAGAGGGCTCAGACCTCCAAAGCTTGAGCGCAGCCTTTGCACAAACACACACTGAACATTTTACAAAGGCAGAGGTCTCTGAAACTTCAGATGAGCATGTTCACCCTGCAGTGCAAAGTTTAAGAAGAGGAGAAAACCCCAAACCAAACTCACACATTCTTGTCACGCATGCCCTTTTCGGCAAATATTAAATCCCTGCTCCAGAAACACGGTATTAACAGAGCACTCTGGATAAAGCCTGCCCTGATGGCAAGGGCCAGCACAAACCACATAAGCTTCCGAACTCAAATGCAGAGAGGGTGGGAGTCTGACCTGGATATGAAAAAATACAATAAGCTGGAGTAAGACGTTGCATGAGAGCAAGGCCAAAAATGGCGGATCCAAGTGGGAACTGTAGTGGAGAGCTGTGAAAAGAATGGAAAGGGAGCTGGGGCAAAGACAGAGGCCCACTCTGTAAAGGAAAGCTGAAAAAGGAGGAGGTACTGAGAGCCAAAGAAAGTCTCGAAGGAAGAAAGCCAGCCCAGGCACCCCTTGTCTCACTGTTTCTCCAGTGTCAGCAAAGACCCAGCAAACCCAGTGGCACAGCATGCAACTTGTCGTCAGCTTATTCTGGAGCCCTTACAGCTCCTCCTTATGAATTCTTGGCTGCATGAATAAATAAATCTTTCTTTCGCCCTTGTAATATAAGAGGAGCCTTAAGGTAGATGAAAGTAGGCCCCTCAAAAGGTCCACGCTCTGGTGAACCTTCGTGGCTACTGTAGCTACCGTTAAGGTATTCATCCCCCATCTTCTGTCACAACTCCAAGATACGGCCAAGGTACATCACAACACCAGTAATTATGTACTTTCCACAATCCAGAGGGAAGCATTGAAAAAAATGGGAGAAACTCCAAGAATACAGGCATTTGAAATAAGGATTCAACAGACTCCAGGGTGACCCTACAAGAAGTGATGGCGTACAGAGCGGTACCTCTGATTGACTCCTGCTTTCTAGGTCTCGCACAGAAACACAGTCACCATGAACTGTGACCTTGCATCTTTCTTGTTTTATCCATCCTGAAAAATATTTTAAGACTGTATTTCTCTCCCTGTGCTTCAATTTCTTCCCTTTCATTTTTATAATTCTTTACGAAGAACAACAATTTCCATTTTCTTAGGTTGTAGAGCACTACCAAGTTCCAACATTTTCTGTAAGTGGCATCTATGTCTACGAATATTTGTACCTAAGGATAAATGGTCCACATACTGGCTGTGGATGATTCACCATGGTCTTGTTGATCACTGATAGCTGGCAGATAATCTGAAAACCACAGACTTAACATTTAATTGTGAATAAGGCAATTAAAATGCCATGTCCCCTCTCTCTTCCCACACGTACCACCCACAGCATTCTGCAGCTCATCTCATACAGCTGGATGCAGGTGCACAAAACAGCAGGAAGGAAAGTTCTCTGTTTATCTCAAATGTAAAACATCCACAGTTCTGCATGTTGAAAGGTCAACAGGAAATACAGGTATCATCTGACTATTCAGTGCAGACCACCTGATTTCATGGTTACTTTGACAGACAGCTTGACAACAACGTGATTCAGGATCCCTCAAAAAAACCACTATCACCATACTCCCCACTGACAGCATACAACCACTGGCCTGCATTTAATTCCCCACACTCCTGCCAGGAACCACACGTGAGTTGACTCAGATGGACGTAAATCAGCATGTACAGACTGACTCGGACAGACATAAGCCAGGTTCGATGGCTGCTCCCAAGGACCCTTTCTGCCGCCCAGCACCCGCACACGGATGGCTCAGCAGCTGCCATGGCTCTTCCGCCAGAGCCTGTCCAGTACAACCAGTCGGCAACAGGAGCAGCAGACTTGTACCCATCACCACTGTTTCACTCTGTTCAATACTGGTACTCCAACGGGGATGCAACGCTGTGCACTTACCAGTGTGAACAATCAATTTTATTTATAAGCAGATTTATATATGTGTATACACACAGATATTCAAAACTTCTAACCCTACATCTGCTCTTCACCCTTGAATTGGAAGGAAGCCTGAAGGCGAGCTTTGGAGACCCCAGCATTTTGACCTTCAGGGAGGAGGGGGGTCGCAAAGCACCGTGTAGCAGAGGTGGTATTGCCCTCTGTTCATTTTGTCCCTGCAACACAGCCTGGACACCACCAGCAGTGAGTGAAGCGTGTAAGGTCTAACGTGGCTATGCAGTTCAAGCACGCACATGTAAGGCCCCTCTCATGCCAAGGCAGGGCACACACTTCAACAGTACAACTTAGTACAACTCCAAGCGATCACCCTAGTACTAGTGCTAAATAGAGAGTAACCCTTTGACCAAACCAAATCGACAACGATGCTTTGGCCAGAGGCATACAAACCTCAGATTTGGTTAAGAGGAGGAAACACAGCAAAGTATATTAGAATATTAAGTTCTCTGAAAAGTCTGAGTCCATCAGCGCTTGTGCATTTTTGTTTACTATTAACCGCTCAAAACTTGGTCACTGTCTGAGCAGACAGGTAGGGGAAAACCGCGATGCTGGCACACCTGAGAGGAGATACTCAAAGGTCACTCGCACCATTAGCCATGTAAGCTGAAGAGCGTGGGCTTCCTCACCACCTGGAGCCCGGGAGCTCAGCAAAATGCCTTTTTAACGTGCTGTTAGCAAGCACAGGCCGACTGATAAGCTAAACACCGGGGCAGGCTTGACAAGTTGCACTAAATCACACCAGCACCGCACGCGATAAATCATTACCACGCTTAATTACCGCGTGCGGCGGGGGG
>Ga0065711_1044153_pt1 | contig 14274 bp, 9 predicted proteins | sample Hoacrofraction12_FD_59098 | JGI IMG/M metagenome (GOLD analysis project Ga0065711, IMG submission 59098) | Hoatzin crop microbial communities from Cojedes, Venezuela - Epithelial fraction 12 v2 (version 2) | ecosystem: Host-associated > Birds > Digestive system > Esophagus > Crop | place...
TCACCCAGAGCAGGCTGCACAGGACCTCGTCCAGGCGGGGCTGGAATATCTCCAGAGAAGGAGACTCCACAACCTCCCTGGGCAGCCTGGGCCAGGGCTCCGTCACCCTCAGAGGGAAGAAGTTGTTCCTCTTGTTCAGACGGAACTTCTTCTGCTTCAGTTTGTGCCCGTTGCCCCTTGTCCTGTCGCTGGGCACCACTGAAAAGAGTCTGGCCCCGTCTTCCTGACACCCACCCTTCAGATACTTATAGGCATTTATAAGGTCCCCTCTCAGCCTTCTCTTCTTCAGGGATACCTTGCTCTCCCCTCAGAAACTCTGCCAGCAGAATCCTGCCAGCACAACCGGCAAGACACTGCCCTGGCACAGGCAAGCCCCCAGCTAAGAAAGGCTATGCCCGACTACATGGCACTCGTGTTGAAAACACGGTCAGGCTCCAGCCGCAATTTGTATCTACCTGGCAACAGTGAAGACCTCAACTCTTTCAGACAAAAGTCTCACTGGGAGTTCAAAATAGGCAATACAACAGATTAGAGAAACTATTCCGTACTCAAGGTTTCTAAAACTTGTTTGCATTCGGTTTGCTAACACTATTCATCCTTCAAAAGTAGATGGATCTTTCAAAATCCTTATTAAAAAGAACAGTCTTCGGCATGCAATTTGCTGAACCTTCAAGACAAGGTACGTTGTTGACTCCCAGTGTCTTTTTCCATTAGCTTGCTGACCGTAGCAATGAAAAAAAATGGGGAGAAAAGGAGGAAACTAAAATAAACTGAAAGCTTTTTCCACTAAGAAGCAGCTTTAGGAATTGAGTTGAAGCAGTCTATTAATTCCCGCAGCAAATGAGATTAACCGCTTTCATATTTGCGGCACTCGGCACTTAAGAGCGACATCTCTGATTTAGTGAGCAGCAGAATCAGGGATACAACAGACAATTTCCATTACTACTACTAATTGTGGTAAACGTGTTTGGGTGTTTTTTGCAGTCCTTGCTTTTCCCTCAAGCCACCTATATACCCCTCCTCTTTTATTTTTCTTCACTGTTCTGCCTGCTCTCCTAGGCATTGTGGTACCTGGCTATGCTCACAATTTTCTGAACACACTTTAGAATGAACATATCTGCCATGGCTTTGCTGATTAAATGAGACCCGGAGATCCCAGAAGCAGCTCAAGTGCTTCCAGACCACTTGAAAGAAAACCTGTCTCATGCAGCTCAGCAGGATTTCACTCCTGTACATCCATTTCCCCAAAATGCTCTGAGAAATGCAAAGCAAATAACAGAAGAAATACCAGGAAGTCAGGGATCTCCCAGAATCAGTTCTCTGGTACAGCTCCACAAGTTACTTAATCCCTAACAGAAATCAGAGACAAAAGGCAATTATTCAGTAGAGAAATACCCAGCTCTGGTTAGAACTTCCTAAATACCGAGAGACCACTGCAGCCCTGCCACTGCCTAACTCTATGATCTTCAATAACTACTCTGCCTCTCTGTCTCCCCATCTATTCTCTTGGAAACAAGTACACTGATGCTCAACTCGCCTAACAATTTTTTTTTCTCCTCCGCCAATAAATCCTTCCGCAGACCATTCGCACCTTTTTGCTCCCATACTTCCCTGTTCAATCCTCACACAGAGCCCTCACCTTCCTGACATCGCTCCTTCTGCAAACACAGATTCTAGTCAGCAAAAATAACATTGCCTACCCATCGCCAAGAACAAATACATGAAGTCAACTCAGACATCATTCTCCTCTGGGTTTTCCTAGTGCATTTTGCATTGTCTGTCTACTTAGATTACAAGGCCCTCAGAGCAAGGACACGTTGTCTTGTTTGACTTGTACAGCTCTGAGCACGCTGTTTGCACATAAATAATATTAACAGCAAGGATAATACCGGTTTGGCCAGTCTCAGTACACACAAAAATGAGGTGGTAAGCGCTTCTGGTTTTTTCTTCCTCCCTTTTACATAAAGAAATATCATATTTCTTCTCATTTTTCAGGGACTTATAAACCTGATGGAACTGCATACACCAAGGCTCTGAATGTTTAATGCTTTTGCTGAAAAGCACTCTGTGTTCACGCAGGAGAAGCAGCAGGACAAATATTTTCACACATTATCAGATAGCCAAGTGAAACGGACTCCACCAGAATTTACAACTGAAGGCTACTAGAATTTACAACTTGCGAAATTGTGGCTGCCTGTATTTTTTCTCATTACAGTGTGCTTCCCAGAGATAGAGAAGTCACTTTTTTTCCCCCCCCTTTTTTTTTTTTTTTTTTTTGCCATCTACTGTCTCACTACTTCCTAGTTAAACCTTGTCTCAAGTTATCAACACTCTCGGGAGAGATAAGCTTCTTCTCACTTACAACCTGTCACTAATAATCGAACTTTCAAGACTCCATCTCGAAAAGAGACTACTGGAGGCACACAGGTCACAGGAATTAACTGCCACCAGTCTTTGCAGAAAACTAAGCTCATCAATCTATAGCTCCTCGTCATAATTAGAATAACGGCTTCGAAAATTTGGGCTGATGTTGGCTCACTCTTATGCCACAAAGACTGCTGATTAAAATCTTGGTGTGAAAGTTAATGATAAGTGCTGCTGGCGTTGTCGTGGCGACAGGGACAAACAATTCCCTTGCCGTGACATTTTCAATGTCCTGCAGAAGAAAAACTGTCCTCTTTAGTGTGGCACTGTATGAAGCTTATTTATGGCTACAGGGCTCGCTGGATTGATGACTGTCGTAACACACTGTCAAATCCTTTACTGACACATTCGTTTTTTGAGCCCCTGGTGTGGCAGAAATAAAACACAACAAAAATGTGAAAGTATTATTTATCAGTTGCTGTTTGAGTAAATAGCAGATGAAATAAATTTGGGATATTTTTGTACCCAGACGTGCACACATCTCCCTACATTTATTAAATACATTAGAAACAAAAAGTATTTAATGCACTTGAAGATTCTCTTACAGATTTTGACCACAGTTCTGCAAAGGATTTTTAACAGACAAAACCGCAAAACAACTAGCGCAGTCAACAAAGCTTTAAGAATACAACACTGCTTACACTGTTCGTAGCAAAATACAGCATACTGCACACTCGGCATTGAAGTTTAAGAGCTCTCACCAGAAATGGCCTCCTCTTTGTTGCGATACTGAATTTCAGAAAGATAGGCTGAGGTTTCAGTGACCTTACTGACAGTAGCGTGCCTCAACATCAATATCTTCAGCTATTTTTTTATTAGTTTTTGAAATGAGGAGGTGCTACTTGTGTCTCCTCTTCCCGACAATCTTTGTTCCCCTCGCTTTATATATAGCCAACATTATTCGTTAACTTTAAGGCTTTTGGTGACTTCCTGTAGCTTTTACTATCTGCACTGACCAACCATTACCAGACCATCACCCTAGGCTACAACATGTGAATCTACGGTCTGATCACCATCATAGAGAGATCCAAATGGATGCCTTAAACCTCTGCATTGCACACACTCAAAAGTTTCTGTATATAGATATTCCATAGTGATCACTTCTTCAAGAATCACGCTTATTTTAGCTTCCAGGCTCAAAATCACTAAAAGAGGATTCCTCTGCTTCTAAACTCAAAAGCACCTCTGCCTGTTGAGGAATTGGGGGAGAGGCAAGGTTGCCAATATAATTTACTGACTCCCAGTATCAGAAAAAGAAAATAAAGAAATTAAATAAACCCACTGTCCTTTTCTCACCTTTTTGCCAATGGAATCCTCCAGCCCTATTTTAAAAATATTTATCACGCCTCTTCTAATCAAAAAATCCTGGAGGAGAGAGGCATCAAAGAAGCATGCTGTCCTCTGACCATGCTTAAATATGAAGGCAGTGAGCAAAGAGCTGTCTTCTGTATTCAATAATTGCAACTCCATCAATGCTACCCAGAGGTACAGCACAAAATACAGAGAAACATCTATATGTAAAAGGAAACCCCTGCAACCTACTTTCTGCAAAGGGCTGTCCAAAGTCAGGACATCGTATCTAGTCGTAGCACTGACTACACTCTCAATGCACTCAGAGCTCATTGTCTTGGCAGACAGATGAATTAACAGGGGGATACACTCCTAAGTGAAGACGGGAATTGCTCGTCACTGGAGGGCCATTTCTCAGCATTTACTGCAGCCCCACGCATAGAGACAGGTTGCTTCCAAGACTAAAAGAAATTCAAACCCTAATGGCCGCCAATTTCAAAATTTCTTGACTGAGTGTGATTAGGTGTAAGTACAGTTTGAAAGGAATGCGATAGTTACATAGAAGCTCTTCAACCCTCAGAATTTGGCTTACCTTGCCCACCATCTACATACATCCCCCCACTAATCCCCAATTCCAAATCGTTCCCACCACACCACGTGCCCAGCCAATGCAAATACTTCCCAACTTCATTTCCACTTGTGAAAATTCCTGAAAGTCATCAGGAGTGCTGTCTTCTTCAATTGATTTTAACGTATTTCTCAGACTTGGAAATTCTCTTAGCACATTTACATGCAAGTGGCTTCAAATCTGGGCCCAATTAAATTACAGCTTCTCTCAAAGTTGGGCATTTGTCAGTTTTAATAATTGCCATTTATCTATGCTGCACTGCCAGTACTTTGAATCTTCTCTGGTTTTATATTATTTTGAATTACAACTTCCGATTTTGGGCTTTATAAAGGTAAAAGAGCTTACACCTCCTCTTTAATCTAGTATCTCCTAACTACTCACACACTGCCAATGCTCAAAGGCCCATCAGCAATTAAAGCGTATGAATTAAAATGCCCAAGTTCGTCAAGACGCTTATGGATCTTTAAACAAATGCTCTAATTTACTTCACAAAACATTATGAAATAATTTTAGTCAAGGAAATTAAGACTCGATCCTTCAAAGGTATCTTAAAAAAACCGAAGTCCTATTTTAACAAAATTAATCCTTCAGATTTCTTTAGAAACTCTGGAAAGTTTCAACTGATACTGAACCATATTAATATACAACATTATTCAGAATTGTGTGAATTTCTCTACTGAAGCATTCAACCCTCCAAATCAATATACAGCAAAATAAATCTGCCCCTCAACAATTTCAAGTCCTAAGCATTGACATCATCCGTACTTGATTTATTCAGGTAATCACCACGCTAACTACAATTGGCGGTCTTACCATATAGCAGAATATATACCTCTTGCTAAATTACTGGTGAACTTTTGTACATAGTTTTGTCTCTGAGAAAACCAAATGTTTTATTCTCTTCATTTGTAGCATTGTTCATATGTTGATGTCTGCACGTTATATTGCCTCTTCTATAAAGTAAAAGGCAGTTAAAGTACCTAAAAACTGAACAGTCCTACCAGTGAGAGCCTAGATCTTGGACAAAGGATGAATCGGTCAATGATCTTTTCACAGGTCAAGCTCCATCAGCTAAGCTCCCATCTGCCACAGAAGTTTTGAGCATAACTACTGTAGGTACAATTTACTCCATTTTTTAAAATGTCTTGATAATCACATTTTTCTGGCTGGTAATTCATTAACACAGCAGCAAAGAAATTACAAGAATACTTCGAAAAGCGAAATTTCAATTCTGTTTTAGCTTCTTATTGAAAGGGAGCTGCCTTTAAGGGAACAACACTGGTCAAGATGTAGACATTTTCTCAACTCTTTCAAAGACAAAATTTCACAGTGTGAGTTGCAAATGTTGGTTGCAAGTCTCAGTGACGTCAAAAACAGGTCTCTTTCTGTGGTTTTTTTTGACAGCTTCAAGTAGTGCCAGGCCACAATGACAGTGAGATTTTGAAATGTCTGCTCAGTGACTTAAAACAGCACAACACTCTCTAGCACTGACCCAGCTAGAAATAGGAATTTCCATAGGACCCAAATTATTGTTCATGGATAATAACCACAGGTCTGATGTCCCACCAATTCATTTATGTTAGTCAGAGTTTAAAACAATTAAAATGCAAACACATTAAACATCTACTTTTATACTCCGTCTTCAAAATGAGCAGGTTTTGATCTACTCTGTTTTGTATTATAAAAAAAATAAACTTTATAAAATTGGCTTTCATTGGTTTAGATTTAGATTTCATTGTGCTTAGTGAGTGGGCTCCCGATCATATGCCTGCAAGGTACCTGTGCTGGCTCCCTGCAGTTGTAATTTATAAATGGTATAATTACAAAGCAAAATTAATATAGCAGAAGTCGTGATCATTTTATTCCTTTGTCAACTCTGTAAACAATACAGAGATTTCAGGTCAACGTATCTAGTAAATGCTGCAGAGCTTCATGTAAAGATTTGTGACAAAACGTCAGCCTTTCTTTGCTTTGTCAGTTTGCAACTCAAACTTCTTCTGTGATAGGGTTTTTAAGGAGGGGGAAGTGTAGCGTGCTAAAACGGTTATAAAGTACAGTTTATACCCTTCTTATGCCTGATGAAAACGCTGAGTGCGCCACTTGGAAACTCTGGGTGACTAAACAGATTGTCAAATATAAAAAAAAAAAAAAAGAAACTCTAGCAGTCAGTTTTAATTTTTTCATGGCCATCAGCTTTTCTTGTCCTATTAGTTACCATAACAGTAACACAGTGTTGAGCAAAATACCAGAAGCTTTCATTAGAGCCATTAACATAATTTGATAACTGATGGTATTTGATTTCTGACTTTTGAACTTTGACTTAAAGCTTGGTCTAAGATGTAATCTCACTGATTGGATGTTTTCTAAAAGATGAACACTTCATGTTACATTGCTTTGTTAACTATAATTCATGTTCATATTTGTCAAAAATTATTTTATTTAAGAAAGAAGTAATAATGATGAAAGATGTGACAATGTTAAACCCATGCCATCTTCCCTCAAATGATTAAAGCCCAACTTAAGGATTGCTCAAAATAAACTGAAGTTATGCATGCCATAATACATATATACAAATAAAAGCTTTTCAATAAAGTATTAATGGTTTTGCTTAACTTAAAAAACAATAAATTAAAAGACCAGTACTAAACCCAGCTATATCAGATGCTTCAGATGTTCAGGATGTTCTACTTATAACACAGAATTCCATTACACAGTGTTTTCCTGATCTTTCAACACAGAGGCAAAGTAGTAAGCAGAGGTTTTTCAGTTCCTGTCTCTACGGGTGTGACTAGGGACTTTCAGAGGCTGACAGAAGCTTCCCCTCTGCCCATGGTTCTTCCAGCCATAAACTTGCTCTGTTCCCTCAGCCTGTGGCCGCATCAGTGTTAGGGCTGGAGGTAAGCCTTGTCTCCTGGGAGGGCTCCGCCGCCCGGTACCCTGCACAGGCAAGATGCTGCCAGGAAATCTTCAAGTGTAGGCAGTTTTCTCTCGTAACCAGGCTCAAGAAGCTCATGCTTACCTGCAAATCACAATAGGGATGTGTCCAGGTCAATTACTGCAAGTCTTGGGCCTCTTTAGAATGGCAACCAAAGGAACGCAATGCAAATAAAACCAGGATGTCTCAGCTTTTGAAACTATTAATAGTTCTAACAAATGAGTAAGGTTGGTGGGGAGGAAGGGCTTTCTAATCGCAGAATCACAGAATAGTAGGGGTTGGAAGGGACTTCTGTGGGTCATCTAGAATTGGTCAGCTTAAGGACCTGAAAGAGACTTTAATGTACAAAACATCCTATGTGCATACAGCACAATTGGCCTGCAACAATAATAATAGATATTGTATCATTTATGTCATAACAATGATCCTCTCTAGGCACTGTGTACAATCACACAGATGCTTTGAATGTCCTTTTATGGGATCTTTATTAATATATTTAGTAATATATCGCTTCATCTCTTTATTTTTAATATAAAACTTTATCTCTGTATTTTTAATATAAACCCTACATCTCTACAGCTGCATTAAACTATCTTCTTACAAAGATTCCAGTTTGGTTCACTGGGGACTGTAAAAACAACGGCTCAAATTCAGACTCCTTGGCAAAATTGTAAGTGTCAGAAATAGTCAAAATGTACAAAACTTTATAGCATACTAATCTAAAATACTATGGAGGAAGAGAGAAGGTGAAAAAGGATCAGGAATATGTGGCACTTTTTTTAAAGTCAGAGATCACATTTTCAGCTAACCTTGAAAAACCTACGAAAAAGAATTTTGTGATATTCATGCCTCATTAGGATGCAGTAATCTTTCAAAAGTGAGGAGGGCTAATAAAATTTTTAAAGTAATTTTATACATAACATCCTTATTCTTCTAAACAAATAGTGATTCAGTAGGTTTAGAAAGTACTGAAGTCAAAATAAGAATATTTACTTTTTAAAGAAAATTGTTATTTCTAATTTCTAAGATTCAGGTAATGAAAATGAGTAAACTGCTCTTATATCTAATAAATATAAACAAAAGGCAAGATGGAAGAGATGTTCCACACCTCACCCACCTTTTATACACAGCCCACCAGTCCAGAGGTAACATTAAACCAACCTTTTCCAGATTTCTTAGGGTGGAATTTAAGGCTCCTGTGTTTCATCAGGAATATTTTCCATCAGAAGTTCCTAAAAATCCTCTCTGAAAATACCTGATATAGGGGCAGGGCTCTTATTTGCCTTAGATTTGGAATGTCTATCGTGAGTTTAGGCGGCAATCGAGCAAAGGACAGAGATTAAAGTTTTGAAGTCCATCATAGTAAAATCTTCCCCCCACAGTGTGTGGTCAGAGAAAAGACGACTCAAAAAAGCATTTTTTGGTTTACAAAAGGACTCCAGCATATGAGGCTGAAGTCTAGTCACAAAAACATGCTAGCTCTTGGCACCTCATCCCATGAAGTGGGCAGAGACACAGAACTGTGGGGCTGTTGTCTTCATGCTGACTCTTGTATTGTTTTCTCTGTGGTTCAAGTAAGAGTATAAAATGTGAACATGCATGCCACTACTCAAAAATAATTGCTTTTTCATGCATAGAAGACACTAGCTGCAAAGATAAAATATACTTTGGATCCCACTTCACAAAGGAAGACACATTCTGCTGATTCTTTCAACCTCCCAGCAGATCAGCTTCTCTAAGTCTGAACACAGTATCATTCATGATAAGAATTTCCTTATACTTACTGTAATATTTATATTTACTGTAATAATCAATTTGCTACAGGATAAATACCTTTCCATTTTGCTACCACAAAGTTTTAATTCCTAGTATTTATAAGACACATTACCCTGTTACTGAACTCAAACTTTGCAACAAACATCAGGAAAGTTAAATCTCAAGCAACCATGGGATGCTTTTCATTATAGAAAATCAGAATCCTGAAAGCATGTTGCACTACTAAAATGACATATCTGGTATTGCAAACAAAACGCACCAGAAGTTGTCACAAAAAATATGAACATTCTCAGAAAAGTATCCTAGATCCATGATTTTCAAGTACTGCAAAACTAGTATTGCACAGAAGCGACCTTAGTTATTCACAAAGTCCCTAATATCCCCACAGAGGCGACGTGTGCAGCATCACCCAGAGACACAAGAGCACAGTATACCTTGCCCCCTACATAACGTATCTAGAACACATGGAAGCAAAAAACCTACTGAGTTAAAAAGCTTACACAGTTTGTTCTAATGTATCAGTTGTGAAGACGTGCAGAAAAACAGAAAAACCCCCATTGCTCTAATGCCTGAATGCTAAGCTGTGAATGAACCAGAGGATATATTCTGTTCCTAAGTGATAGAGGACTCTATCGCTATTCTACCATATCAAAGAAAAAGAGGCTATTAAACATCATGCATAAAATAACATTTAGCAAGGAAATAATGATAATTAGTTCACAAAAAGGACATTCAGTCAAGTTCTAAACCATTGCTCCGAGTTAAGGATTACTCATATCTAAGTTAAATCAAGTAAAACTTCCTAAGCGCTCCCTTAAAGAATACCTGAAAAAAAAATACAAGGAACTACCCAATTCATCAGGCTTTGTTCTGTTAAAACCAGTGAATTTTCAGGAGATTTTGACATATCTTTTTTGCCTGCAAATTCAGCCTATTTATTGGAAAACAGATAAATATAGTTTGGTTCTATACAAGCTCTGAAATGAGCATTCAGGTTAGCAGGTGTAAATCAGGTTAGAAACCAGTACAACCAAGGGTGAGGAACAGACTCTGCTGGGCACTGTATAAACACAACAGAAAAATAAGGACTATTAAAGATGGAGAGGAAAACCTAGCAGTGAGACCTGTCCCGCTATCGTATACTTGAAACAAAGTAATGACTGCCACTTGACTTGTTAAAAAAGGCAAAAACAAAAAACAAGAACAAATTCAGGAAGGGATAGTACAGCACTCCTACTCCTAAGGAAGGACAAACACACAAATGTTCTGTCCTATCTATTTCTTTGCTACGTTATAAAGCTGGATCACATATCATTAAATGCTGCTTATTACAGGCATGCTGAATTATTTCCCATCACTTCACAGACCCAACGCTGATAACTTATTTCTTCATCTGAGTGGCAGAAATTATTTTGCAAAAGTAGGAAGTGAGTCTGACAGCTGTTCCTTTTGCCATCATCCTAGTAGCAGTGCAACAGAATATGAAGCTTCTAGACAGGTACAGTTTTCTACATGCTGTGATTCAAAGTGTCCCATTCAGACAAGATTACGGTATTCCCATTGGCCAGGTTGCATAATAGAAATAAAAGTAAATTGTAATAAAAGATTGCCACAGGATCAATGTCTCATACCTTAAAATTGAGCATTTTGGCTCTGCTTCAGCATTCATCAGCCAGAACCTATTATCCTATGACAATATTCCATTTCACTGATATCTGTTCATTATAAAATATATATATTTACAGTATTTGGAAGGTGATTTTTAATGCTGTGAATGCCCTTTAAAAGGAGACTATTTTAGCATTATAGATTCTAAATGACTAGTCAAGATATTCAATTCCCTGTTTAAATCTTTAAATATACTTAGGAATTCCTTATTTCAATAGACTTTCTAATGCCTGTTCCTTTACTGTTTAAATATATATTACAATGTAAAATGAGAAAGGTCTTCATTAACTCATTGCAACTGGGGGAACTCACCTTTGTAGGGGTATTAGTTTCAGTCATCTATCACACTGCATTACCAATAACCACGGAAAGCGACAATAATATATTTAGGTACATCGCTATATTTGAACAAGCCTCAGGGATTTGGGTATCCCAACCCATTACATGTGAAAACCCTAACTCTGACGCCGGACTAACAAACACGCTACATTCTACCCATGCCCACCGCGTATTGGGAGTCTCAGCCTCAGTCGGTTACCTCATAAACAGGACTTTACAAAAAATTGCTATTGACAGAAGTCTTGTGTTGTTGAGAGATCTTTTTTATCCCAAGGAACTCAACAGGAAATTGCATAGCCTTTTTTTTTCTGTTTTTAAGAAGAAAATTCTTTATTTAGACAGTGTATTTAAGGAGAATTTTAAGTAGTAATAAAAGCAGTGAAGTCTAAAAACTGTACAGAGAAAATACCTTGTAGTATCTGAGAATGAGCACGGTATTATCAGTGTTAGCATACTGATGACCCAGATGGTATTTGTACGTTTGAAGTATGACATCTTTACTCCTCTGTCATCCAACACAAGTAATTAACAATAATCAAGTGGGTGTTAATTGGATATAATGGAACAATCTCCAGTCAGCCTGAGCCTACTATTTGCCTCTTACTAGTAATTATGAACACTAAGTACTCACGCTAATCTCCTCCTTCTCACTGAAGCCAAACAGAGGTGCAGTATTTACTCAGCTGATAGCTTGTTTTGTCTGCAATTTAGTCTGTTTTAAGCCAAGAAACTCATAATTTGCAGAGCCGTCACCAGCTGCCAGGATCACACAAAAGAATGCAAGGCCCTAGATGACAGCAATTCAGTATATATCATCCAGGAAAAAAAGGGACTGACCTGTTACAACCACAGCAGCCACAACACCTGGACACCTAAAGACTGAAAACTAGCCATTTGTATAACATCTGATAAGGTCACATTTCAGATCCATATTTCTCATCCAGAAAATATGCTGTTTAAACAGAAAACTTCCACAGCGGCTATTCTTTTTCTGTGAAAGACTATAACAACCCTTTTTCTGATAGGAAAGTTGTGAACAATCTCAGCCACATCACTGTAGAATGTGCTTGGCTGTTTGATTACTATTACTGTAGCAAATTGAAAGTATCTTATCAAAAGTGACCATTAGAAACATATTACCAGCCATTAAGCAGATGGTTAGATGTTTTAAAATAGCTTTTACATAGTAATAGAATCCAGAGTAGTCAGCCTTATTTATGGTTATTAAGGGCAAAAAGGAAAAAAAAAAAATAAAAACAATGAAGGATTTTTTTTGTGGCAAAAGGGGGCACTTTTCAGTGGTTTTGCAATACCATTACGTAACTAATGTATGAATCAGAGAATTCATTACAACACTCAAAGCACACTTAAATGCTATTAAGTTTACTTCTTATGTTAAAAATAATCTTTCCATCACTGTAAGAACTGGATTGATTCAACATATCAGAACATGCATAAAAGGGTAGCACATCAGATTAGGCAAACCAGTTTTGAGGACAGCTGTTAAGAATTATTCTCAGGAAATTGTTTGCATCATTTAATCCATCCCAAACTTTGCTTGGTTTAAGAGGGATTGCACTGGTTTGTGCAGAGACATATTTTTTCTGATGCTACATGTAGATGTCATCACTATGTCAATAACTGAGACATGCATTGATTTACAGAAATGATACACTATTTGGAATACAATTACTGATTGATGCAGAAGGCCAGAAATACAGACCATTAGGTACCATTATATTATTGATTCCATCATTAAATTTGGGAAAATCACTCTATGCATGATGAGAATCTTGCAATTTTCCTGTGTCAATTCACATCTGCAGTTGGGGCTTCAACTTACAGAGTTTAGATAAGAAACAGAAGCATAGGGAGCTTTTAAATCAAATACCACAAAGCGAACTGCAAAGCAAATCACGATAAACATACACTAACGCGAATAATATCCAAACGTTCTAGTGGCACCTCGTAATTCTGTAGTGAAAAGAAAAAAGTATCCTACCCATGAAATTCAGGTAAGCTTAACTATATCAACTACAATTTTCACAAATAATTATTAGTACTTCCCAGCCATCACATCTACCCTTTCTCCATCATGGAGTTAAATGAGTGTTACATGTTTAAATCAGAATTTCTCCGATGTTTTCTTTTTAAGTAATTTCTTTCAAAATTCACCCAAAAAAGAACTTCAGAGAATTCTTTTCACACTTCTCCCAAATAACATGCGTATTTTTAGTCCAAAATTTTCCTAAATCCTCTTTAAATTAATTTTAGGATTATACCTCCATAGATTTCTAGTCATCCTTCTGTCATGACCTCCAAGGAATGATCTAGTAAAGTCCATCCAGTGAACTCCTGCTGCTCATGGATACATTAACACTTCTGTGGACTGGGCATGCTACTTAGAGAAACAGCATTTTCACTCCTGTTAAGCAGAAGCAAAAAGCGCTACCAGAACACAGGATTAATCCAGAAGGGCCAGATTACTAATCCAGCTACTCTCAACCACGCAATCTTTAGAAAAAAAAGAATTAAGGAGAGTTGCCATGGCTGGACCAGTATTACGAGACCAGAAGTGACCACCATGATTCAAAACTACACAACTTATTTACCTGCACAGTGCACTAGCTCAGATGGGATCTCCAAAGACTACGCTGCACTTTGCGTTTCTAACTTCCTAACGCTGTCACTGACCTGAAGGGGAAGAGGAAGAGAGGCAGTGGGGATTAAATACCCAATTTACTGCACCACAACAACAATGGATGGAAAGGAATGGTGGAAAGGTAAAAGCATTCACCTGAGGAGACATGAAGTGCAAAAATCTGAGGTAGTACTCATGCAATTTAGGACAGTCTTTTACATCACAAGAGCATTCCTTGATTGTTGGGTTGGTTCCTAAAGAAAGAACACAGGTGGAGAGATTTTGATTAAATGACAGCTTTATTTAGGATATACCCACCTGCAGCACCTTATTTTGATTAGTTCTAATGGGAATTAGCTTTACAATCATGCACTTTTCAGTTTGCCAGCTGTTTTGGATCCTGCTCTGAAACACTTCATCTTATACATGGGCAGAGGGTATTCCCATTTGGCAACTACATCAGCATTTGGTACTGCACAGGAAGCACTTACAAAAATAGGTATTTCAGTCACAGTACAGTATCCATTACTAAATGGCTACTCCAACAGCCTTTTTTTTTTTTTTTTTTTTTTT
>Ga0065711_1044154_pt1 | contig 14274 bp, 16 predicted proteins | sample Hoacrofraction12_FD_59098 | JGI IMG/M metagenome (GOLD analysis project Ga0065711, IMG submission 59098) | Hoatzin crop microbial communities from Cojedes, Venezuela - Epithelial fraction 12 v2 (version 2) | ecosystem: Host-associated > Birds > Digestive system > Esophagus > Crop | place...
TTTTTTTTTTTTTTTTTTTTTTTTTTTTTGTTTTGAGGAAAGCTGGCATGCCTCCATTTAATGCATGTACACAGAAGAGCTTTGAACAGACTGGATACCAAATGCGTTATTTTAGGAGACTATCCAGCATGTCTTTAATTTGTAAGCCATCATTTATTGTAAGGGTTTTCCTTTATTTTGTTCACTTGAATAAGTAGAAAGCTCAATCACGACCTTTGCAGAGCAGCTCAAAACAATGTCACTTCTAATTAAACTTATTTCAGAATTCAAGCTGGAGAAGCTTAACTACAAAGGCTAACCACAAAGCTGAGGAAAGAAAAGTTAACCTACTGCACTAACATCACACATGAAATAAAAGTTGTGGCTGTGCCTGCAAGCTTATGTCTACACTTATTAAAATGTGATGTTATACCACATTTCTACTTTTCACACTTTTAACGCAGGTAAGGAAATGGTACTCGAGGAAGCTTTTGGAAAGTCTCTTATTTAAACAGCAAGTCATAGAATCGCAGAATGGTTTGGGTTGGAAATGACTGTTAAAGATCATCTAGCCCACCCCCTGCCATGGACAGGAACATCTTGTACTAGATCAGGTTGCTCAAAGCCCCATCCAATCTGGCCTTGAACACTTCCAGTGATGGGACATCCTCAGTTTCTGTGGGCAGCCTGTTGTGGTGTCTCAGCACCCTCACTGGAAAATATTTCTTCCTTATGTTCAGTCTAAACCTACCCTTTTTTAAATTTAAAAATGCTTCCAGTATATAGTCACTACTTTGTTTTATTGCAAAGGCAGAGTGAATACTGTGTTCATGGTATGGCTTAAGGCATGGTGGGAAGCCGTCTCCTTCTGACTGGACTGAGAAGTTGGTTCTGAGACGAGCTACTCTCTGGAAATTTCATCCAGGCTCAGCAATCTATAAATAGTGAGGCATGCTGTTGGTGAGGAAGTTTTGGTGACTGTGAGCTCTGAACTGCTGAGCAAATTGTATGAGGGAAGCTTAGAAGTATGTGGTGGACCTAGAAGGAATAAGATAGGTTTCCAGTCAGGTTGTGATAAAGGCTGGGTGAGGGTTTCAGAGAAGTAATGAGGTGGAAAGAAATCTAAAACCAAGCAGATTAGAGGTGAAGATATCATCTCTCTTCCTGGGAAAAATCCCCACACCAGGGCACTCAGACAGAAGAAGCTTTAAGCTTGGTACTGTGGGCAGTCTTGTGTGCACTCACCTTCCCAGCAGAGACTTCCAAGTGATGAAGCTGGAAATTTTTTTGCAGAAATCTGTTTCATTTTTTGTCACATTCCTGTCTAAGATTGACTGCTGTGTATGCAAGTAAGTGTGTTACACTTGTGTAGTGCCTTCTAAAGCAAACTCCCCTGCATGTGTTTGTAAACTGCATACAGAGTGACTTTTAATTACCCCTTAAAAAATCAAAAACCATGTCTGAAATGTATTTTCAGTGGAGCTTTTCTGTATTTAAAAGAAATGCAGCTAGGAGTGCTATATATAGTCAATGATCTGTGTATTTAATGATGATAGTACCCCATAAATTTATAGCTGGCTACACATTGATTGCATTATGTGTGATATCTAGAATTTATTGGTCAGTAACAGGGGTTGTGAAACAGTTATCATGGTCTCAAGTTGAATCTAACTAGGAACGTATTTTTAGTGTCTCAGATTACGTCCCTGCAGGGACTATGAGCATGACAGTGACTGTGATGGTTACATTCCAGCAACAAGTTAGGTACATGCCCTCAAGAGAAGAAAAAGCTTTGCACTTTCTGTCATGAGTGGAGAAATGGTTTTACATGGACCGGTAAAGATAGCAACAGTTGCCATAGGGCTTACAGTAATTTATGCAGTTCTTTCCCAATTGCTTATGTTGGACTGTCAGGTGGAAGACAACATGTGAAAATAATTCTAGCTCAGCTTCTAACAACAAAACTCTTGAAACTTTTTAATAAATAACATATACACAAATACAGAAAATGACAAGGTGACTGTTGCAGGAGCAGCAACAGTGCAATAAATGTACTTACTGAAATAGATAACTTGATTTTATCAGCTGCAGTCAGTGAAATAGATCACTTGATTGTATCAGCAAATTGAATAGTATTTTGCTCCAAGATTCACCATTAAGACAAATAGTATATCCTGCTAGTTCAGAAGTTTCATATGTTGTCAAAAATATATTGGCTAGTATATTAGCAGGGAAAAAAGTTACAGCTTTGGGTTTCCCATGATCGGTGACATTTATACATAGCATGAGAACTACCTGGTGGCAATTTTTAAATTCTTCAAAGATGATAAAGCTAGGGATGATGGAGAGTCACTTTCAGTGTCTGAAGAATAGTTATATTTCTTCCACAGTCTGCTTTGTGGTACAGGCTTAAAATTAGAATAGTCTCATTCTGTATGACCTGAAATTTATCACATAATGCATTTATTGAAGGGTCAGTTACAATAAAAAATTGATGAAAAACCCATAAAAGTTAATTCTTATCTATATAAAAACATACCATGACAAAGCAGAAAAAGTGAAAATAGGCTTCTCAGTGGTATACATCAGCTTCAATGACTTGACCTCATGATTTTGCCTTAACTGAAGAAGATTACCTTTACTTGATTCAGCCACTTTCTATGAAAAATGTTGACTTTTCAGGAAATTGCAAGCATTTTCAATGATCAAGAAACTGGATATGAATCTGTTTGGTAAGAATTATTATTTACTAAAAGACTCAGTGCAGCATCTGCACTTGCTTCAGAAGTGCTAGTAGTCTAATGGTCTATCTTCAAATCTTAGTTCTTACAGTCCTTTTAAAACTCACAGAATTTATTAAGTCGTTTCCTACCTCGTAATGAGCAGTGGGAAAATTTTTTTCCATGTCTAAAGACAGTACAATTCACCAAGCCTTCCAAGTATTGATTTTGTTGAAGATAAGCTTCAATTTAAAGTTTTTCAATTGTATACATTGAGAGTTTTGAAACAGATTTCAAAAGAAAGACTGCCTCCTTCATCCTATTATGTTCTTGCAGTCTTTACTTTCAGAGGATTCTCACCTTCCTTTCAGTGAATACGTGTTGACAGTGTCAAAATCTTCACAAAAGTGAGTCCTGAATGAGCTTCAAGCATTTTTTCAGGACCTAGATGACATTTGCAGAGTCTATGGCAAAGTGAAGACAGGATGACCTCCTGGTGCTCTCTCTAAGGTGAAATTGCTTTGCAACTCAAAATAATACTTTGTAGGCTCAATTGACATGACAGTCCTTGAGATACCGGTAAACTGCTTGCTGAGAGAACTGACCCTGCTTCGGCAGGAGAGTTGGACTAGATGACCCACAGAGGTCCCTTCCAACCCCTACTATTCTGTGATTCTGTGATTCTGTGACTTGCCTCCAAAGTTAATTCTGACCCCGAGTGCCTAGAAGAGGTCACTAAGGGCTTTTCCATTTCTGCAGTGAAAGGCAGCTTTCCTCTACGCAGAGATCTCTCTGTGTGTCCCAGACTCATAATATGCAGTAACTGGTCCACAGCTTCTCACAGCACCATACTGCACCACAAAGGTAAAATATTTGTAACGACAAGTTTTAGCTTTGCCAGCTTTCTACTGGTTAGTGTATAGATGGCAGTTGTTTATTACACCTTTCTTACTGAAGATTCACTGCAGCTGAAGTGTCAGATGCAGCTGACTTTTTTAAAAGGAGTTTTTTGTTTAAAAAACCATTCCTTTTCAGTCCATAAAGTACCAGAATTTGCCCCCTGCCACATTTTTCAAAATCCCCATGTTTCTTTTCTATGGTTTTGTTTTGAAACCATGTTTGGAAAAAGATTGCAAAACAGATTAAAAAATTGCAGGCAATAAAATCTTGGACCCCTTGGACCCCCCTCCACCAAACAGAGCAAATCCTGATATTTCCTGAACAGGTCTGCTTTGTACCTCTCTGATGTACACATTTTGCATTCCCAGGTAGATGATGTTTGTTTAAATAGCACTTTATTCTCTTTGAAACTAGGGAAGAAATGCTATAAAAGACGTTACCATATACCTCTTGTCTTCCCTGCTCCTGTCTCTTCCTACTACAGCAGCTAAAGCAGACCTTTTGTGAGGTTTTTGGAAATGCCTTTCTTTCTGTTTCTATCTCTGATTACCATTAATTGGAATAAAATCCTGGCCCCAGTGGCTACATTTGTGCTGCTAAGTAACATTAGGCTGAGGTCTACTTTTCGGCCGTGAGGCCAAATGACACAAACTACATCCAAACTCCAAGGCACTTGACCTTGTGCCTTCACTGGGCCCCATATGGCTGTAAGGCAAAACTGTTATTTTGTTTGTGTTTCCTTTCAGCCTAAACTGTTTGAAGTAGTGTGGGGATTATGTAGCAGTTTCTCAAAACACTGTTTTTATATCAGGAACCTGAAATTATGCTACATGCCTTTGGGTGTTGCATGGAGGCAGCAGGGGAGTTTGAAGATATGAAGCCAAAAAGAGCTGAGCTGGGGTTTCACACTGGTTAACACAAGGTGTATTCTAAGGGAGATTGCAGCTGGCCAGGAGTCTTGGAGGTATTTTCAAAAACCCTCTACCAGTTTTGCCAGAGTAAAAAAGAGCAGTCATCATGCATTCAGCACAGACTGGCAAATACACTGAAACGAAATGAATTCAATTCCTGATGAATGCAAGGCTCAAAGCGTTGCCAAACAGCAATGAGGAAGAAATTGTAGGAATTGGAAGATATGTTCTGGATGTATCTGTATTTTTTTCTGCAGCCTAATTAGAACACTCTGCCCTTACAAATTTCCAAGGGCTTAGAAACAGGTTTGTCTGTTCAGCAAGCATTGTTAATAGGTACAGTTGACCCTTATTCATTTATTTCTTCTGCCTCAGGCAAGGTATAGCCTTTCTTAATAAGTGGATGTCTTTGATCTTCACCTGTAAACTATCTCCAGCCTGAGCTCTGCAGTCATAATTCTGATGATTCTTCACTGCTATAGGTCACATTTGATTTTAGTAGGAGACATAACCCTTAATCAGAGATAGGGAGGAATTTATGCATTTGGACTGCCTCTCTACATCAAGGTGGAATTCCATTGTCCATTGTTTTTGTCTTCGTGAAGTTGAAAACTTAATGCCACTGTATTTTTCCAGCCTTCTGAAAGTAAATTTTAACCTCCCTCACACTTGTACAGCTCAGTTAATTTCAGTGGAATTGCAGAGATTTTTACAGAGTTCGTTTTGCTTGCTTTCCTCTCTTTGGCTGTTTAGTACTACAGAGAAATCTGATCCATAGCCCTGAGCTATAGACTGGTCTGAAACAAAAAAGAGGAGAACCGAACAAAAGAGAGTGTCAGCCTGGAATGACACTATTTACATTCTTTTCACTGGACTTTACTTGCAATCCTTTTAAACAAAAAAAGTTTCTGTATTCGAGATGCTGAGCCTGATCCCTGTCTCTTACAGTTCACTACTGATAATCGAGAGAAATTTTATTGATTCCAGTGCAGTCAAATCAATGTAAGAGAAATTTAAATTTGGCCTATTGTAGGCAAGATATAAGGCTACAGACTGTCAGGTGTTTATGTAGTCCAACAGCATTCTATTTTGTACAGAATAAATAAATGCAAAAAGATCCCTATCCTAACCCACGTCAAAGCAATTGCTCGGATATTAGCATTCAAGAAATTCCTCATAGCATGAAATCATTCAGAAACTACACTGAGGTCAGGAAAAGATTATGTGTATTGTTAACAGAGAACATTATATTACATGTGGAAATTCAAGAATATTTATTATATTAGTCCAGATAAATGTGGTTTAAAATGAGCAATGAAATGCATAAGAATAAATATAGTAGAGATTAAACAGAGACTATGTTTTTTATCTTTTCTTCTTGCAACCACTCACTTTTCCAGGTCAGTGATTTCTCCTCATCCCTTGCTAGCAGGTGGAAATTAGATTAACATCTGGAAGGAAGACAATCTTGAAGGTGTTTCCTTCTGTCTGATACTGCTAATGAGACTCCTGGGCTTGACCAGAGTGCTAGGGACTGCATGTACGTGGTAGAAGATGCTCTCTGTCATTTTCACTCTAGGTTTTGTGTCATCATCTGAGCTCCAGCCTGTAGCATGCTTAGTGTTGGAGTAGCTATTATATATGCCACAAAATGGCCTCCTAAGACATCTGGCAGGAATTGTACATAAAGGACCAGTCTGTGCAAGAACTGCCTTTTTTTTTATGAGTATTTTAGGGACCAGAAATATATGTGCCATTGAATACAGAATGGTGAGAAATTTCTTCCAAAAAGAAAGGTAGCTTTTGTGACATTGGAATACACTTGAAATTCTTTTGTTTTTAACGATTGTTTCACATTAGTAAAAATCTGACCCCTCTCCCCAAAAATCTGAAGCGTGATGGAGGGGTTTTGTGCCAACAAGTGCTCAACTTTTCCAAGTATATCAGATGATATATCAAGAAATACTATATTATTCCACTAAAATAATCTTACAAAAAAACACAAACAAACAAACAACGAACCCCCCACCATTTTTTTACCTTAATTTACAGTGATTGTTTTAATTTTTTTAATTAAAATTGAGTTTTCATTTGGAAAGTTAACTCAGGTTTTAAAACACTCAGAAACATTTTAAGAGGCTGAAACTGGAAAGAAAAGATCCTCTTAAAACAAAAGATTTAATTTTTATGGCATAAATAATATGTATTTACTTGTCAGCTCACCTGCAGTTTCAAGAATTTCCATTTTTGACTCAGTTAATTTTTTTCTAAATTCCCCAGTAAACAAAAAATCCATAATTGCCTCAAGCATTATTTTTAACATGCTTTCCTATGTCTCTCTGTAGCCCTTCTTCTGTGTTCAGAGGCTAGGAACTAAAGCTATTTTCTGCAGAGTATTTTCAGATGCCTGTGTAATGTAGTCTGTCACTGAGCTCTGCAGCCTGCAGTCACCGACACTTGCAGAAGAGCATTTTGTGACACACTTCTTTTTCTACTTTTCTGTGTCTCTGCTATGTTCACCTTTTCCATTAACCCACCCTAATGGTCCCATCAAACTCAGTACCAAAGCTATCTTTGATTTCAGAAGGATCAGGGTCTGGCTAGTGATTAACATGATCTGATCGCCTTGATGCTGTGGAGCAATAGGGTGCTAAATGTACAGGCTGGAAATGAACTGCTTTTCAGTGGGATGACATTGTATGCTGTCACTTCCATATCATCAAGCAAAACTCATTAAGAAGGGAGTGAATTTATCAGCTTTTCTTCTTTTGTTACCGCTGCACTATTTGCTGTCAGTAGTGGTTTGTCTACCAGCTGAAAAAATGCAAAAAAATGAGATCCAATGAAACTGTGAAGTCAAATGCAGATTTTCAACCACACTGGTTGTATTAATATCAATAGAGGCCGCACAGCTGAATACCCATTATACCCGCCTATAGTGTAAGCCTCAGAAACTATTTCTGTGTTCCTTTTGCTGCACCAATTATAATTAAAAGAGTAATCTCACCAGCTACTTTTGGATCAAGCTGTAGGATTTTGTGCAAGAACTGAAGCAACAGAAACTTGCCACATCAACAGGAGACTGAGAGGGACAAAGTCTTTACACCTAACTCAGCCATGGCTCCTTGTGAGGTCTTAGACAACACTTGAAAATCTCTATAGACCCCAGATTTTATATCTAAAGACATGCTTCTGTTTGCAATATGTTTTGAAATATGTGAGGCTACACGGTGTAAGGCATCTGGATAGCACAGGGTGTCCCACTGTTGTTAATTATCAAAACGTAATGTGAAAATTTGTGGCAGACAGTATGCAGAAACAGAGGCATGAAGAAAGTAACGGGGCAGCAAGAAGAAATAGAGAAAATTGATGGCGATAAAAAAATTCAGTGTGTTTAGGGGACAGCGTAAGTCTTGAAGACTTTCATTTAACTCAATTCAACAATCTTTGAAGAGAAACTTTAATTCAGCTTTGAAAGCACCTTTTCTGATTCAAGGTCTTCATATTCACTATTTTTTAAGTAAACATGTCTTAGATTGTCTAGTAAATGAAATTTCTCTTTGTTCCGAGCGAGCTTATATTTCAAGAGATCCTCAACTCCTGAGGAAAAGAATGAAGTTGCCTCCATTTATAAGTGCTAAGGATCCAAAGAGTCTAGTCTAGTTCCTTCTATTTTTATAAATGTTCTTCAAACATCACCACTACTTATAACAATTCTTAATACACCATCACAGCAGCAAAATAAATACCTTTTATTTATTCCTAACTTCAAAAATTTTCCTTAATAAGACAGATACTTTCCTCTGTGAAAAAAATATTTTTTGTAGTATGGTTTTAAAAGTGCATATACTTTGTGAAAATATGATTAAAATATTAGAAAGTAATTTTTTTTAAGCTTTCTCAAAATCTTTACTTCTTAACTCAAACCTTTGTCTGTATCAGTAAAATAAGAGCATTACTGATTTTGATATGAAACCTTAAGGGTTTAAGATGATCTAATCCATACTATTTAGAGGAAGTCAGTCAATAGTTTTGCTTTTGGAAGTGAGTATCATGAATCCATACTTTTGCCCTGGAAGGAAGATTAATGAAGTTACAATGGACAAAAAGAAGAAAATGAAATAAACCACCAGGCCTGTAGGCTGTTAAGCAGCTTGGTAGAGTCACTGAAATCAGAAGAAACCCTCTTGTTTATAGTTCACAAAATGTGTTAAGAAATTGTTTAAAAAGACATTAGAGTGATAGTGGTATCATTACCTATCACATAACTCCTCCAAGAGATTTCTTCTTCTGTGGATATTTTTTCACTGAAATCTACACCCAGGCAAACATCTAATGATTACTATACTTTTCTGGCTGCTGGCAACATTATTACTGTATTATACTCCCAATAGTAGGAGATTATTGCATAGTGGGATAGCTCCTAGCCAGTTACTTAACTTGACTTAGCAGAAGAGCCTTCTAGCTTGTATCTAGTGAGGCACAGGTGTGAGGAGATGTCTTGCTGGCTTAGTAGAACTTACTTTCAATCTGGTGTTCATTTTTTGGAGACAGGGCAGAGGTAGGTGGTCTGGTGCCTCCCCAGGATCAAATCCTGAGGTATGGGCTCAGAGAGGTTATGAAGGTAAAAGAACCAAAAATGCATCACATGCAGATGCATTTAAGGAGTAAACCCCAAAATCTTGTACTTGGGAACAGTCTGAAAATGTAGGTATCTAAGAAAGGAAATAGTCTTCTATCTCTACATGCCACTGAACTGCAATAATCTGTTTTGGAATTGGTAAATGAATTTCTTTCTTTCTATTACATGAAATAATCCCCCTCATATAACTGCATCTTCTGCAAAGGTTTCTAGTATTAGTTGGAGTGATCCATAATGAGAAACTCTTATTCAAGTCGTTGTTTCAGGCAGGCTGTGGGACAAAAGGAATATGCAGGGAGAACGGACTTTCAGATGAGATCTTACTGGGACCTTCTTGTTTTAGGCATGATGAAGAATTATCCAATGCTAATCTCAATACCAAAGAAGTAGCAACAGAGAAATTACTGACCTACTTAATGTTGTTATGTTTATCTAGGTCCTATAAGATGGTAATACCTAGCGCCCATTAGCTCTGAGATTTCTTTTGGGGAAATTCTGTAAAACATCACTGAATTTGATGACAAATCTTGGTGGTCTACTCCAAATCTCACTAAAAAAATAAAAAAGGAATCTAGAGGACCTTAAACAGCTCTTGGTAACTGTTTCAAAGAAATAAAAAGCCTGAGTTGTCATAAATAAGGACAATAGTTTTTGTTGTCTCTAATGTAAATATTGATATTATTTTTGTCACTAAGAGTATTACAAATACACAGGTATATTGATTTATACATTAGATCAACTAGAATTTAGCCAACAATAATGCTCCCTGTTTTTTAAACTAAAAACTTTATAAATATTGTATGACCTTTGCAGCACCTTAAGCAATCAACTCTTTGAACTTCTTTGAATTTTGTGTTTTGAAAGAGGTTTTCTTGCATTTCTGTCTAATTTATTTAACGTCTCTTTAGAGTACCTTCTGTTCCTCTCCTGCCCTCTGAAGATGTACCCAGCAGATTTGTCTGTGCTGATGACATACTCCCCTGGAATTTTTCCATCTTGAACCAGGTAAGATACATTGATTTCTCTTCTCCTAAAATAAATAATATGGCAATTCAGGGTGATACATATTTTGGTCCTGTCAATATGAGTAGCACGCTCTTAGCTCTATTCACAAAACATTTATTTATATTGGGATAATCTATTCCTGCAGGAGTTGGAAACTGTTTTGAAAACATCTCAAATATTTAGCTTTAACAGAAAACCATATAATGAAAAATCATAGCAATACTATATCAGCATAAATTATTCCATAGCAAGCATTTACTGTTCAATAAATTAAATGTGCACTTTGTTTAACCAACTGTCAAACAACTGTTTTGAAGTATACATAGCATGGACTTTTGCTATTAAATTGAAAATTAGTATATCGCACATGTTCTGACCTTGTGGGTTTCCTAACAATGTGGGTACGTCAAATTTCTGAATGAAGTATACATTCACGGGAGTAGCACGTGAGCCTGTAACAATAGTACACATGAGGAAATGTTCACTGATCTGTATTTCACACCCAGAGGTAATAGTGGCCTTTCAGCTCCATACCATCTCTTAAACTATTACATAATCTATTCATTGCAGAATTAGATGTAGTAACAGATTTCCGTCAAACCATCTTGCTTTGCAGAACTTTTGGAGCAGCTTCTTAAAAATAAACAACAATATCAAGTAAGTCTACCTTTATCTCAGTTCACTGAAGGAACCCTGTTAATTTCTTATTTCCTTGTCAAAAGGATTTCTTTATGGAATTGGTTTACATGCAATTCCTTTTTTTATCTGTCCTCTTAATTTTTCAAGTGGTTCATCTAATAGGCATGACTGTAGGGGGCTTGATGCTTCCAGACGAATTATCTTCTTCAGGAAAGAAATGATGGATGAATTCCATGTCTACTCCATGTGTAGCAGTAGATCTTCCTGCAAAGTCATCGTGTCTCACGTTCTGTTTTTCACCACAATGTTTAGTTCTTTCAAATGTGAATAACCTGTCCTGGTTTTATGAACTGCAACTCTTCTCTTTCTCTGCCCTCCTTCTCCTTACATGTTTACCCATATTTGTTTTAAGAGCAACTGTGGTTATAGTTTTGAGGGTCTTCAGTGGCAATAAATAATTTTCTAATTAGTTGTCTGGAAAAACACCATAAATATTGACTAAAATATTTTTATTTTGAAGATTATCTTCAAATTGGGGAAAAATTCTTAAACTTATTAATCTGCGTTAGAATTCAACAAGAAAATGTCACCCAACTATCTCACATTATAATGTATTTCATGCAATTTTTTTGTCACAAAATAGGATAGGCGAACCGTTAGGGAGAATGGGTATCCAGTCCTCAAAAAATATATTGTGATACAGAAACAACTGGGAAGGAAAACAAACTTCATTCTGATCATGGCCTTTTTTATTCGTTACTTGCCTCCCTCAAGTTATAGAACTAGTCAAAAAAAGCAAAAAAATGTTACAGAAACTTTCTCTTTACAGACTGCTGAGGGAAGTGAGATAGGTCTCTGCAGTACTAGAAGCCTAATAAGGGACTATGCAAAAATGAACGGCAAAACTGAGGAACCTTTTCTAAGATACCTGTTTTGCATATTTGCAAATAATGGCTAAGTAGTCAGTCTGTAATTAAAATATGCCTTGATAGAAATAATTCCCTTTTGCTTCCCTAAATAATCCAGCTGGCCTCATCAAGGGCTAATGAAATCAACTTTCTATGTGTTGATAGAAATACTTTGGTATTTGCATAATTAAAAAAAACATATTCATTTTGATTGGTTTCAGCTGTAGAAAAAGATGCTGAAGGTGTAACATTTACAATGCCCTTTTGTAGTTATGCATTATCTGTAAAGGTCAATGGATGTTATCACATTGTCACTGTCCTCTTTGCCATTAACAGCATTATTGTTTTTGTCATCATCCAGTTGTTTCTAGACAAACTGTCTGAGTTAAAATCCCATCAGAACAGGCAGTGTGTAGGCTTACCAGAATATGAAATCTTTGCTTCCACAGCTTATACGATATTGCATTACAGTGGCTTAAAGAATGCGGTAAAAACAAGCCAAAAACCATTTGAAAAGAATGCCCCCCACCAAAACCAACTTCCTTTGTCATTCTGGCCCCTGCCAAGATACTCATATCAGCACAGACACATAATTTAAAGAAATACAAACTCACTCTCTTGAGAGCTGCTCAGGCTGTAGAAGTTAAGCATGCCTGAACACCTCTGTTAACAAGATGTTGCAGATGGGTAAAACAAAGAAAAGGGAGGGATTCATGCAATGAGCTAGTTCTTGTATAGAGAAATTATTTACACATTTCATATTTATAATATGTAGATTAACAATCCGTCATTTATTTAGCATCATAGTTTGCATGTAATCTATTTATTTTCTGTGGAAAACTCACACTACAGTTCTACTAACCTGAATTGAAACACACACAAACATTGACAGGCAAGGATTTATTAAGTGTATAAAAATCTTCAGGGTATCCTGAGGGAATTGCTTGCTTTGGTGAAGAAATAGGACAAAATCTTTCCCACCTAACTTCCTCTTTTTTTTTTTTTCTGTTGTCTACCCTTGCAGTAATATGAAGTCTGTGAACTTCATAGAATTTTCTGAATTTCTCTTGGTGCTCTTTTTTTCTTTTTTTCTTTTAGTTAGGACAGAGTGCAATAACTGTAATTCATTGAGGTACTTATTTAGTGTCATGTCCCCGCTAGGTTTCTTTGATAGGAAGATACCAGTGGAAAGACTCCAGGAAAAACAGCAGTGACAGAAAAAGGAGTGTTTAAACTTTGAAGGAAATGATGAGGAGGGAAGGTTATCTATTGGCTGGAAAAAAGTTTTGCCCATCGTTTGTAGCCAAACTGTTACTTCCAGGAGTGGCTAAAAGACAGAGAGAAAGAATTGACAGTGACAACCACTGGGCAGTCACAGCATCTTCTGAGGAGGCTGGTGGTGTGGGGGAGTGGGATTTAGTTCTTGAATGTGCTGGACTGAAAGCAGACAAGTTCTTTGACACTTGGCTGGCAGCTCAACACTGCAAATGCCCTTTAGTAGCCTAAATACTCTTCTGTAAAGGGCAACATTTTTGTTGTGTATTTCACCTGAAGGTGTGCCAATTTTCCTGCTGTGTTGTGTTTACCTGTTCTTGTTATATTAATAATGCATAATTCCATGACAGCAAGCATTATACAGTGAATGAGGGGAATTGCTGGCCTTTCAAATTACAGAGTCTATATAACTATGATAAAAAACTCTTCAGCCAAAGGAATAGTGCTGTAAAACTGGATCAACAGAGAAAATTAGGACAGGAGTGTAGAATGGAAGAAAGGGATTTTTTGATAAATATATTTCATAAAGTAAATGCAATTGTGTTTTTCAATAAAAATGACAGGTGGTCAAATCTGTCCATGAGGGATCGAAGAAGGGTAAAAGAGTATGAGCTGCACTGGCAGCTTGAATTTCTTTGAACACAAAGCCTGTATGCACTCAGCAGTGCAGAAACTTTCCTTCTGTGTTAAAGTAAGATGAACACTCATCATGCCTGGAAGCAGTTGTGTGAACCACAGTGCCCAACCGTGTCTAACTTCTAGCAAATGCATATTTACATCACTGCTGGAAGCTCTTAGGACTCTTGTTGACAGCACGTATCCCAAAACACAGGTAAACTGGTACAATTCCCAAGCATATCATTTTGGGGAGCAATGTGAGCTCCCCGGACACCTCTGTAATGGGGCAGAACAGACCCGGCTTCTCCACTGCTCAGTCCTGTTGTATACTTGGTGTAACAGTTAAAACTGAGATGGCTGATAGGACTATATGTCTGAGAGTAATATTAACATGGAATTTCCCACCAATGCAGGATCATGGCTGGCTGAGACAGTGTCTCACAGGAGACCAGTATCAGTGAGACCGGTAGAGGCTTACCAGCAGTGGGAAGCTGCCTGTAGCATAGTTTAAAATTACTCCCTTACTAATATTTGGCTAATCTTTTCTATTAGAAGAGGCTGTCGTCACTGTTTCCCACAGCATCCTCCTGGAGAAACTAGCTGCTCATGGTTTGGATGGGTGTACACTTCACTGGGTAAAACACTGGCTGGCTGGCTGAGCCCAGAGAGTTGTGGTG
>Ga0065711_1009569_pt1 | contig 14273 bp, 14 predicted proteins | sample Hoacrofraction12_FD_59098 | JGI IMG/M metagenome (GOLD analysis project Ga0065711, IMG submission 59098) | Hoatzin crop microbial communities from Cojedes, Venezuela - Epithelial fraction 12 v2 (version 2) | ecosystem: Host-associated > Birds > Digestive system > Esophagus > Crop | place...
ACAACCCCATGCACCAGTACAGGCTTGGGGCGGACCTGCTGGAGAGCAGCTCTACGGAGAGGGACCTGGGTGTGCTGGTGGATGACAGGTTAACCATGAGCCAGCAGTGTGCCCTGGTTGCCAATAAGGCCAGTGGTATCCTGGGATGCATGAAGAGGAGTGTGGCCAGCAGGTCGAGGGAGGTTCTCCTTCCCTTCTACTCTGCCCTAGTGAGGCCTCATCTGGAGTACTGAGTCCAGTTCTGGGCTCCCCAGTTCAAGAAAGATGAGGAACTACTGGAGAGAGTCTGGTGGAGGGCTACGAGGATGATGAGGGGACTGGAGCATCTCTCCTGTGAGGAAAGGCTGAGGGAGCTGGGCTTGTTCAGCCTGAGGAAAAGAAGGCTGAGAGGGCACCTTATAAATACTTATAAATATCTCAAGGTTGGGTATCAAGAAGATAGGGCCAGAGTCTTTTCAGTGGTGCCCAGTGACAGGACAAGGGGCAACGTGCACAGACTGAAGCATAGGAAGTTCTGTCTGAAGATGACAAAGAAATTCTTAAGGGTGACAAAGCACAGGAACAGGTTGCCCAGAGAGGATGTGGAGTCTCCTTCTCTGGAGATATTCAAGACCGCCTGGATAAGGTCCTGTGCAGCCTGCTGTAGGTGACCCTACTTTGGCAGTGGGGTTGAACCAGACAGTCCCCAGAGGTTCCTTCCAACCCCTGCCATTCTACAATTCTGTGATTCTGTGATCTTCTCAATTTTACTTGCTGTGTAAAAGCTGGCTCCTGTACGACCAGGAGTGAGGTGATTGCAGCGGTCAAAAAAGATGTGCCTTGTGCTGCACGACGTGCAATGATGTGCACTGCATCCTGTTGGATCTGTCAGAAGTCAGCAGTGCTGAATGTGTGTGTGTGGGTTTTGCTTGGGGAAGACTGGACAGTGTCACACATTGGTAGGTTGAATAACTTGACATGGTGGATTGCAGGCTCTGGGAAGGACACTGCTAAGGCATTTCAGACAGACATTTATGGTTCTGCTCTGTTACATGGAGTTTGAGATAGTGAGGAAGGAGAAGGAGGAAGGGGAAGGCATCCTCACAGTAGTTTCCTGGTGTTTCTCTGGCTAATCTCAGCCAGATAGCTTGAGGAAAGCCTTCTGATGAATGCCTTGGGAGAAAACACAGCATAAGATTCTCCTGTAAGTTACTCCAGCTCTGGGTATATAAGGTGGGCAAAATCTAGAGTTGATCCTTTACAGTGTGTGAGCACCGCTGGTAGCAGGAAATCCCCAGTTCTCCCTGGTAGCATAGAAATGAAATTAATGGCCAGCGTTTGCATAGCTTTGCAAGGGGTTGGAGACCTCTTCCTTTTCATTCAGTTATCCATACATGGGCAGCCCAAAACTAGCTGGTGGGTTTTACAAAACCTAATATGAATGGAATTATTTTCATGTATTACTTTATTTTTTTAAAAACTTTCCTTTTATTACATGCTGACAGAAAAATCCAATATATAATCCACTGACAGCCAGCAAGAGCCAGAGCCCGACAAGTCATCTTACAAAGAAGGATATGCAATTTTGTATTTCCATCAAGCGTGCTAGAATAGTAAGTCAGCTGCCACAAGCCTTGGAGAACTGGCTGGGATTGGACCTCCTACAGCAAATTGTAATTAAGATTGTAGAAATTTCCCTTTTCAGGACTTGGTTTGCAGAATATAAGGTCTCAGTATTATTTATAAGCTTCCAGTCTAGGCCACTATGTAAGGCATACTAGGATAATGAGAGGGGTAGAATTACCTCCTCCCTTACCTTCATCAGAGGAGGTAGATGGTACTGCCACAGTTCCCTACTTGAAGGAAAGGTTCAGAGTGTCTCCTGAGGATCTGGGCACCACAACCCATGTCCAAATCTGTCAGAACACAGTGTGTGCCGACTGCTTTCCCAGGGCATGAAATGCTGGTCACCTTCCAGCAAACTTTAGGTGCTTACCATTAGGTGCCCGCTGCCCCCCAGGTCCCTCTGTGATTGGTGGAAGGAGGTAGGTTCCTTCAGTGGTTGAGGCAGTTGTCCTGCAACTCGAATTGAGCTCTGGAGGAGCTCTCTCACCTTCACTAGCTGTAAAAGGAGTTCAGGTCCCTGCACATCTGTCAAACTACGGAGCTGCAGATTTCAGAGACTCTTTTTTCATTTAGCTATATGGCACTTAGTGAGGACACCAGTTAGGGATTTGTAGAGGAAGCATCCAACTGGGCTAGTTCAGTAAGCCCTACAGGACCATCGTTCTTTGGATGGGGGTCAGGATGGGTCTGGAGTGAAGGCATGGTAGTTCCCACTCCTAGGAAACCACAGCAATACTCTTAGCTCTGCCCTGATTTGTTGTTTTATTGCAAGCATGTTACGCAGCTCAAAAGTTGCCTCTTGGCTAGATGTTTCAGAAGACACCAAGCATTTTGTGTGCCCTTCAGCACCAGCAGGAACAACAGGTCCTTTGCCTGGATAAGAAGTTAGAACATGAGGCCTGAATAGGAAGTGCAGAAACTGAGCTACTCCCCAGTCTGTGGACTCTTCATTTCTTCAAAACAGGCAAAAGTCACCTCTGTGGAAGACGTCTTCTATTCCAGCACAGTGACTGCGGTCAGTTCATACTTAGTCAATACATTTTCAGGGTGGAGAGATTGCTTTGAAACTGAGCTGCCCAGATGGAGAGTGCAGAGGAAGGAGAAGGAAGGAAGGATAATACGTTTGCCTGCAGTACACTTCTGAACCACTCGATATTTCTCTTTCTGGTACAGTGTGGGTCCTGTGAAACAAGGACAAGCTGACTCTAAAATAGTGTAGAGTCCTTTTGTCTGCAGCTGTAGATTTTTTCTTCAACAAATGCTTCCTGCTTAGGAGAACATGCAGTTAATCATGAGGATATTTGAAACTAAAACACGGATCTTTTAAGTGCAGGTGATTTCATTTTGATGGCCAGAAGGGCTGCAATTTATTTCTGGGATCCCCTCCCCTTGTGAGATGCAGCACCCTGGCCAGAAGGGCTGGCAGCCCAGGCTGCTCTGCCTGACTGTCAGAAGCGGGCAGTGGTCCCACCAGGTCTGAGAGCTGGGCAGGCACAGGGGACATATGGCTGTGCCTGTTGTCCAAATAGCCATCCTTTATCTCCTCTGTGGAAAAGATGATGGGCTAATCTACTTAGCAACATCTGGCCTATGGGCTAACAGCTGAGACACGTTGGAAAGGTCAGAACTTAAGGTCTTCTAGGATAGATATGTCCTTGTTGGCTGGACTTATGCAGCTCCATATTTATAATTCAACCGGTGCACACTGTTAGAGGAGCTTTCATCATTTAACCTTCAACATTCCAACTCAAAATGTAGACTTGTTTTATGAGAGAATGCAAAAATGGCTGCCCTGCTTTTTCTCTTTCAAGCTTCACAAAGGAGTTGCAAGAGCACTGCAGAGTAAGACAGGGTTAAATAAAATATTTGGCTTTAAAACATGAAAAACATATAAGGAGACAGAGGGCCAACCTTATTTCCAGCAGAGCACAGCAAAGCTGGCTTCAGCAGAGTTGGAGCCCACCTGAGCTCTGCAGCTGTATGTGAAGCTGTAGCATGCTAACTTGCAGCCTGGGGGCTCTCTTAAATGCTGTCAGTGCCAGACGAGCTGCCCTAGATGCCATATTGAATGTGTGGATGGAGGATATCCATATCAGGAGCAAATGCAACGTATGTTGCAGCGTGCACTCTCCAAGACTGACAAAGGTCACTTGACCACACCGACAGATCCTTCCTGGATGCTCCACACTGGGGGCCTAATCTGAGCTCAAGGAGCCAAGTGAAATCTATAGCACCCAGGACCTCTTAGGTTTACAGCTCTTTGAGACAGTTTTTTCTTTGTCCTAGCTCCTCACCGTCACCAGGGAGTGGCACCGCTGGTTGCCGAATGAGCGGCAAAGCAGGCTTGTCACACCTCGGTGCTCACAGGCTGGAAATAGAACCAGCTCACACCACTCCCACACAAGCACGCATTACACAGTCAAACAAAAATATCTGTACTTTCCAGGATGACTCTGATGATTTTTAATGCCACTGACTCTAAATCATGTGCTTTTCTATTACCTCAGGAAGACACCCAACTCTTGTTGAGCTGGCATGGCTACCTGGTACGGCTTTGCATCAGCCACACCACGTAGCTCAGTTTGCTTATCACGTCTGTGAAAAGTTTGCTGTGGTCACTGCGGGCCACACTTCTGTTCTACATCTTTGTCTCTAATGAACGTACAGCTGGGCCCAAGACCCCTCTCTGAATCCTGCTGTGCTGGTGACCTGAAATGAGCAGGGACTACTCCCACCAGTTAGTATTGCAGGAACTCGACCACACATCACAAAATTACCCCCGCAGTTTACGGACAGTTTTCTCTGTCTTGAAGTTCAGCCTGAATTCAGACATATGGCTTCAAAATCTCCAAACAGAGGTCACAAGCAGCGCTGTAGGAAGGAGATTTCATTCCCTGTCCCCATTAGTCAACCGTGAGCTTTCCTGTGCTAAAACCCACTCGGGAAATGCTGCAAACAAAAGAGGTAAATAGTTCTCAGCATTCCTTGTTGCTCGGAAGGAGTTAAACTCTGCGCCGATCGAGTTCTTCTGGCATTATCCCATTAGCTTAAGTCATTGCTGATGACTTCACCCTTGTGGTGACATCAGCCTCTAATCTCGTGAAGGTGAATTCATGTGAGATTGTTTCAAAACAATTGCTCCCTGAATTGTAGGCTATTTCAATTGATATATGGATGCAACATTCACTTTTGCAGATTGTAGCCTCTCTTACGCAGTGTGTGTACACATTTTCCATATTGTATTTCAGCATGTGTGTTATGTCACAAATTGGCACTGCCTGAGATCAGCAGGAGAATGAGCTCGTTTTAAATGCAAAAGTAAAAGAAACAAACAAAAAACAACCCACCGATATCGCTATTTTTATATGTATGGTTAAGACTTTGCTACAGTCATATATGTGGTCTGTCTGATTCCCTCTGGATGCTGCCTTCCTCTCTGTCTCTGTTGAAATATTCCTTCTGCCTTGGCTAGACTGTGTCTTTGCTTAAGAGTGCTCTGGTCATTTCAGATTCTCTTGTCTTTTCCCATACATGGGGAAAAATGTAGACAGATAAACACCCAGGATGGTTACTTAATAGTTCACAATTTTTAATAATATTAGATATCTTTTTCTCACCCCAAACCAGATAAAATGTAGGCATAGCACGTAAAAATGATAGATTTCGTCTCAAAATATTTTCTCTTTTTGCTCTGAAGAAGTGACTCAGAAGAACACGTAGACACTGTCGGCACTTGTAAGAAGTGGTTTTAATAACAGGAGACAAGTCATCGTCCCAGCTGTGCAATCCTTGCCGAAGTCAAAGGGGCTGAAAAGAAAGGCCCCGTTTGTCCTGAAGAGCAGCACACACATGTATACTGAAGGAGGCTAGCAATGTATTTAGACTAGAAGTTCCCCAGACGTAGACGAGACATTCCTCTGTTTGCTTAACTTCATTGTTCTTCCCTTCTCTCATCACTTGTCCTCAGCTGACTGCAGCAATCCCCGTGGAGTGCTGCAGCGGCAGCCACCATAAAACCAGGGGGAAAAAGTTCCCCTTCGCCGAAACCTCTCACCTTTCCAAACACTGGTAGAAAACCTCTCTTAGCTGCCCTGTGTATCAGTCTGGCTGCAGCCAGGGAGGGGGACAGGGTGCAGGGCGGAGCTGGAGGCAAGAGGGCTCAGATGCTCTCCTCTCTATCTGCCATATTGCGAGTAGACTTCTTAATGTGACTAATAGCTCTTGGCATTGAACTGTAGCTCCTGAAGTGCAGAGCTGGCATGTCCATGCGCTAATGTTTAAAGTAATGTGTCAGAAAAGTTTTATAGTAGTAGCACAGTATTGTTGGGGGAGAAGAAGCCTGTTTAAATAAAGCCAATAAAATTCTACTATCATCACTTTTCTCTCTTTATTGTTGAGAGGGTGGAAATGACTAAAGTTTTTATTTGGTGTTAGCAGTGTGATACTAGAACTTTTTCCACATTTGGAAGTGGACAGGATACTGATAAAAAAATCATTAAAAAGTGGACTAGTTGTCCTCAGCTCCTGGATGCTCCAGAGGGGCTCAGCCAAAGAGACAGCAAACCTACTGTAGGCACCCAGAAAGCGATTTTTTTCTCCTTACAAAATAAACCCTGTTGTGTTGTTACTTTAGGAAGGAAATTGAGTCTCTGGATGACTCGCAAATGTTTTGCTCATTGTAGTGGCCTGTATGTTTCCTGAATATCCAGATCTGATTTAGATTAGGGCCTTTGGGGGAGGGTTGTTGGGGAGAAGGACTGGCTAAATAAGAGGAAATTTGTGTAGTTCTAGTCCAAGGCCCAAGCACTGTTACCAATTACATGTGTATAAGCTATAAGACAGGGGCTGCATCTGCCTTAGCTATAGTTAAAGTCGTCCAGTGCTTCATCCTTTTCCTCTGCCCTTTCCTCCCCTTTCACAGGGAAGGGAAGCAAGAAAAACAGACAGAGAAGTGTCTCCCCGAACTGCTCTCTGTGATTGAAACCTGTGTCAGGGTTAGATAAAGCACCTAGAGTTTAACTCAAGAGAAAGAAGAGGCAGGAAAAATCAGATCAGCAAGCGCTGCTCAAGGTGCAGTTGTTGTGGCTGGCCTTCACATGGGTATGTAGTGAAGCAGAAAAAGCAGAAAAGCTAAAGGTGAAAGCAGAAAAAGCCTTTCCTGTGTAAAACCCCAGCGGAAATGGCAGCTTCCCCACTCTGCCAAGCTCTCGGTAACCGCTCCCAGAATGCCAAAATACTGAAGGCTTGGTTTGGGCCAAACTGTGGTGGTGCAATATCTTTGGTGTTGGAAGCTGAAGAGAGGTTTGGGGATGGGGTTGGAGTGGTTTGGCAGGGGTGGTGCATGGCTTTGCATGCCAGGCATCTCTGGGCCATGACCTCCTCCCACGTGGATGCAGTGGCTGCTCCACCAGAGTGAAGGCTGGTGGAGGTGCTGGAGGGCTGCACTGGAGGACTAGTCGCTCTCAACCTCCACATCCTGATAACCCTTCTCTTCTCCTGGCTTGGAGAGCATCTTACACCCAGTTTGCCTTCTCTGCCTGCTGCTTCAGAAGGCTAATGAGACACAAAGGAGTAAAACACAGCCCTTGTAGTGTGCCCACCAGTTTTGAAGAGAGTATCCTCTGTAATTTGCTTTTGTGTTGACCATGTGGCTACCAGATCACATTCCCCGTTTTCATCTTACAGAAAGAAACTCCATTGTTTTCACTACAATAAAAGCGCTGGCATGCAACAGACCAGCTCCGTACAGCAGCCTGTGGTTTGTTCTTACTGTCTTTGCTAGTTGGGCAAAAATAATTTGCCTTTCAAAATCCACTTTCTTTCCCCACCTTGTATTAGGTCTGTGTAAACCTTTTTCTACTGGGCATGTTGAGGTTTTGCATTGTTATAGGAATCTCAAGGATTCAGAGATACATTCAAAAGAACCAGAAACCTTCCCCAAAAGAACAAAGAGGTAATTAATCCTTATATATCTCTGGAGTAGCAATAGCTGTTCCACCACAGCATTCTCATTAAATGTAGAATTAGACCTAGCCTCAGGACATACCTGTTTCATATTCGGGCCCAGAGACACCACAGAATAAATGCAGTCTAGAAACTATAGCACCATCCTTAAGGGAGGTTTGATAGACAGATTCCCAAGCCTAGGACTGCCAGTGTCAGAAAAGAATTTAATTCAAACTTTAGATTTTAAATTTGCGCCTACTTCTTCTTGGACTGCGTTCTTACTTTTCTATGAACACTCTCTGCCCATCCCAATGCCACCAAGGGGAGTCTGCATCCCAGCTTGGTGCCCTTGGGCACTACTAGATTCCAGCAATGCTGGTAAGCTCTGAAAAATTCTGATTTATGTGGAAAAGACCTCTTAGGTCTGACTAGGGCAGCAGGTTTCAATTTTTTAGCTGATATTTTTTAATGCTTACACAAAAAGCCTTTGCTCACTGAAATGCAAGGAGCTGTGGCAGCTTTGTTAATCCCAAGCAGCTATTTATGTGTTCTCATGAGGTGCCATATGCATGAGTTGAAAAGGGATTTCAAGGGAAATTTGTTACTTTTACTACATGGTGATGAGAGTGAAGGCTTAGGAGAATTCAGTGCTGTGCATGTTGGGGTATAGGAGAGTGCTGTATCAAGATCTTGGTAGCCAGAGCACATTTATGGGAGCAGAGGATGAGTTTGTAGGCCCTGTCCCCTGCTGTTCCTCGCATTTCCCTTCTTGTGTTACTTCTATGGCAACATGGAGAAACTCACCACTCTGTTCACTGTCTCCCAGCTTCGCTGCTAAATCTAGACCTGATTTGTCAAGGTACCAGATGCAGGTAGTAGAATGGTCTCTGGATTTTGTAATGCTGGTGGAGTTCACTACGAGCTGCAGAGAACACTCCTTGCCTACTTTTTATGTTGGCTCTTGACAAGATTTTGCTGGAGGTTTAAAAGCTCGGGTGGGCACTGTATATTTAGGGTGAGATATGGCAGCTGCTGTTTGTGGGCGGACACACATGTGTTTGGAGAATAGAACTAGAGTAAAGCATGAGCAGTTTTTCTGTTTGTAAGTGAGACTTTTGTTTCCAGGTATATTCATGCAGGTGGGTAGCTATATGCTAGCTAAGATATCTATGGCCTAATCCAAAGCCAGTCAAAATCTATGACTTGAAGGGCTTTAGAGTGAGCTGCTGAAGTGCAAAATACATAAAATAGAGATAAAACATGATATATGTGTATTTTTGACAAGGTGTGGTTTTGATACTGTGCATGAGCTCACTATTGACTATGGGACTGTATGGAAAAGCAATTAATTTCACTACTCTGAGACAGAAATACTTTGCAAACAATGTCTTCTGCTTGTCTGCTACAATGCTCAGTGGAGCTGGGGACTGTATTCATGCGCTAGAGGAACATAGCCAAGAAAATGTATTATCTTGTTTTGTAAAGCACACTTTCTCCAGGAAGAAATAAATTGAGCAGGACAGCTGCACTGGTAAAAATGAGACATACCAATAAGCATTTTTCATATGAGGTTTTGAAAATACTTTCTAAAAGACAGCACCCCTTAGCTCCATTTTACAAATAGAGTATCTTAGATACAGAGGATTTTAAGAAATTGCACAAATTCACGTAGCGAATCTGCAGGTGCAGGAACAGGCTCCCCAGTTTTTTTAACTTTGTTCATTTAGGTAGGCTACCCTATGAGTCAAAAGGCAGTGATGATGGAGAGGTCCCAGTGGGCTCAGCTGTTGTTCCTTTTGCTTTCTCCCCACCTCCCCTTTGCACAACGGGGCAGCCACGGGGAACTCCTCCTTCTTCCCACCCACACCCATTCCCTGGCTGAGATGAATCAGGAAGAAAAGCAGCAGCAGAAGGGAGGCACCAGCAGAAGGGATGAACGAATGGTCTCACATGGCACAGGAGCCTTCCCTATTCAAGCTACCTCTGTTTCAGTATATTCATTTATTGCGAGATATGCATAGCCACAGTGAAATATTTTTGGTGTCTGCACAAGATGCCGCTCAGATAGCCACTGTTTGCTACACAAGGGCCAGATGCTCTTCCCTCTTGCCTGTGTGTCAGGGATGGATTTAGACCTGCCTGTGATTAGGCAATAGTTTTTCTCTGGGTGAGATGCTCCTGCTGGTGCTTTCCTAGCAACCCCATCTCGGGCTCCTCACAAGTTGCCCTGGCAATAGCCCTGGAAATTCAAATCCTTCATGTTTCCCCTTAGCAGACATATCACTGACTAGCAGGAACTTTCTTCATTTCTGCATTAAGTCAGCTTGAGCTTCGTTAGGGCAAGAACAGAAGAAATACTGCAGAGAGATCATCCTAGAGATTATAGGGATAATACAACTGTCTGCCAATTACAAAAAATATAGTGCTAGTGATGGGAAAGGATTTACTACGTGGATTTCACTCTTCTGTTGGGAATGACACTAGGAACTCCCAATCTCCCTCTCATAAAGATCGCAGATAAGATATTCAATGGCATTTCTCTGTCATTTATGAGTGATCTGGGTAGGAGGGAAGGGAAGGCAGGCAATTAGCTAAAGCCCTGAAAGCGTAAGACTGGCTGAGAGCCCCAGCTGTGTCCTGTACCCACTTCAACCCAAGGCAAGGGAAGTCTGGAGAGGACTGTCAAGCTGTTAAGAAACAGCCTTCCCACAGAGCAGAAGAGACAGAGATGGAGCAGGGTCTGAAAATCTTACCAAATATGTCCAAATATTTGAAATAAGCTCAAACAGTCAGTGGCTGCTTAGCTATACCTTTTACATTCAACCCACAACAATTAGTGTAAACTGAACTTTGATTTATATAGAGGAAGACAGTAAATTTGGAGAAGTCAAGCTTGACATTTTTTAGGGCTGCTACATTTTCCTTATTTCTTTATAAGGATTGATTACTGATTTTTCATTGTTGAATGTCAGTGAACATTGAACTTGTGCTCAGCACATCACCAAGTATACCAGTGAAATCACAAAGAACAGAATAAATGCATATGCATTTCAGATGTATTGGATGCCTTCTCCAAAGTTTTACTGAGCTCTATAGGATCTTTTCCATACTTAGACGTTACATACTATTTCTATAAAATATCTGCAGAGATGGAAAGAGCACTAAGGCAGCCTCTCATGACCCTGATCTTGTGTCTTGCTGAATAACTGCTTTGTGTACTCACATGTGAAAACATTTGCTAAATTACTGACCCACAGTGCCCCAAGTCAGGCATCATAGTCTTTTCTAGAGGTGCGAAATACCTGCAGAGCTCACTGACTTCACTGGAGAACTGGAGTCCTCAAAACTTGTTAAAATCATGCCATTGTCTATAGCTTTCTTGGGAAACATTGCGTTGATCATATTTGACTATTAGAAGCTAGAAAAATTGATGGGTAACAAGTAAACTGAAAATGCAGTTTTACTAATCTAGGGGAAGAACTAGAATTACAACTAATTATGAGGCTGAATTAGGATACAACAGAAAAAAAAGAAGAGAAAGCCAAGTAGGATCTAAATTAAGGTTACAAAATCCCACAACCTGAGTGCTTCTTTGCAGAGGTGCCACTGCCACTGTGTCTTTCTCTCTATGAGTGATGTCACCCCATGTTATCACCTACACCACAGATACGGTATGAAGCAGCATTTACCGTTTACTTATTTGCTGTGAAGTATTCAAACTAACGATGCAGTGACATGAGACTGGGCAAACACGGCAAAAAATAACTCAACTTTTAGTTCAAACCAAGGAAGGTCTGTAATAGCCTCCAGCTTCCTCATCCTACAGTCTCGTACCTTTTACAAAGCAAACCAGATTTCCTGGTCCAACTGTCCCTTTGGTAATTCATGTAACTGATCCTTTCCAAGTGGCGTCATCTACGAGCAAGTGCAGTTGTCACATGCATTTACCCTGTTAATTATATTAGCTATTGGTGACTGAGAAGGCGGTAACCAAACTCTCTAAAGAGCGAGTAAATGCACTCGGATTCTGGAGCCAAGTCTCATTTCATAGATTTTGCAGAGATTACACCCGATCTCCTGCTCATTACCGTCACATTTTACTCAGTTCCAAGACTGGGGATTAATATTCCTCTTGTAAAAAAGCAAGTGCTGTTGGTGGAGAACAGGAAGCCTCCTGTGCCTCTGTGACTGTACGGATCGAGGTGATACGTGTTGGTGCATTGCCTTGAGTAGCAGAGATGGCTGACTTCTCCCAGCCTACCCAGGGGAAAATCCTTTCCAGACCTCAAAGCTGTTGATCCCAAGCATACAAAAGCACCTGATAAGTACAGATGAAGCTCAAAACATGAAATTTAATTGTGATTATTATCCTAATGTGGAGCTGCAAGTGTCATGAACATGCTTAGGCTCCAGAAGGGACAGGCAAGAGAGAAAGGCCCAGATTCGTGTGTCCAGAACAGGTTGTCATAGCCATTACAGTACCTACACATGCAGATTGGAGACTTTTTCCGTAAAAATGAAACAAAGCACATCTACATATTTCCTAAAAATTATATCCAGTCTCACCTAAAGTCTCTAAATCACAGTGAGGCCATGACCTGTGAGGATTATGTGACAGTCTCTGTTACATTACAAAATTTAACACTGAATTGTTAAACTAGGAACATGATTTTGAGATGCCTGTCAAAAATATTGATTCTTTTCTGTAACAGATGTAGGTATATCTGGAATAACAGAAGTGAGCATCCAATTCTGGAGGTAAAGATTTAATGACAAATTTTGAGATTTTCGATTCCTCGTAAGGAACAATTAGGTGCATTAATTTTGTATCACTCAAATTTATTATTTTTAACTGTTGCAACATGGGTGAGATGTTTGAGTCACAAGTCTCCTGGTTAGTCCATTTTTTATGAGATCCTTAAAACAGGAAGGCTTGGCAGGTCTGTGGCTAAGGTGGCACTGTGATGTAGAAAGGAAGCAAATATGGAATTACTCATCAGAAAAAGGGATTTCAAGGCTGTGAAAATGAACGTGTCATTGAGAGGGTTTTAAAAACTACAAAGAACAGAAACGGTTAAAGAAGAAGCTGTTTCTGCAAGAGCTGAGTTTTTAATACGTAATTTGATTCTTGGAAAGTCACTGAGTTTGTGAGTATGCTAACATGCTGGAATGTCAATGCTTTTTTGATTTTCTTAATAAAGCGTGTTAAATGTATATCCTGTTGTTCCTACTGTGTAAGCATATGCTGCTTTCTATGGTGACTTTGTTCAGTTTCATGTGGTTGTTTTGAAGTATTCATTACATTGAAGACCAAAATATTTAATGGAGCTGTTGTTATCTACCACTCATCACCTTCTCTAATAAACTGTGGTGATATTCTGTCTTGATTTCTAGCAAGTGGTTAGGGTTCGGGTATATTTGGGCAAATTTAAGACTGGAAAACTATCTAAAAGTAACGGACAGTTTTCAAGGAATGCTTTTCAGAAAGTCTTGTTTTCTGGTGGCCCCGAAAAGCATATGAGGGATACTGGTTTGAGCACGAAACAGGTGTATCCTGTGACTGTGTTGACTGGGCTGTTTGAGCCATGCTCAGAAGCTCGTCAAGGGGAAACTCTTTATGATGCAGACTATTTCTGAGTGCACTGAGAGTGTAATAGAGGAGTTCTCAGTGTGGCTAGTGGATGCTGGGGTTGCACCCAAAGTAATACAGGGGCTAGGCAACGAGGTGAGGTAAAGATGGCTTCATGCCACCCATTGCTTTTCCTGGGCTGTAATTTCCTAAAGGCAGAGTAGGTTGTTGTAAGTTGTACTTGGCTGTTGTGACAGATCCTGCCTGCCTCCCGTATCCCACAAGTATTCCTAATGGAATATGAAATCTGGCACAGAAGATGGATGGCTTGTGGTGTCTCTTGCGCTAGATTTATAGACTTTTTTATGCCACCAGTATGGTGAAAGGGCCAAGGAAAGTCTGAGAATCTGGAAAACAGGGGAATGATTTTTTTAACTGTGATCAATGTGAGTGCTGAGCAACATTACTACTGTAATAATTATAAAAATTAATTAAAATGAGCAAAAGCGAAATTAAAAGGAAATTGAATTGCACTCACTTCTGATATTGTGATGACTAAATTGCCCATTAGTATAATAACTCATACAAAATGTTGTTGCAGACAGCTCAAGTGGTTTGTCTGAGCGTTGGGTTAGATTTCGCTCACATATCTTCAGCTGTTACTAATGTTAAAATCAAAATACCTGCCGGTGCTTGTTGACATTTCACAATGGCAACCACTGCCAGAATGTCGGTATTTCAATGAAATCTTTCCTTTGAAAACATCAGTTTTCTCTGTGTTCTTCCTAGTTATTATTTTGTTAGAAGGTCAAAGTGCATTGATCAGGACTGAAGTAATTTCAGGCAAAAATAGTACTGCTGTACTTTGGGTTAGCTGTGCTCAAGTTTCTATAAATAATTTGTCATTATATTATGAATTAGTTCTATCAAAGGTGAAAATAGTAGGAAGAACTGCCTCCTATATGATGAACCATAGCTGAGGATTTATTTTTCCTATATGTAAGTGCACAGGAAATGCCACATAATAAGGGAATTCAGATTGCAGAAGAGGAAAGAGTCACAGGAGACTTGCATGATGGGTCTCACGAAACACTACCACAGCGTATTTTTTCCAGGTTTTAGTTAACTTTTTTTTTTTTTTTTTTTGCATTTT
>Ga0065711_1044155_pt1 | contig 14273 bp, 10 predicted proteins | sample Hoacrofraction12_FD_59098 | JGI IMG/M metagenome (GOLD analysis project Ga0065711, IMG submission 59098) | Hoatzin crop microbial communities from Cojedes, Venezuela - Epithelial fraction 12 v2 (version 2) | ecosystem: Host-associated > Birds > Digestive system > Esophagus > Crop | place...
GAAGAACTTCTTCCCTCTGAGGGTGACAGAGCCCTGGCACAGGCTGCCCAGGGAGGTTGTGGAGTCTCCTTCTCTGGAGATATTCAAGACCTGCCTGGACAAGGTCCTGTGCAGCGTGCTCTGGGTGACCCTGCTTCGGCAGGGGGGTTGGACTAGATGACCGACAGAGGTCCCTTCCAACCCCAACCATTCTGTGATTCTGTGATCTGCCTTTCCGAATGCAAGTTCGCACCCTTCTTCAGATACTCTGCCCCATCTTTCCCAGCTTTGCCTACAGGAACAACTGTCGTGGAATCATGAGTAGAAAAAAAAACCCAAACAAACCTGAAATCATTCCTTGCAAAGAAAATCTCCAGAAGGAACCTGTGGGCAGTTCCTGGAGTTATTCCATTAGCCCACATTTGCTCCTGCAGCAGAGGATCTGCCCACAGGACAGTCTGTCACATGAACTACATGCTCTGCTGATTGCAGATACTCTAATTATGTTACGGGCACTGACAGCGAAGTGTCACTCTTCCTGACGATTTGCCCTCAAAGTTTTTCAAAGCCTTTATGGAAATAAACGGTGCATACATTATAAGGCAAGTACCCTTCCTCTTTGCTGCACATCTTCCACCCAGTTCCAGCTAGAATTCCAGATACAGTAGGTGGCCATTCCAGTATTGTTTATGCCTGCAAGTTTTGATCCTGCAAAGCATTGAAACTCAAACAGAAAGATAATTGAGGTCCGTCACTCGAGCAATTTCAAAGAAGCTACACTCACACTCTACCGCAACAAGGCCCTGGTGTCGTAGGCTTTCTAAAAGGCCCCGTCTTGAAAAAAAAAAAGACAAAACAAACAAACAAAACCGAGCTTATTTAAATTTTTTCACGTTTTCTCTCAAATTCATGTAGATTTCAGAGATTATAAGAAAAACATTAAATTAGCACATTTCCTCCTAGCTTGAAGGCCATTAAAAGTGCTCTTCCTCTGCGTATCTGAATAGTTAGTGTTTAGAACATTCTAAAATCTCATTAAAAAATGAAAAAAACCCACTCTGTTGCCAGGGGGCAAATCCAACATTACTGCTAAAAAGTGAGAAGTGGCTACTTAGCAATTTGTGAGAGTAACTTTTCTTGACAATACAGGCAAGATATTTGGAAACCAACAATCCCACTAAAAAACCAGCATTTTTCTTTCTTACTTAAGGAGTCATCATTATCACGCAGAAGAAAAAAAAATAAACCAGCTAGAGTTCCAGAGCTATTAGTTTACAAACTATGTGGAAATCTCAAGTAGAACCAAAGAAATCAACCCTATTTTCAGGTTAAAATAAAATTTTGCAGAACATCCTCAGTTACGCAAAAATGAATAAACACATACTTAAGTCTTTGCTGGGGGCAGCTTCACTTATTACAGAAATTCAACAACAAATAAAAACCATAAAATACTTCAAGGCCCAGAACACAGTCTCCATGGGGAATTACTTGCTTCTATACATATAGAAGCACAAAGTGCAGCAAAATACCCAGCAGAACTCAGTTACCAACATCATCAATTAGCTTTTTGGTCAAATCAAGGCTGTTTCACAAATGTCTTGACTCGATCCAAAGTACAACAATCTCCAACTGTAAATTTTTAATGGAAATTAGATCTTAATTAGGGAATCAGATTTTTTTATTATTTTATTTTTGAGGGTCTGCAGGGCAGGAAGGATCTTTTCTCTACAAATTCTCTAACTGACATGGGAGCAATGAGTACTTATCTGAGCAGCTGGTACCTCGCTGAGAAGCAGAATGGGTGACTTCCAATCACACTGCTACAAAAGCTGCATCATCAGTGGGGATTTACACCACCGCCCAACCACCAAGCCACCCACAAACCCTTCCTATCACTAGTGTTACCTGGGTGGGCAGGACTGCCCCAAAGAGGCTGTGCAAATCCCAGTTTGGACAAGGGGGCCCAACGAGCACCTTACACACATTAGAATCACTTCTGTCACAAGATTTCCACGGGGAAGCAAGCACTACTCAACAATACAGAAGACAGAGCTGAAACTTTTAATTTAGCATTCACCTCATGACCCCACCTGGGAATTTTCCAACATGGATCATAATACCTCCTTGGGTCTGGTAAAGAAATTACGTGATTATTTCCAGCCTTTAACCTCTCCAGTTCAGATCACAGTCAGATCCTAACTAAGGTCTATCTCCCTTCATTCAGAGTCAAGAGATACTGAAGCAGATTCATAAATGAACCTGACTCTAGGTCTGCCAATCCCCATTCCCCAAATTCTTCAGAGAAAATACTCACTTAACACCAACTCCCTCAGCCATGCAGGTTCACTGTTCCATTAACCAGTCATCTCTAGTTCTCTCTACCTGGATCACAGTTAGGCTAAATGTGGCCCAGATAATCTGGTAATACAGACAGCGAGATACAAGTCTCCATACTCCCAGCACCACCCCAGGAATATCCGTGTGCATCATTTCTCAGTTCCTGTTTTACCATATTTCACACAAAAGATACTTGCTTTTTCTAATAGCTATACGCTAAAATACTGAGACTTCACATGTTTTTCATACCTAGAGGCAGTAATTAGGCCTGACAAACTGTGGAGTTTCTCCACCCTGAAAATTTCTGCTAGAAATCAGCATTATTTCAACAACAATAATCCAGGGGTGAAAGGGCACGAAGACATGGTAAACAAGCAATAACAACAACAAAAGCACGTGGCAGAAGGGTCCTATGACTGGCTCAGCCTAGAGACGTGCAGCTTTTGCTAAGGACCAACCAATGGACCATGCAACTGCTGTCCCGTTTTGCTGTGGGCAGAGAAAGACAGTGAGCAGGAGGGGAGCACAGAGCAGCAAGCTGGCTACTAGCTGCCCGCACATATGCCTCTGTATCGTAGTATTCAGTGGGAAAACATCACTATATGAAGCTTTTTCTCTCTTAACTATCACACTTCTTAGAGCCAACCTAAAATACTGCATTTCCCTGGACTTGCGACTTTACAGAGGGAGGTTGAAGGGGGTGGCTTCTCTTCAAAACACCAGTCAACCCCGCCCATAACCCAACTATCCAAAGACAACAGGTTAAGGTTGTTAGCTCCCATTGTAACACTTAATCTCCACTTTGAAGACTGCAAAATCCTGAACCCTCACGAGCAAGAGGAAATACAACCCAGCCCGTCCCTCACCTCCCCCTTCCAAACCTGCTCTGCTTTGTTCCCTCGCAACCCTCAGATGGACCTTCGCTGATATCCTTAGCTCTCCTCCAACACTTCACCAAACCCTCCCAGCCTGGACTCCCATCCCAATTTTGGCACCTTTCAGTGTGCCTGCCAGGAACTCCATTTCTGGAAACTCTTCAAAAAGAGTTTCCAGAAGGCCACAGTCACTACATCCGCACTTGCAAGCTCCCTTCAAGTCAGGCAGCCCTCATGTCAGAGCAGCATTCCTGTACAGAGTTTTTAATGACTGCTTACAGCCTGGCATGAAACAGCTGTTTCAAAACCCAGCACAAACAGCTCAGCAAATATACTAACTCTGGGTCTAAGAAAGCGTGCACCTCCCACCCCACCAGCACACCCACACAACCTCACTGACATTCAGGAGTACTGACAACGAGGAAGACCATGAGGCAAGATGATTCTGAAATGCAGACAACCACTGTCCTGCATTTCTGTGTCCTCTTCCTATGCCTTAACACCATAGATGTTCTTCAAACACATGCAAGGAAAAAGCAATTTTATTTTACTAAGTCTGGGTTCACATATGCAAGTGAACACACTGCTCATTTACTACACATGGGAATATGACTACTGAATTGAAAAAAAAAAAAACAAAAATCTGCTACAAGCAAAAACATCACACAGAGGCAACACATGAGATAACACATGCAGGAGGATTAATATTCTTAAAGCAGTTTTAGAAAACATTGAAAGGCAAGTTATAACAAATTGCTAACATCTGCTGATGAACTTTGCAACATTATGACATTACTTCCTCAGCAACACTTTGGAGATCCCTTCACATTCCATTCCACATTATGTTTTAAAGTCCCTGTATAATTCAGTAATAACACTGAATAGGTTTTTTGTTTTGTTTTTTTGAAAAGATGAAAATGAAGAAAAACTCTTAATCTACTAAATGGCTTATCATGCCCATAACTTTAAGTATGATAATTTGGTTATAACTGTGATGGGGTAAATCGGCCTTCTGCCCTTCTTCCTTGTTTTATTCCCATTTAATAGTCACAAAGCACTCAGTCTTCATCAATTCTACTCTCACTTGACACCTGCTGGCATCAGATTATCACTCGTACTTTAAAGGCGAGAGGTAAAAGCTTTGAACCCCGTATAGGAAACTGGAATCGGTGTAACACCTTTTTGACATAAGAAGGGATCCAAGAATATTTTTGGACATTTGTCCACTTCCTTCTACACCAAAAGCAAACTTTGTTTCCTTACAGCAACTTCAAGTAGCCTGACCTGCTATTACACATGCTGCATTGAGCACGTACGCCCACAGAGTCTTACTCTTCCTCGGCACCATTTGGAAAGCTCACCTTATTTGAAGATGACCAATTCTAGTCAGAAATGGTGGGAGGAGGGAGGTTTGCCTTTGGAAAGTTTTAGAAGTCAATTTTCTTCCATTGTAACATCTGACTTCTTCACTGTTTGCCTCTGATGCTGTCATTTTTGAAGGCAACCACTCACAGTACGACCTACAGCCCACCACTCTGACATGGGAGTCAGCAAAATCCCTAGCCCAACGCAAGTTTATTCTCACAACAACTGGAGCCTTTATTTCATTATTTTGGATAAAAATAGCTGGAAATTCGCAACACAGATTTGCCAAAATTTGTGTTTTCATTGTTGCAAAAAGAGTAGTGGATTGTCACCTTGTATAATCAAGAAACACAGAGTGCAACTTAAAAGTCCATTCCGTCCTTAAAAAGGTAACACCTCCAAGTCATGCGTGAAAGATCTTCACATAGATCTGGCCATATTTCCTTATTTAAAAAAAAAAATAATAAAAAAAAAAAAATTCCCGTGTTCTAAAACGATGCAAACACCACATCTTCCCTGCTGCCCATTTCTAGGTTTTACCCTGCCTTCTTTTAAAAGAAGAAAACAAATCCAAAAGCAAAACAGAAGAAAGCACTCCATCCCCCACTGTTTTGGCAGATACATCCACTTGTGCTGAAGAAACAAGTGACACAGAGCAAACAAGGATAATTACAGTAGAAGAATACACAACTATTGCAAAGTGCAGCTTCATCATTACTATTTCTCCATCCCTAGGATAGGGCTTCCAGACTTCTGTTCCTGTCTCAATGATAAAGGGACTACCTATGCTATTTTCAGGATATGATATTGACTCAATTTCTCTCAATGCAATCAAATCTCTTACACTAAAGGGATGCCAGGAAAAACTCAGACTAAGGCCTTTAACCTTTAAAAGCCCAGTTTGCTAGCTACTGCACAATTTGGAACACAATCTTAGTGCAAGTTGTTGTTTTATTTACTATACTGAACTTAAATGTTGAGAACTTTACACTCTCTATCCCACAGACCCTCTGGAGACAAAAACTTATCGAGAGAATATGAACCTCTCTTCCTCCACTATTTTCGTATTAAGAAGTTCATTGCTACAAGAAAATTTTAACAAAGCAGAAAAAAAAATAAATTAAAGAATAACAAAAAACATTTCATCTTGAAGTCACTGATTCAAAAGCACATAGAGCAGGCGAATAAAAGCTAGAAACACCCATGGTCTTGTTTATTAGCCTGCTTCGACAAAATTGGGGGGGGGAGGGGGAGAAAAAAAATCCCCCAAACAATTTCCTACAAAAAGACAGTCATATTACAAAATTACTTATCTCAGGTGACAACCTGGCTAGTAACTTCAACAAAGATGCAAATTACTGAGGTGGGCAAGGAGTACATACCATTATCTTTGTAAAAGATCAGATTATTTTGTCAAATTTTGTAAAACACTCGCAGAACAGAGTGAAAGAGCACGGGCTGCTGTATTTTGAACCCTATCTAAACACAGGTTTTGTGAGAATTAATATAGTCTGGAATAAATGTTGCAATCATTTGGAACAAATACTAAAAACCTGTTCAAGCTTCCAACCTGTAGGACAGTTACTTTCCGTTCTGCAACTATTGCTACACAAGACAAGAGGCACGAAGACTGAAATTTACAAACCATGAAAACACATTTGTGACTTGTCCTGCTAAAAATATTTCCCCCTAATTCTACGGTGAAAATACAGTAATGTTAGCTCAGTGAAGGAAGTGAAGTGAATAACCCCCCATCCAGTTCCCTTCTGATTCCTCATAAGGCAAATCACCAACACGTTCCCAGTATCTGGCTGTAAAATTGGCAAACGTGGATTAAGATGGTAAAATTTCACACAGCAGTTTTCTGTTCTCCCCATGCATTTTCCGCAGGGATTTATTTAATACCTTGACCTCTTTGGGAAAATGCAGATATACACCAGGAGCAAGGAATTAAGATGATATGGCTGCCTGTGAATATGTATCAAAATGGACTACATTCACAGTATGAAACGACACACAGATGAAAGGCAAAGTAGAGAGCATTTTATTTCTTCACAAAACTGTTGTGGTATACAGAATGTCACACTATATTTGCAGAACACCAATTGAAGATTCACTCCTCAAGGTTTGAAAGAGCTGGGCACCAGCCAAGTTGTGAAGCAGAAGTAACACACAGATGACACACTGCACATGAGCAATCATCATAAATGGCATGTTAAAAAAGGTAGTAAAATGTCCATATAGTACAATTTGGTTTCACTTCAACTCCCACCAATTTGTTTTATTTTCCTGGTAGTTTTGTGCATGGCAAAGAACACCTGAAAACTTTCAAATCCCCTTCAGTGTTCAGAAGGGCAGAACCTGCCCATCCACATCAAATGCACCATACAGAGGCATCACGGGATCAGCTGTTTTATCTTCCGTGCCTATATCCAACACTGAAAAATCCAAACACAGTTCAAATCTCCATGAAACTACGCATTTCTACTTGTATTTTCCTTTTGCTGAGTAAGGAGCTTGGACAACCATTTGTTTCCCCCGTGAACACTACTCAAGCAGCCCCGTTGCCACCTTGTGATGTACTGCATACGAAAACCCTACAGTGCAGTTTTGGAAACAGTAGTTTTTAAAGTTCACCCACTCACCACAGGGGAAGATCTAGATGGTAAACAGATTAATTTCCCCGCTACTTTCCTTCTTCCAGTCCAGAGTGTTATTCCAGCCAGATGAATATATCCAGTATTTTGGAAAAGCCACATCTGCATATTCTGTTAACACACTAGCTTTGTAATTGCATGTAATTTATATAGCACGCACAGCAGCATTTTTACTTTTTATGTATTCCACAACACACAGATAGAACAGGCACCTCTGGTTAATATTAATAGCTCATTAAATGAAGTATCTAATTTTCACTCAAATCCAGAAGATATTAAAAGAATATAGCAATAATCCATTTTTCCTGCAAGTCAATCCTCTAACGATGTATATTACAATGTTAGTTACTCGTCACTGCAAACTTGTTTTTCAAATTAATCTATGAAAAGATTCCATTTAAACTTCAATAAATAATTTAATATGCTCATCCTACTGACTCAAATTGATAAATTATTTGCATGATACATTTTCTCATTAATAAGGAGGAGAACTTTCTATTTGGAATTTATATATCTTTTCCTTCCATTCTCCCCATTTAAAAGGCCAATTTCACTTAAAGCCAGGCAGGTGGAAGCAATCTCTCTTCAGACTGCTCAGGTATGTGAAACAGAATATGCTTTTTGAGCATTTTTCTCCCATTTTATACTTCTAAAACAACTGGAAGAGAAAAATGGCAACCTAGTGTTGAGCTATTCAATAAGCAAAAGAGGCATGATAAAAAGAAGTACTTTGCCAAAGGTCAGACAAGAGACAAAAAAAGGCAAGTAGGACTGAAGTACAGCAGCCATATCTACTTTCCAACCATTTTTTGTTGCGATGGTGATGCCCCTTCAAAAGCTAGCAGCCACAGAAGAGCTCACCTCTTCCAACCCAATGCTCCACGCTCCATGTTAACTGAACAATTTGATGGAAACAGAGTATGACAAGGAGGCTTTTTTACCAGATGCTTTATTTACTTGAAATTATTTAATTGCTTTGACCTAATCCAGACCCAACCTACATGACTAAGATCTGGAGCGCACTGAAAAGAAACATCAAGGCTTTTTAGTTGCCTCTTTTCAAGGCTTACATGTTTCCTAACTGTGTTCCTGCTCTGATCAGTTTTCAAAACCTTAAAGAACAAAACCACTATCAATTTCAGTAGCAAAAGTGCATCAGTAAGGGATATTTCTAAACCACCATAAATTGCTTGAGCATTGGGTTAACCAAGAATTTCTACAGTACTTTCCTCTGTACAAAGTCTCATACACTTTATTAATATAGTCTTTAAATAACTAAAAGTATAAACTAAATGAAGAAACATATCCTTTTCACAGGGTACCAGTGATGAAAGATCAGAAAACAGCCCAAAAAAAATTAAGACCAGGAGATATAAAAATGGAAGTGCTAGAATGGAAACATATGCAACACTGATGACTGCACACACAAGTACCTAGTAAAAAAAATCAGCAATGCACCTATTAATGCAACTTTAAAAAAAATATTTTTGATAACTTTTTGCAGAAAATGAACATCTGCAACCACCTGCCTCGTTTTTGATGGTATTCTTTAACAGGCCAACAATACAAACCAAAAAATTTATCCTGTAGTGAAGCACCTATGAAAAAAAATCAGTGAAACTCCTTACATAATCACAGGATCATTTCATGGGACATAGCACTCATTTTACGATTCCACTGACACTTGCTCTTGCAAAGGTGCCCCCTGTAAAGAAGATACATCCTGGACCGGGGCAACCTGCTCATAGCCCCAGCTGTAAATTAGAAAGGAGCAGAAAGGTTTAACAAATAACTAACCAAATTCCAGGATGACAACTTTGTTTCGATTCCCACAGAGTAGGAAGGTTCTGGCTTTTGATACGCCATGACTTGTAATATTATCAGTACCTCACACTCACAAATGGGGTTTGAACCCCTCTGCTTCTCAGAGGTCCAAAACTAGTGCTCCATTTTTTAATGAGGGGGGCGGGGAGGGGACAGGGAGACACACAGGCAAGACAGAGGCAGAGTATAATTAATCTGTCCATGAAGCCTGAACATAATTAACCTGTACATGAAGTCTGAGGTTGAGACGGAAGCTGTAGGTCCTGGGACCCCAAGGCACAGCTCCAAACATTTTTCTGCTACATGCAAGTTACCTGATATAACTGTTACTAATTTAAGCAGACCAGAAATTTTCCAGGTGCAAAATATGCTTTTATCAGTACAAATTAAGTCTCAGTAGGAATATTATGTGCACTACATGTAGAGGGAAAACAAAAATAACATTCACCTGACCTCACAAGACTTCATAGTTTAACATAATGTATGGAGACTGCCATACTGTGCAACTACAACACACTGTAAATAAACACACTCTATAGCATTACAGCGCAGAGCAGCAAGGAGGTTCGGGGAGACTCAAGTTGGCTCTTTAATAAGCTTTCTTTTGAATTAAGAGATACAAAAACAGTTCCTCTCTGCACAGAATGCAAGTGATTCATGGGTGCATTTCACAATACATGCTGTTGTGTGCACCACTGTACTCTAATTATTCCTTGCTTTAAATTAAAGATCACTCGTTTTAAATGAAAATAAAAATTTGTTGCAGTCCATTATGTAGTATAACAGGATTCTCTCATTAAAAGCAAAACTTTCAAAGAGAAAATTGCAGGCTGGGCAGCAGCATCAACTTCAATGCAAGAAAAATACCACTGTATATCTCACCTTACCACCACATTGTGCTGCTACTGAAGAAATCCTATTTACTTACACATTTATTAGCATCATCTTTTGCTAAACAGCCAGCAAAATATAAGTATCTGCCTGACAGAAAACAGCTCAAATGAGAAAAGTAGGATTTTACAGAAAGAGACACACTGCAAGGAAGAAAACTGGTTTGAAACCAGAAATTCAGATTCACGCTGTACATAAATTATGCAGACTTTTTTCCTCCACAGTTTACAAACAGCCAAAACTCAGATTACTTTGTTGTCTATTTTTAAGATCTCATCAAATGTGACAGTCCAAACATGCAGCTCCAGGTGCTGTAAAATAAAATTAAATAAGCCAATGAAACCACATTGTACTAGGACTTTTCAGTCAAACCAACCCGCTCAGACTCAGTCCCAAATGTAGCATATTTAATGATTAGCCGGGGTTGGGAAAAGCAAAGCAAATATACTTTCCAAGCACAATTAAAAAAACAAAATCAAACAACCAAAACCAGAAGGTACAAAAAGAAAATAATTATGCTTCAAGACTACAGTAGTATTACTTAGCAAACCAAGTAGGTTTTTCTCTTGAGAATTAAAAGACTGTATTAGATATACAGCTTCCTCATCATACCAGGGTATAATATATAACAGTCTGTCTATAGGAAAAGAAAAATGTATCATATGTAAGGATATGAAATAAAAGTGTAAGTAGTACTGTAGTCACCAGGAAAGATCTATTACATTTCTACAAGTGCTCACACAAGTAACTACCACTATCTCCACACTGAAAGGTCTGCTTAACATCTGAGCATATGCACCATCTCTGCTAATGAACACCTTTGAATTTTACACATTCCAATTTAAACAGCTGAAAAGTATTAAACACTTAGACACCTTCAGGAACTCAATTTCCAGAGAAGCAAGAGTTGGAACCAAACTTAAAATGAAGGGTTCTTCGCACACATACATTCAAGACAGTCAATTTTTGCAGACTCCCACATTTGAGGCCTATCATAAAGCTCTACCACCAAATGTGTGCGAATAAGCATCCTCACATTTGCTAAAGAGCCTGGCATTCAAAGCAAACCAAGCAGGTAGCAAGTTAGAATTAGCATCTTATTTACCAGGAGCTGCTAAAGGAATGATACTAAAAGAGTTGCCGCATGAAAGACAATTACTGTATGTTTGATTCTTTACTAAGATAATGGCACAGCTGTGTAAAAAAAAAATACAGAAAAATAGTCCATATTTTGTTTACACATCCAGTTCAGACAGGGACATCGTTTACTCAAAACAGGGAAGTTAAAAATGACCTTCCTCCATAATAGAAAAGACTTCTGCAGTATAACTTGGGTACGTGTCATGTGCCCTCTGAAACCAATAGTAATAATTTTCAGTTTTATGGGAAGAATTTAAATGAAGCACAAGACCAACTGTATACACAAAAATCTTTATTACTACGATGATGTCTACAAAGTCCACGTCATAAATACTGTATTTTTTAATGTGTAAAACTGGACACAGGCTGCAAAGATTAGAGTCTCAGATTATAGTACTGTCACCATAAAATCCACCCGATTATTAAAACTATGAACCACCCAAAAGAAATGATACCATCAGAGTGAAGCCATCAATTCAATCTTATCTCTGACTACACCAGCAATGCAAGCAAGCACTGACAACACTCCAATCTTTTGATTCTACCACTATTTTTTGATTTCTATCTGAATGATCATTAGAAATAGTCTAATGAGCGACGTAAACACTAAGACTGTGACAACTGGTCACCACTTCCTTCATGTAATTCGTAAACATGGTTTCAAAGTTTCATTTCATCTGCCACCTGTGTAGCGTCAAAAGACTACAGACTGGACTTACTATTCAAAGAACTGGACTTACTATTCAAAGACGACTCACAAAAAGTGTTTTCACAGGCATTCGAATGATGAATGGATTGTTCTTTAGATTCAGCACCTACATGCTCAGTATGAAAATTTCCTTTTCACTTCACTACGCATGTGAAACTAACATTAAAAAAGGACACCAACTTTAACAAAGCTCTTGTTGAAATTTTATGATTTTCAGTTTTGTGAAAGTTGTATGATTCCTATTTTTGCTTAAGGTAAAAACAAATATAACCCCAGCAACCAGGTAACCCATTCATGATTAATTCTGCTGTAAATACTTATTTACTACAGACTGAAATATTGAAAGGCCATTAAAAAGGCCTCTAAAACAAGTTCTCATTTGCAATAGGCTTTAAAGTAAAAAAAACACACCTCAGCAGGTAAGTATTGAGTTCACTATCCCGTGAACGTCAACCCTTGAGAGGATTACTATTCTACTAAATACGGAGTCTGAGTCATTGCCCAGTCATTGTCTATGTGTACTTCACATCACAAAGCAACATCCAGAACGAAACCATTCACTCTGGGCAAAAAAAGTCTGGTCCAGGCAGCTGTTTCACACAGAAAGTTAAAGGGCCAACAAAATCCCTGCTTCTCACCAGGAATGGCCCACTGTGCCACTACAGACAGCCACTCATGCAAGGCAGAGGGCAAAAAAATTATCCCACAAGAAACAAAGCCACCATCCTCTGCAAAAACACTTTTTCAAAACCCACCACTGCAGTCTCTGCAGTGCCCACTGTCTTGGAAATTAGTATTTCTGCCTGCTCAGTCCTTAAATCCAGATCCCAAGCATGAAGATTTGTCCCTATGTAAAGAACAGAAAATGTTGCTAAAAACAAGTCCATTAAAGTTTTTGAAGTCTAGGAGCCACTTTCACTTAGATACATAACGAATGAGATGAAAACACTCTATCAAGGTAATACCCTGCGCTGTGTCATCTGACCTTTCTGGTGGCCATAACTGAAGCTGCTCAACCACCCTTATTTCTTCCTTCCTGTAGCCACCCTAGACCACACCAAAGCCAAGCATCTTTTTCCAGATCTCTCATGATTCCTTCAATAACAGCAGGTTTGGAGTTAGTACACTGGTGTTCGTGGATAAATTCTTGAATGCCCTGCAGCTCCCTTCCTCTCCTCAACCCCAGTCCACCTTTTCCAGCTTCTACATCTACAGCACAGTAGGCAGACCTCTCCAGAACACAAGACAATTTTTGACAAAATGTCATCTGAAGAACAGAAACTGTACAGAATGTGATTAAATCTAGACTGTGAAAGCTATTAAACTAACACAGTAATTACCTGAATGTAGTATTACTGCATATATAATTATTTTACTACAATGGGGTGACTGTGGGGTTTTTTTAAACATAACGAACCTTCTAATAGCAAATCACATCTCCTTTTTAATAATTTAAGACTAGATTAACTTTCCTTGCTACCTAGTATAGCAAAACTTCTTAAAACAACCAATGAAGTAGTATTTTTCCCTCCATACAGACAAAAAACTAGCGCTGACACAGATTCAAGTGTGAAGCAGTTCAAGCAGGTTTACCTCAGATTCGTCTGTTGATTCCTCATTCGACCTGGTTTCCTGAAAATGACAGAAAGAACAAAGAGGAAATTAGGTAAGCACTTGTATAACTGAGCAGTATCTCCCTTTTTAAAGCACTTTTTCAACCTTTATTAAGAGACAGAAGACAAAGCAGAAGCCACTCAAAGTTCAGAGTTTCCACCCTTTCCATTCATACCCAACTTGTGCTTGCACTTGCAATCTAGTGCCACACTGACACTCAGTGGCACCAGTTGACTGCAAGACTATTGTCAGTTACCCTAAAAGAAAGTGATTGGATCACCTGAGAATCTGTCCCTGTGAAAGCTTCCTTCCATCCTGAAGTGGTAGCAAGTTTTGCAAAGCAACTGCCCATCGAAGTTATCGACAAACTAGCTTTGGCATTCAACTACTCAGCTATTAACAGACTTCTCTTAAAACCAAGTAATTTCAAACCATTTTCCATAGAAATCCATCATTTAACGACTTTCTTCTTCCCATCCCACCTCAATGCAAGCCGTATGACCTCCTCTTGCCTTTGAAGCAGCTGCACCTTTAAAATATCTCTCTCTGGCACAGCAATGATTCTTACTGTCCGACAAAAAAAATTTTGTAAGTCAACTCCTGCTAATCTCTCACCTGTCCACTGAGAAAATCTGCTGATGCAATGCCTCCTCAGAGAGGTCAGCAAAATGAAGATTTACTTAATGTATTTATTGTTATCAATAGCAATAAAAGGTTACAACTTCCACGCTGACAGTGAGTGTAAGCATTTTAACATGATATAAACACAGACCAAGCAAGAGAGATGGCAGCATTTCAAATCTTATGAAGCAGTATTTGGACAGTAATATAAATAGGTACAGAATTTCATCACAGAAGGTGCAAAAAAAAAAAAAAAAAAAA
>Ga0065711_1044157_pt1 | contig 14272 bp, 9 predicted proteins | sample Hoacrofraction12_FD_59098 | JGI IMG/M metagenome (GOLD analysis project Ga0065711, IMG submission 59098) | Hoatzin crop microbial communities from Cojedes, Venezuela - Epithelial fraction 12 v2 (version 2) | ecosystem: Host-associated > Birds > Digestive system > Esophagus > Crop | place...
TTGAAGAAGCCCTTCTTGTTGTTTTTGACATCCCTTGCCAGCTTCAATTCCAGGTGGGCCTTGGCCTTCCTTGTCGCATCCCTGCACGCTCTGACCACGTTCCTGTACTCTTCCCTAAAGACTTTTCTGCATTTCTTTAACTGACCATTTGTGAGTTGCTTATAGCCATGAGGTCCACAGTGTCAGTCTCTGCCTCATCTCTAATTTTCCCATGCCTGCACTTCCTTTATGCCACATCCTGTGTCTCTGCTTCTCAGGACCTCAGCTGTTGTACCAGGCCTGTATTTCCCTAAAAAACATTATTACATAAGAGTCATAAATATCTCATTCTACACAGGATAATTTCTTGTTACTGCTATCAATACAAAACTCTGGTCATACCTTACAAAGAAAACAAATGCAAAACAGATTAACCACAGACACCTGTCAATTAAACAAATTGCCGTCACAGCTAAACCAATTAAAACAGAGCTGAAGGCTGGCCAAGTTCAAGCAGAGCAAGCCTGGCAAACCTCACTCCTGAGGCCTTGCAAACTCAGTAAAAAGCATACAATTTTTTTCTTGCAATAGCAATACTGCATTATGGGACTACACAGATACATGCTGCACTTTGTTTCCTCCATGGAGATTTTAATACAGGCTATCAAAGCCAGAGTCTGGAATACAAAGACCCAAAGGAGATAACCCAGATCATGCCAGTTTCCACTGGTCTCAAGGTCTGCTTTGAGAGTAGTTTATAATCTCCCTTTCTACATATTTGATCCCAGTTCATTTGAGGAGGCCTGGCTTTATGTAAGGAAACGTGTCAATAGCCCAGATTTGGGATAACTAGGACAACTTTTTACAGCAGTCTAGTACACACCAAACACTCAAGATGGAACCAAATAACATCATCCTAGAGATTACAAATTATAGCTTTCAATATACGAAATTGTAGGACAGCAGTATTTTAAGGCAAAACTGTTCAAGACGATATGGTACACAGGGACACTGGCCCACGTGCCTTTCAATTCACACTGGTAGTTACCAGTATGCATTACAGTGACTTAATGGTATATTTATCATAAGCAGCATTGTCTAATGAATGAACACTTAATGAGCCTCCATTAAGCTTAGAAGTGCCCTGTTTTAAACCATTAGATCTTTACTTTAATAAGGTATTTTCTACTGCAGAGGAGTTAAAGCAAACACAGCAGTTCTTTGAAGACAGATGACTGCTTAAGGCACAATAAAAGAGAAAGCAGAATTATTAATTTAAAGAAATATGAAACCAAATCTAGGAAAGAAAAATGCAGAGAAAGAGCAGCTTTGAATTTTATTTTTTCTTTTTCTTTTTTTTGGTAGCTTTTGCTGGTTTGGAAATAAGCAATTTGTCTTGGCAAGATAAGAGCTTTGACTTTCACTACTGAGGATGGAGTAGAATGTCAATTATTAGCTGTCTATTCTTTTAGTCTCTTTGCCCTGGCTTTGAATTGTATTGGAATTTGCTAAAAATCATAGTGTATGAGACTTTTAATGACAAATGTCCCTTTAGTTGTCTTATATTTCTAGGTCTTTTATTGCAGGGCATTTAATACTTATAGTTTGGAAAGAAAACACAGTCCAGTGGTTAAGGCATTAGAAGCTGGGATCCTGTGAAACTTGACCGTGGATTTCCCATATATAGTGTGATAAGATGGAGACTTACCTTAAGAATTATGTAGGAGAGATATTTAGATATGTAAAGAGAAGAAATATTTCCTGATGGGATCTTTAAAAGCACTGGAGTCAGGAGAAGTCAAATGTGAGGCTCAGTGTCCACAGTATGTCTGTTTCCCTAGGTGCTTATCCAATCAGAGAAATGAAAGATTTCCAACTGAAAGAATTAGAAAGAAAATTATGACTGTGGATACTTTTATTGAACAACTTCTGATTTATCTACAGCCTAATAATTATAGGTCTAATCCAAAGTTCATAGAATTCAATGAAATACTTTCTACTGACTTAATAGACTTTATATCAGGTTCTCATAACTATAGTAAGTCATTCTGAAAGAAGAATTAATCTCAGAGAATTATAATGTATTTGTGTGTAATATGCTAATAGAAAATGGGCACAAATTTTAAACTGTTTGCTATAAATTATTCAGGCAATTATATTGTGTCTAGATAGACAGATAGGGGAATTATGCATTAACAATTATGCATTCCCTATAACCATTGGCAATATGATGAAACAGATTTATCGTGAAGGATCTGTCCATCAGTAGAAAGATTCACTGTGAAGTATTTCAAAGACTCCTATTTGACTTCAAGTCACCGACTAATAAACAAAGAATTGCTGGAGGCTGGCATGGTTCAAAAATCAAGATCAGTGAGGGAAATGCTGTGTGGCAGAGGCAGTATTTTTAACACATTCTTCTTCTCTTAGCTCCCCTTGCAGATGCTCTGTCAGTGTGATTATTCTTTTAGGAAACATAGAATGGGAAGAGATCAATGGAGAATACTTAGGCATAGGATGCAGCCCTCAGGTGTTCCATTCTCATAATTTCCCATAGGAAATTTTTAAACCTAACGATGTCACGGATTAAATTCTTGTTGAAATTAATGAATTCAAAATTTCATCCTTTCAGCAGTCCCTTTATCTTCAGTGTGAGCTTAGGAAACTTGTCATTTCGGTCCATCTGGCTTGATCTCAATTTGAAAAAAAAAAAAATTAGAATCTCTTATGTCCAATACATAAAATGAATTCCTACTAGATTTAAGAGAGCAGGCAATTCATTTTAAATTTAAGAGTGACTGTTACCCTTTGTTAATTTCATGCTTTGCTGTGTGTGCAGTGCTCTGTGTGTGCCTGTCTGGATGCAAGGTTACACCTCTGTGAGCAGGGGTCGACACGCGTGCACGTGTGGCTCTGCACATTCGTGTGCCATGTGCGTGCACAGCTTCGTGTATTCACGGCTCTGTTCAACTTCACGGCTCTGCATATGTGTTCTGGGGTGTATGTGTGCACACGTGTCGCTGTGTGCGTATGACTCCATGTGTTTCAGGGTGAAGGAGAAAGGGGGTGTCTACAGAAAGGCAAAATAGAAACTTTCTTTTTTTTTCTTTCCAAGCGAAACATGGTGTAGCTGTTTCATTGTGACTTATCCCACTTTCATGACCTAAAGAGTTATCTGTAAGTGGACATGAGATAATTCAGTCTTCATGCTGCATTAGTTCTCAGCAGAAATGCAAGGAAGTTTCAGTTATAGGATTTAATAGTGTGGTAAGTAGGCTATTAGAGTGCATTGTATGGGCTGTTTTATTGTAGTGGTTTCATATAATACCATGAAAATTACTCCAAATCATCACCCCCAGGATCGTATAGATTGTCACAACCATTTTCAGTCTTGGATAATGCCACCTCTGAATGTGTTGAATGCATATCTGCAGAGATAAAATAATTAAAATGGAAATTGGGAAATTTCAGTGTGGATATACAAAATGTAGGAGAAAAAAAATAATGTTCTGATATGGTGTTATTCTGCCCGATTTTCCTGCCTGTCGCATTGCGCATGTGTGCGAAGTGTGTATGTGTGTGGGTATTCACAGCCACGTCAGACACAAAGCAGTGAGCCAGGCAGAAAGGGTGGAATTCTCACGACAGACCTTCAGGATGTAAGGAAATAGTCACTGTTCTCAGCTGTACTGTGCCGGCCCTTCTTCCCAGAACCGTGTTTCACTTTGGACAAATTTGTGGGCCCTGATTTTGCAGAGAAGTATGAACTAAATTTATCTGATGTAGAGTGACACGGCCAACAGATTCATTTCCAACAGATTCACCAGGTGCCGAAAGCAATGCAGCGTCCAAACCTTTGCAGGGTTAATGGGTTAATTCATAAACTTCTCAGTGTTAGAATCAGGAAGCTGTGACTTAGTGTAGCTTCATACCAGCAGAACTGAATGGGGGTTTCAGGTGCTGCTCAGGATACTGAGGAGGAAAACAGACAGGGAAAGACATAGATTTGGTGCTCAAAGAAGAGCCCTTAAGTAGCCACCATGCTACTGCTGTTTACTGCACGTCTGTGCACTTGGGTCTGCAGAGATTGTCCTGTGAAGAGATGGGATCAGTTCTTCCCATTCCTCCATATTTACTCGCTCTGTCATCGCTCACCTGTGTGACAAAGGAGAGCAGCATTTAGCTAACAGTTGCTCTCTTCCTTCTGAGGGATCTGGCAGTGCAGGCAGCCCTCATGGGAGAGTAATCAGACTTCTCACGGACCATTAGTCACAGAGCGAGCGAGTGGAAGAACTCACAGCTGAGCCTGTAATTAATAAAGCAGAAGAGTGAGGCTGACCAGAAGGAGATAGGAAGTGTTCCTGGGAAGGGAGCAGAAGGCCTGCAGTTGGATCCATCACAGTGATGGAGCAACGCTGCTGCTGTTCACTAATGGGTAACGATTGCAGCTGGAGGAACTGCTGGGAACTGCACTCCCCAGCTGCTACCGCACATCTGCTCGGCTGGGTGGCCTCAAACCTTTTTCCCCAAGCCTCTTGCAGCTGCCAAGAAGCAGCCAAGCTCTGCTCCTAAAAGCTGTGAGGCAAGACACACATGCACTTGTTCCCACCACTGTGCTTACCAGGGACACTGGAGAGGTGGGAAAGAGCTGACAGCTGTAACTAATAAAAAAGAGGTGGAAAGGAGAGAAGAAAAAGGTAAATGATAGCCACAGGTGATCAATACTCACTGACGGGTGCGTACTGTTGGTGAAAAGCAAGTCTCAACTTGTTCTCAGCTGCAAACCTCTGTACTACTCAGATTGCTTTCTTGTAAAGACATGACCTGCAACAAGCTCTGCAAAATAGTAAGCTCTGAAATCACCTGGAAAGCTGCATGTGCTAAGTTTCCTGACAGTGTCCTTAGCTTTTGTTTGGACCTTGCGTTATATGAGACAAGTCGAGACTGGTTAGAAAGAAACAGGCAGCACTGACTTTCCCAAGCTCAGCATCAGAATGTAATTCCCTGAACTTGAATCCCACCAAGCTGAGAACAAACAGCAAGGACATATAGAAAGCAAGTAGCTGGAGCGTCCCAGCAAGCTCAGGGTCCACAGTGCTCGCCATCTCTCACTGAAGACAGTGCCCCAACATCGAGCCTGTTCGTTATTCCTTCTAAGTTGTCCAGATATGGAAAACCACCTGTAAGGAAAGGGACTGATTTCTTCAGGTTCACTTGGACAGCGGCAGACTGGCTAATGGCATTGTAGGAAGAGCAGCTCGCATAGTACTCTAACAGCAGGAAGAGTTTTGCATAAAACACAAACCTTGAAGACCTGTGTGACACAATCAAGCTCTAATAACTGATTTCTTCTACACTGTTACTTACTGGCTGTACACAGCCGTGAAGGTCACGATACGTTGGTCTTTGCAAAGGCATACCCAGATATCTGCAAGTGTATAAACACTGGGAGAACAGCTGAGCTTCGTTCCATTAGAAATGAGTTCAGTGACTCGCGGAAATGCTGAAAGAGACGCGAGTCTGTAACCATCACTGAGCCTTCTTTACTCTTTTGATTAAATCTCCACTGTCTATAAGAAAAATAATTTGCAGGTAAACCTGAAAAATTAGTTTCTGGAAATCAAACTGTATTTCTTCTGTTTCCTATGCTAAGAATAAAGATTTGGTGTTTGGGTTGTGCAGTGCTTGAGCATGAGCATGTATCCTCATCTGTGTGCACATCGCCTCTGGGACCCTCACAAGGGTACAAAGAGTTTAACAGCTAAGTTAGTTGACAAAGCAGGATGTATAGTTCTGAATGCAACAGAAAATCCGATGCTGTTTTTACCTTTTCTTTGAGGATAAAACTTCAATCTGAAGATAATAACATTTTCAGTCTCCCTTCACCTCTTCATGTAGCTGTCTTACAGCGAGAATGAGGCCTAAAAGGGCCTAAAAGGGCCCTTTCCTAAAAGGGAAACCTCAGCTTTGCAACACATGAGAAGACTAGAAAAAATGTGTACCCACCATTTTCTTTACAAATGACATATTCTGTATGTCATTTCATTCTACTGGTGACTTTTAGTTTAAGCAGTACATGCAGAATTACTGAATTGTCTTTGTGTATTTGTATGACATCTCAAGTGTGCCACAAATGATTATGTGGTCAGAAATTTCCACTGTTTTTATTGCTGTATCTTAGAGGTTTCTTTTTGATTAAAAACCCTTATATTGTTCTTATATACTTCTTCTTATTGTTCAATATAATTCTTCTTATTGTTCAAGAAGAATTCAGCTTCATCCAAGAAGCTGCTGTGAAGTATACGAGTTTAAAGTTCTTTTCTTGATGGTGCAGAGAAAGTGAAAGAACCTTTATAGGACAGGGAAAGGAATTCTTGGCTTTTAGGACTATCTGAGTGAATCAGAGCTGCTAGGCAGACTGACATCAGACTTGGATCAGAGCAGGGTAGGAACTGCAGTTCTCAGGAGAGCTGTCAGCTAAAAAAAAGAAGAGAAAAAAGACTAATAAAAAGTCAACACAGAAGCACTTAGTAGAGTTTTATTGATTTGCAGATCAAACATAGTGGCTACTGTGCCTTCGTCTCCTAATTATCAGTTAATTATGCCTTGTAGTAACTAGGTACAGCTCAGTTGTGTAAAGGGTGGCCCCTCACAAGATGACTGCTGACTTTTTAATTTCCTCCCACTACAATAGATTTGAGTTACTTGGTATTACAGAGTGGTTTCCACCCTCCACACTCATGAAAAATACTTTAATTAGATTGTAAATGAAGTTGTCTTAGTCTCTGAGGTTATTTTCTACAGCAGTTTCATTTCTCCCTTCTTATGTCTTTTTCTCTTTTATTGTGTTTTTATTGGATGCTAAAGGGTAAAATGTAAAACAGCATCAGTGAAAGGAGCTAAAAACAAATATACCTTTAATGTACTGGGAGAGAGAAATTAAACTGTACTTCCACATCCTCAGTCTAATAGCTTATACAGTGTGAAATGGAACAGAGTAAGCTCTTTCACTATTTCAGCTCCTAGCAGTATAGTTATACTTAAAGATGTTTCACACTTCCTATTATAAATATTCATTTTCACGACTTTACAAAATGTCATAAAAATTTACTCTTGATTGAAATTTACTCAATAAGGTCATAACCTAAGACCAGTTTCAGAGAAACACTGGGTGAAACTGGGTTGATGGAGAATCTGATAGCCTATTTAAGCACACTGTGTTACGTGGAAATCTAATACAAAGAATTTTGCTCATGTTCAAAATACCAAAGTGTAAAAAGATAAACTGCTGTGACAGATGGAATCTGTGCCTGCACAGGGCTTGTCTGTGCCATTTAACGCAGATCAGAAATGCATTGTCAATAGGTCACACCAAATGCGCCAGTAGTTTTTAGGACTTTAAGCTAAGGAATGCCTAAAGGATATATAGGAAAGGGAGAGAGGATGAAGAGCTGGAACTGAGCAGCCTTGTGAGTATTACTGCTCCTCTCAAGAAACTTCTGTCTCCAAGATATCGTTGTCCTTCAAGTTGGAGTCTGTCTAAACAGCTTTTCCTGATATGGCTGTTTTTTCCTAGAGTATTTTCTTTTTTTCAGTGAACAAGATTAGCATCATGGGCAAAACTGATCTAAGGACCTTCACCTGCTTCCACTTCAAGTAAATTGTGCTGCAAAACAGAATCACGATTCTATATAAACATACGTATATATATACACACATACACAGACAAATATATGTATACATATATACACAAATATATGTGCACATGCATACACAAATATATGTAATTACATAACGGGAATGTTTCTATTACATTAAAGTCTTTTTAGGAAGATGGATTTCCCACTCAAAACCAGAATTGCTGAAGCTCCATCTCTCCCTTCCATCCCTATCCCCAGCCTTGTTAACATCCCTGCAATAGTGATGCAGATGTGGGTGACCCACAACCTACCCCTGCTCTCCTTCAGGGAAACTCTAGTAGTGTGTATGTAACTGTTAGGTTCTGGCATCAGTTTTCTGTCTCAGGAAATACTTATTTAGTTGTATATTGTGGAACAGGTGAAAAGAAGAGACTCAAGATATATCTCATGATTATGCTGTTAAAGAACTAAATTAGGGCATAACAGGATCAGGTTAAATGATGATGAAGTAGAGAGTCCTAAGGAACTGCTGCAATTTCTGTGCTTTGTTGTTTTTGCACTGTAAATTTGTGGGTTTTCAAGGGTAAAGTAACTCTCTTCCTTGTAGCTTGGTGGCCTTGTAGACTGAGGCCAGTATAACCTGCAGAACTAAAATATGTTTTCATTTTCAGTGATTTTCCAAGAGTCACTAGTATAGTACAGTACATACAGAGGCCAGTGGTCATTGATTATACCTGCCTGGTTCAGCAGTCAAAGCAGATCAAAGCTATATGTTTCAAAAATCTCTAACTGGAATCTGAATTCTCTTTTCACAAAGGCCTTAGCACACAGTAGCTGAAGGAGGATATTTTCCAGGACTTCAGTGGCAGGTACCTACTTTCCATCCCTAGCTTTTCCTTGGGATTTTCACATCTGTACATGTCACTTAAATTGTCATCTATCATTACCCTGATCCAAAGTTTTGTTATGTATCTTCTGAGTTCTGATAATTATCAGTAATAGCCACATGATAAATTCAATGTGAAATGGACTTCAGTTGATTGACGTTCTTTGCAGTTTCAGTGGGCAAAGACTGCATCTCAGGCAGCCCCCACAGCTTGGACACAGCAACTAGAAGTATAATGCTATTAAAATAGATGAAATTTATCTGAGACTAAATCTGAGAAAAAGTTGCAGGAGAAAGGCCTTTCTTTGCTGGTCTGATTTCACATCTTGAGCAAGAATGAAGTCCGCTTTTCTTCAGGATTTCTTTGCTCATATTAGCTTTTTTTTTCCCCCTCCCTTTCTTGGCTTAGTTGATAAAGCAACAAGAGAAAATATCACCACGGATTTTGTGGTAAAGAAAAAAAAAGTACTCAGACTTGTGCCTTGCTTCTTGGGGTTCAGTGATTTCACTGAAGGCCTACCCCATCTTATATATTTTCCAGGCAAGGTAATTTTCTGTAAATTATAGCCACAAATGGAAACTTTAAAAATCCTCCTTTCCAATAATACTCACTTACTTCTTACACGAAAATGAAGTACGCCAGCCTGTAAAGAGCACAGACTGTAAAATAATTACATTCATTCTTATTAAAATGGCCAGTCATTTGCTGCAAAAGTACAATTTGCCGTGGCAGAAGAAAGTGATTTGTTAAAGAAGATATTCATCCAACTACTCATAATGCAATTTAATCAGTAGATTGTAGGCAGACTTTAAATATAAAATGTCCAAAATCATCATAGTGAATTATTAACAGTTGATATCTTGGGGAAGGGAGAAATACAATCCATATTTGCAATTCTGGGAGAAAGGGAAAGAGGAAAAGACAGATCAGATCAACCCATGTGCACCATGTTTCATTCTCTAAAAAGCTTCTCATATTCTTGCTGAGCTCAGAGGCTGGTGTCCTAATAAGCATAATGTTTAATTCTCACAAGTTCCTCAGTAGGCTAAGACCTTAAAACTTATCAGCTTTTAGTAAAGCATCATATTTTGGTGCATTTGAAATTGTCCCTTGGATTTACTAGTCTAATCTACAGCATGCATGTTTTCCAGTAGCTTGGCCAAGGCCTGCCAAATTTGATGCATACTGTATTGTAAAATACTTTCTGCCCTGTGGTTCCCTCATTTGTTCATGTAGCCCTTGCTCTGCAAAAACGCATGTTTTCTTTCTCTTTCTTGGACAATAGTTGCTAGAGGCTACCTAGGCAGTCCCACTGGCTTATGAGATGAAAAATTCATATATGATGCATTTACCCCTTTTCAAAATCTGGCATTTTTTACGTGTGTGCAGAAAGATTACCTGAAGCATATTTGGCAGTTTTGCAGAGTTCTAATATGTGCTACTTGTCCATGTAAGCAATTTTCCAACAACATATGGTAGGTAGAAGGTAACCTTTAGAAGTACTCTGTTTTTCACTCTGGCCATTTTTAATAGCCTGTAGACATCTACAGATTTTTTTTTTAAAAGTCTGTGGCAGACTAAATATATTTTTATGAAACAAAAAGCGATGCCAAACAGCCGTAATATGTGGTTGCTACCTTTTCTGTATGGTGTCTGGCATATGCCAGGCTGTAACACACAGGATTAGAGGCTTATAATACATCTTGATCACTGAGATTCTCAGTTCACTGGAAAAAAATTACAAGTCTAATTCTGTGCTTGTTTAAAAATAACACAAATAATAAGAAGCTATTCTAACACATGACAAGAAAGTACATCAATTGCATTTGCTAATCTGTTATGCCTCAGAACATATCCCTTACACAAAGAAAACCTTTAATTCCTGTGGATCTGATTCTCCAGTGCATGACACCCATTTTAATCTAGGGTAATTTCATCTATTTTAATAGCATTGTACTTCGATAACACTGGTGTGATGGACTAGAGAATTAGACCCGTTTATACAAGGTAGCATACAACCCTTCCTGCAAAACAGGCAAAGGAGTAGGAGTTTAATCCCATTTCTGTCGCTCACGTTCTGCAGTCAGAGTCAGGTGTAGAAAATAGTGTACCTGCTTCACTCATCCTCTGAGATAGTATCTCTGGCCTCTCATTAGGGCTCTTTAGCCCACCTTGAGCACTGTGGTAGCACAACCGCTCAGCTCTGGACCAGCAGTGTCTGGGGTCTGCTGCTTGGAGAATGGACTAAAATAGGTGCAAAGCGGCTTTGTTGGGTTGGCTTCCCTGAAGTAGTTCTAATAAATGATAAAAGCAAATTACGATAATAAGACAAGATCAGACACTAAAGCAAAGTATTGTTACTGGACCTCCTTGGTTCCCACAGCCTTTGCTGGGAGTAGTGAGGAAAGAAAAAAATCAACACTGTTCTCTGAGCCTTCAGCAGCCAGTGCCACTCTTCAAAATCTAATTTTCTGGCACCAAAGAAATGTGTTAAATAAATGATGAAAGAATAGCAGCATTTTGCCATTACTGAGAAGTGGTTTAATTTTGGCAGAGAATAAAATAAATTCATAGTGAAGGATAGGCAGTACAGCACGTTTCTGTGGCAGCCCATAAGTTTCCTGAATAAAAAAAGTCACTGAAGGAAAACAGAAATGGAGTGATGTCACTGAATATAGTGATATCTTCTCGTTATGAAAATGCTTTATTCTCCAGAATCAATTTTGTATGTAATTCTGCTAAATCAGATACATAGGTAACATGCTAGCCTCCTAAGTACAGATTAGAATTAAGTTTCCTCTGAGCTTTCATGAATGCATAATCGAAAGAGAGCAATAATTTATTTGGCATACAAAACAAAATGAGAAGACATCCAGAGAAACACCTAGACAATTGCTCAGTTTCTTACTGCTAGGAACTTAGTACTTGATAAATGAATTAGTAAAATATTCAAAATAGCTCTGTGTGTGATCACAGAGTGGAGCTGTCTGAAATGACTTATGCTGGCATGTCTGATAGTACCTAACAGCTATGAAAATGCAGCTCTTTGGGTTAGATTTACTAACATTTTGTATCAGCCTGGTAGCCAAAAATAGCACTAATAAGTGCTGGTGATTATACCAGTACAAAATAAATGCACAATTTAAGAAGTTAAATCAATTTGGTATCTTTTTGAAGGCACTGGGAACATCCAACAATTTGGATAGAATTTTTTTTTATTATGATTTATGAAAGACTCTCTGTATACTGTGCTTCAAAATAATCCCTCAGGTGTCTTCAGGCAACTGCTTATGTTTGTGGAATGTACTTATCCTCAGAAAAAAACAAAAAGACTGCCAATGAGCCATTTCATTTCTAACTTGCATCCCAAATTTCCTTCTCATTTTTGTTAAGATACCTTTGATTATGGCATTCAGATTTACATTTAAGTAACAGTGAATACTACAGCAAGCATGGTCTTGGTACTAGCAAACCCACTTTTAAAAGTGAATAATTTTTCTGTTTCCTCTAGGTGCAGAAAGGTGCAATTTAAAATATTTAAAAGCACATAAGCAACCTTTGGGACAGCTTGTCCACTAAAACCTTCACATTCCAAAAACCAACCCAGGGTCCAGAAACAGTAGCGTAATTGACACGATGATGTAACACTTAAAAAGACAGAAACAGAAATAAGATCTAAAGTCATCAAGTCATCCCTGCCTGCTCTTGTTGAGGATAACCACCTCAGACCACCTGGCTAATGCATGTAGCAAACAGCTCTTCAAAACTCCTCAATGTTTTTGTCTCCATTACTACTATCATTCAAAAACTGTTGCAAAACTTAAACCTCTGTAATTCTGTGCCTAAATTTGCTTGTATCCATGTTATACCTATGTATTTACACACCAGTTTTCTCCTGTAGACTGTGTAGCTCTTCCTCCTCCTGCTGTTCATTCTCAGAAACATTTTCAAGGAAAAATCTTGTCATATTTTGAGGGGGATTTTTATGGGTTTGAGCAAGCAAAGCTCTTTCGTTCTTCTCCCATCTATTGACCACTTTACACGGCCTCCTCTGCTTCTTTTTCAGTTTGAATTAATATTTTCTTAATATGAGAGATTGGGATGGTACTGGAGAAGATCTCCTTTTACTGCATAACTGTATGAATTTCTCTAAAGGAAAAACCTTGGTGATTTATTGCCATCCTACGATCATCTAACATATTTACTTTCTCCTCTTCCTCAGCTGTTTCGAACCGCTAATCTCGCAAGTCCATAGTAATGTGCATGAGTTTCCTCACTGTACAGTTTGTTTTGCTCCTTTTTCTAGCCGTGGAGTTCACCTCCAGCTTTTGATGTGACACTCTGACTGCCCTATGTATTATCAATGCACAAGCAAATTTCATTAGCAGAGTAACTTTCCATTTAGTTGAATGGTACTTGGCTATGTCTTTTAATATGCCTTGCAAAGAGGAGCGCAGCCCACATTTTGACAGTTCCCTCTTGACCTCTGTACTTCTTAATATCTAGGACATAACTTTCTTTGCTGATGACTCCTTTCTTTTTCCATCTTGTGTAGGCACCTTGCTTATTATCCAGCATCTTTCTTCATTGATTATCCAGCTATTTAGGAATGAAGTCCCTTCCAACAAGATTTCCTCTTCTTGTAAGGGACAGATTCTTGACAGTACAGTCCTTTGACCATGAAAAAGTTTGGATGCCTTTGGTTTCTACAAACCTAGTCTTCTTCCAATTCACTGCTTACCTAGTTTCAAAAGCAAGGTTCTCTATTGCAGACATTGTTGATTTCTGTATGTAACTGAAACCAAATCATGATCACCTAGTAAAGAAAAACAGAAAGTCTATGACGATGTCTCATTTGCTTTCAAAGCTATGTCTAAAGAAATAGTATTCTATTAATTTCTCTTGTGATTTCCTGGAAAAGTCTGTTGGCTATCTTCTCCAGGAATAACAATTCAGTTATTGCAGTAATGTTTGATTTCTTTTTGGCAAAAAAAAAAAAACAAACTTCCTAATGATACTTTTTCTGTAGTTTTTACCTTCCTAATAACATTAGGGACATCTCTGTCCTTATCAAAATCCAAGCCTGTAGTATCTCAAGTTCTCCCCTTTTATTTCACAGGTTCTGTGCAGCAGTATACAAATCACTTCAAATCTCTGTTAAAAATTTTCATAATTCTTTTTCTAATCACTTCAGGAGCCTGGCTACAGTGTTGGCATATTAATTTTTGCTTCATTTCAGGTGTCTAGTCTCTTATTTGTGGTGCTTCTTTATCTGTTACAGTAGCAGCTGCACTTGTCTATTTTTCCTAAGATCAAGTGTGGAAATAACACATCTCCCAAACTTCTTTTCTTATTCCTACTCTAAAGCTTTTCTAATGGGTCCCAGTGGCCTTACCCAGACATATCTCTCCTGAGGTATGAGGCTGAAGGAAGCATGTTCTTTCCATTAATACCTCTGTATAGTTGAATATCCCTGAACTGTCTTAGTTTACAGAATCACAGGATCACAGAATCACAGAATCACAGAATGGTAGGGTTTGGAAGGGACCACTGTGGGTTATCTAGTCCAACCCTCCTGCCGAAGCAGCGTCACCTACAGTAGGCTGTCTTGTCCAGGAGGGTCTTGAATATCTCCACAGAAGGAGACTCCACAACCTCCCTGGGCAGCCTGTTCCAGTGCTCCGTCACCCTCAGAGGGAAGAAGTTCTTCCTCATGTTCAGACGGAACTTCCTGTGCTTCACTTTGTGCCCATTGCCCCTTGTCCT
>Ga0065711_1009556_pt1 | contig 14271 bp, 9 predicted proteins | sample Hoacrofraction12_FD_59098 | JGI IMG/M metagenome (GOLD analysis project Ga0065711, IMG submission 59098) | Hoatzin crop microbial communities from Cojedes, Venezuela - Epithelial fraction 12 v2 (version 2) | ecosystem: Host-associated > Birds > Digestive system > Esophagus > Crop | place...
CCATACACAGATCATAGAATCATAGAATGGTTTGGGTTGGAAGGGACCTTAAAGATCATCTGGTTCCAACCCCCTGCCATAAGCAGGGACACCTTCCACCAGACCAGGTTACTCAGAGCTCAATCCAACCTGGCCTTGAACACTGCCAGGGAGGGGGCAGCCACAGCTTCTCTGGGCAACCTGAGCCAGGGCCTCACCACCCTCATGGGGAAGAATTTCTTCCTAATATCTAATCTAAATCTCACCTCGTTTAGTTCAGAGCTGCTCGCCCTTGTCCTATCACTACACATCCTTGTGAAAAGTCCCTCTCCAAGATGTCCTTGAGGTACGCTGCAAGCACAAACCGTTTGCCAATGCAGGGTTTTCCTGTAACACGATACAGTTCTGATGCGCGCGCGACGTACAGAACCGCACAACCATGCGCCCCGTGAGAGGGAGCACGCAGCAGAGCAACAGTCAAGCAGTGCTGCGGCAAAACAGGGCAGGGCTTCAAATGGCCAACATCAGCTCCTGAAAATGGCTGCTGCAGAAACTTGCTTTGCCTGTGCTAAATTAGTAAGGCAGGGTTTGCCAGAATCACAGAACCATTCAGGTTGGAAAAGACCTCCGAGATCATCAAGTCCAACTGTCACCCCAACACCACCATGCCTGTTAACCATGTCCTGAACTACCACATCTACACATTTTTTAAACACCTCCAGGGATGGGGACTCCACCACTTCCCTGGGCAGCCTGTTCCAATGCTTGACCGCTCTTCCAGTAAAGAAATTTTTCCTAATATCCAATCTAAACCTCCCCTGACGCAACTTGAGGCCATTACTCAGTCAAACAAAGTTTTTAGAGAAAAACAAAGTAGTGGAATGTCAGTTAAAGGAGATGCGATGACTGCAAGGGGATTTATACAAACAGCTTTTGTTACCCTGAACAGCAGGCTGGCTTGTCAATCTTTCTGAGCTGCAAATATTTCTGTGCATTGCAGATCATGATGGGGAGCCTCCCTTCTCATCAATACTGCTGTCTTCTGCTAGGGATTTCCAATACTTACCTATTTTTACAGAATGAGTCACTACAGCTATTTGGTCAGATTCACAGCACAGATCAAAGCTTTCTGCCCAGTAATCCCCGCATCAAAGACCTATCTTCAAGTCATATACCCATCTGTTTTAATGCAACTATTTTGTTTTTCATATACTATTAGCACTATCTAATAAAAATCATATCAACCAAAGCAGTGTAGAAACATAATTAAAGCCTCTGGCTACATATGGAAAATGTCGTTGAGTGAAATGTGATACTACATTCCATAACTGATTATTTTGCTAATCATCTTTTAATATGCTCCAATTTCTTTTTAGAGAAGTGACCAATTCTAAGGATGCCCAATGCAAGCCAATAATCAGAACGCAAGGGGATATAAATAATTCCAGAGCTCTGCACCAGCTCATTTTTCACAATATGGAGCATCTCCTACAAACTGCTCTGATGTCGGTGAATTCCACCCATGGCAGAGCGTTTATTTGACCAGCACAAAACCAGAAAGTTGAAAAAGCAGATAACGTTTTGATTGACTCCATTTTGTAGTTTTCATCCATATTTATACAGGAAAACAGATCAAAGATATGGTCACACAAAAAAATAAAATGCAAAAGAAGAAAAATAATTGACATGATTAAACCTAGAGAAGTTCAGGTTCAAACGCTGGTATTTGGGGAGTCAGACCAAATCAGCAGCCCAGCCCTAAAAGCTACGAATCCAGGAAAGATCTGCAGCCTCTGGGACTAATCTACATCAGCAAAAGACCACTGGACGAGAACGCAACCAAAGCTTCCAAAATACACGACAAACCTACCAATTAATGCACTTCTACGCCAGAAGTGATCCTTGCAATCTCTTCGTCTGACTTCCTACTTCAACGCAGGCTGCAGGATTTTCACTAAATAATTCCTGTTTAAATGAGAGCTGATTTAAAGATATCTCGGGGCGATGAGCTGACTGCAACTATTGATTGGTGTTCACTTACATATCAGTATTTCCAGTTCACATGTATTCCTTATTTTAAGACGAACTTGTAAAATTTCACTTTCCAGCTATGATATCTTAATGTACAACCAGGGGATCAGGCCCAGCCAGCACAGGTTCTTGAAAGGCAGGTCCTGCTTGACCAGCCTGATCTCCTTCCATGACCAGGTGACCTGCCTAGTGGATGAAGGAAAGGCTGTGGACGTCATCCACCTGGACTTTCGTAAGGCCTTTGACACTGTTCCCCACAGTGAACACAGTTGAACTTATTCAAGTAAACTCATGAGCAGGAACAGAAACTGTAAAAATCCACACTAATCCACCCTAAATATATAAATGCCAATCCCATATTTAAGCTTATACAATATTCTGTTGTATGGGATACACACTATAGTTTTAACAATATTTGGTATGCTGATTTCATTTTTTTCCAAGTTATCTCCCAAGCTCTTTGGCAAACAGCAGGTAGAAGATCATGCATGAGTTGTGGCTTCTCACTGTTAAAAGGTCCTGAGTATCTTCCTCACATGCAGGGGCAGTCATCGAGTCTGTCCTCGCTTGGCTCAGCCAAAAGAAGCATTTCTAAATCAGCAAAAACTGCTTCATAAGAAGCAGTAAAAGAAAGGTTCAGCAAAATAATTTCTCGAGTTTTAAATCCAACAGCCATGAATCTTTTTTTTGGGGTGGGGGGGGTGGTGGTGTGCAAGTAGGCAGATCATTTTGTTCAGCACTGGGACTATTTCAGGGTAAGGTGGGGGGTCTTTAAATACCTCACCCTGATAGGGCTTGTCATGTCCAAGTTGTTACCGTTCCTTGATCACGAACAAATGCAGTTCCAAAGAATCCTGCTCAATGACAGGTTTATGCAAGTCATGTTCAGAAGTTACCTTGTCTAGTGGCATTGATTTATTTTCTGATAAGAAGCTAATTATAAAGGCTTGAAATTTGCAATTGCTCAGTAGAAGGACAACAATACTTCCTTTAAACAAAGCCATGTACACTGCATTAATAAACACATTAATAACAATAATTCTTTCCCCATGTACAGACACCTTGTCTGCCTACTCAAGGTAAAATTCTTTTACTGTGAACCACAATCCCAGTCCAGAAATCGCTGCCTGCCCACCCACCCACTAAACAACTGTGCACCAAAAATATGCTTTAGTCCAGAGAGATCCAAGTAGGAAATTTTTTGTCTTTTTTTGGGGGGGAGGGAGGGGAGGTCAAACAAATTAATTCTGAGTCCCCACCACAGCAGCATTAAATAGACAAAGTAAGCTAAAAAGAGAAATTTGTCCCAGCACATTATTGCAGCAGAGAGATTGAGAGGGTGCTACGGGAGGGTCCCCAAACACCGCTGAGAAGTTTGACAGGTCAGAAATGAGGGACAGAAACAGAAGTAAATATTCCCCCTTGTTCCCACAGGCAAGTCTTCTCTACAGCTGTCTCAGTGCCTTGGTTCGCCACGCCACTGCAAAACCCTGGACCTGTGGATGACAAGTGTTGCTGTTGCTCTTCCCACCCCACATTTCCATCCTGATGGCCTGCTGTCCTTCACAGCCACTTCTTCCCTCCTTCCCCAACTTGTTTTTCATTCATGGCAGATTTTCAGCCCCAGTAACAGTGCAGCCACTGCCACATTTCTGTGTGCAGGAGGGAGCAGTGCAAAGGCAGGAGGGAACAGCTCGGGACATTCCTGCACCTGCTGTTTCAGCCCTACCTATTCACGTCGTAGCACCTTTGGTGCCTGCAAAAAGGAAGTTCTGCCACAGAACAAGCAACTTGTTCAAATGCGGGCTGCGCTCACGTGTTCTTTTGTACGTGTCAAAACTCTTCACTGCTTCATCCTCTGAGGATGCAATCAGAAAAGACATCTCATCCTTTCATGTCCTGCTCAAACGTGCTTAGAAGCTCCATGATGAATAGCACTGAAAACTGTAACAAAACTCGCATGTGACTAAACAAACAGACTAGAAAATTTTGCTAAGAGTCTATTACAACTTGTTGAAGTATTGAAGAAAAATTGAAGGAAGAAGCGTGCTCCTACACGTAGTAAAGGGAGTGCGAGGAGGGTGCACTGGAAGGGCACGCTGGGGATCACCATTCACTCATTGACAGCGCTGCCGGACAACGTCCGGTTTCTCTCGGATGGCAGGCTCCGTGACAGCAAATTCAGAGAACACTTCACATTTGCCTGGCTTTTATCAGCTGACACCCTCTTGGCCTGTATTGTACATCACCTTCTCAAGGGAAAAAGAAGAGCCAAGATAACTCTTGCCCTAGTCCCCCCCACTTTTTCAACACAGCTACTTGTCCACAAAACACACAGAGGTGTCCAACATCTAACGGGAGCTCTCCTTATCTCGCTGCCCTCTATAAACACAATGGCTAACCACATCCCTTACTGCCTAATACAGCTGTCATCATTTAAACGCTTTGTAGTCTGCAAACAGGCCAGTCCTACGGTGACAGACTGAATAACAGAAAGATTACAGGTTGTATAACTCCATTACTGTATGGAGGAATTTTGCAGTCAGTCAATATTTCTTCCCACGTTCGTGCAGGGAAAAATCCCAGCCCAAGATTTCATCGCTCTTCTTCTGCAGGGCAAACCATTAGTCAGCTCTCCATCACCTCGGGTGCCCGCGTTTATAGCTACGAGCTCTCTCAGGTCCAGCCTGCTTTGTCCGATATCATTTTCCCAAAGGTTTTAGAAACTTCTGCATCTGAAGAGGAGTTTTGGATGTGCCATGACAGCAAGTTTCAGGAAAGCACTTCAGGAATGGCTCTGCAGTTTCAGTGAATCAATGTGTTGCGAGCTTTAGTTACCTTATTGAAATAAAGTGCATCTTTACAATTAAATCCCCTGCTATTCTTTACAACAAGGAAGAATTGAGCCCTTCATCTGTTTACAATGCTTATCTAACCAATCAGATCAAGATTGGTTAAAGACTCACAGAAAACCTAATACAAACTACAGCATTTTGTGATTTTCCACCATTCATCTTAATTTAAACAGTTTGTTCTCAAACACTTCGGAGCTCTGGAAAAAAGAAACAGCTCTTCCAGAGAGCTGATACAGCCTAGTGGTAAATATAATAGATAAGGACTTTAAAGGCACGTGAATTTCTATCCCCAGCTTTATCAGAGGCTTGCTGTGTTCCCTGGAGAAATCACTCACCTTCTGAACTTCCCTGTCTTTTAAAGGGGAGTAAACAATGCTTTTCCCTTTCCAAGGGGATTTCTGAATGAAGGGTGCAGCACTTTAATCAGATTCAACTTTTTAAGTTGCCCACAGGGTATTAACGATGGCAGGTCTTCATGACTGTATCAGCCCTGCATTTGCATTGGACTCGTAAGCGTTTAAAACTCCTGCACTCCCAGCCAGGAATCTGAGTAAATGTTGAAGAGGAGATGAGCTGTATGAATGGCTTCACACAGAGCAAGTCTTAATGGCACTTGTAAGGACCATTTTTTAATGAGGCATTTCCATCCTGGTCCAATGCCCTTTCAACACCTCTTCTTATAGTTACAGGCTCTGGAAGTCCACAGTGTTCAGATATAAAAGGTCACAACTTTTGAGTTCCAGCCAGGAAAAGGCAGAATACGACCAAGTGAGCTCAGCCCACATCAGATGATAGCCCTCAGCTGTGCTGTGCAGAAGCGCTGCTGACTGACCGAGCGAAGAGCTCTGAACCTGTCCCTGCTATTAATTCAACTGAAGACAAGGTGCAAGTGACAGCAGGAGAAAATTCAAAACAGAGCATAAAATGGAAGGTATGGATGGGGCTGACTGTGCACTCCAGGCAGGGTGGGACAGACACAGCCGTAGCTTTTCCAGAGCTGTTGCCAGCTGGCCGCTGTGGGACACAGAGGGTGTGGGAGCTGGTCACACAGGCAGCGTGACACACGAGCATCTCCTGCTCTCGTCAGTGGAGAGAGACGCTTCCAGAGAGTGATCTAAAGCCCAAGCCAAGGTCAGGTGTTTCAGCATGGCACTGCAGAAGAGATGGCTCCTCTCCATGAATGACAGATGTCATCAAAGAAGACTTCTCTCCCGTGGCTGAAGTCAGTCTTTGTGATTACTGCTCCACTTTCTTCCAGAAAAAAAGGTGAACAGTATCAGAATGAATGAAGATTACATGTGATTCTGCTTTTACTCTGTAATTTAAGTGTGTGAGGATAGTGGTCAGGTACCAAGGTACTGCAGACTATGGTTGGATGTTCCTAATGTGGCTGCACGTGTTTAGTATGGTGACCGTCACGTAGTATCATTTTCAAGCAAGAAAGACAAGAAAGGGTTACAGCAGGGTCAGACAGAATAACTTCCTAATAAGAAAAAAATAATTTTGCCTTACAATGAAAACGGGCAGAAACCACCTAAGACTAATCCAGATCACAACTGAAGATAAGCCAGAGCTGCAGAATTCAGATTCACAACTTTAAACACTGCCACAAATTTCGGTTAATATACAATACTTTAGCTCAGACCAACATGACTAACCTGATGGCCTTCTACAATGGAAGGACTGCATGGGTGGATAAAGGAAGAGCAACTGATGTCATCTGTCTTGACTTCTGGAAGGCCTTTGACACGGTCCCTCACAATATCCTGGTCGCTAAATTGGAGAGGTATGGATTCGATGGATGGACTGTTTGGTGGATAAGGAATTGGCTGAATCCAGATGGCCACATTCAAAGAGTTGCAGTCAACGGCTCAATGACCAAATGGAGATCTGTAACAAGTGGTGTCCCTCATGGTGCATATTGGAACCGGTACTGTTGAGTATCATTATTAATGACATAGACAGTGGATTCAGTGCACCCTCAGCAAGTCTGCAGTGTTGCAGTTGATTCTCTTGAGGGAAGGGATGCCATCCAGAGGGACCTTGACAGGCTTGAGGAGTGGACTCATGCGAACTCCATGAAGTTCAACGATGCCAAGTGCAAGGTCCTGCACCTGGGTCAAGGCAATCCCCAATATCAAAAGACTGGGAGACGAATGAATTGAGAGCAGCCCTGCCGAGAAGGACTTGGGGATACTGATGGATCAAAAATTGGACATGAGCTGACAATGTGTGCTTGCAGCCCAAAAAGCCAATTGTACTCTGGGTTGCATAAAAAGAAGCATGGCCAGGAGGTCGAGGGAGGCGATTATTCCCCTCTGCTCTGCTCTCATGAGACCCCCCACCTGGATGGAGTACTGCGTCCAGCTCTGGAGCCCTCAGCACAGGACAGACCTGGAGCTGTTGGAACGGGGCCAGAGGAGGCCACAAAAATGATCCAAGGGCTGGAACCCCTCTGCTGTGAGGAAAGGCTGAGAGAGTTGGGCCTTTTCAGCCTGGAGAAGAGAAGTCTCCAGGGAGACCTTATAGCAGCTTTTCAATACTTAAAGGGGGCTTATAAGAAAGATGGAGAGCAACATTTTAGCAAGGCCTGTAGTGACAGGACAAGAGGCAAGGGTTTTAAACTGTAAGATTAGATTGCACATAAGGAGAAATTCTTTACAATGAGGGTGGTGAGACACTGAAACAGGTTGCCCAGAGAAGCTGTGGATGCCCCATTATCATAACTGTTCCAAGGTCTGGCTGGACAGAGCTTGGAGCAACCTGATCTAGTGGAAGGTGTCCCTGTCCCTGGCAGGGGGGGTGGAAAGAGATTAACTTTAAAGGTCCCTTCCAACCCAAACCATTCTGTGATTCTATGATACAGAGTTGGCAGCTGGCCTATGGATTCAGTCTCAGATCCTCAACCTTCAACGTAAAATTTGTGGGAAAGGCTTTTCCACCAAAATTACCACCTTCACAACAACAAAATTTACTTTAATTCTTCAGGCTGAAAATTGTACATTCCAGTCTGGAAACGGCAGCACTTCATGGCTATGCCTCAGGAACTTGTTCACTGTGTGACACATCTTCTATTTTATTTTATTTTATGTGCCCTAGAAATGGTTAGCTTTCACCACCCAGAGTACGAGGCCCTCCTCTCTTCCTGGAAATCCCTGCTTATAGCATAAACAGAAATCTATCCACAGAGGAGAACGAAAATACAAGTTCCCATAACTACAATCCCTATATAGTATTATAGTGTAATCTCCAAACAACCACTTGCTTGTTTTGTGGTTTGGCTTTGGGTTTTTTCTAACGCAGGTTAAAGAATTTCAGCAGAAAGCTACTACTTTTAATGCTGCAACAGCAGCAACTTCAATGGGTTTGGAAGTATCAACATAGCATTATCACTCTGGTCATTTAAAACTAGACAGAGTCAATGCGTCAAGGAGTGTACTGTTTGTAGCAATCACAGATTGGAAAATGAACTAATTAAGTGTCAGGTCTTATCCTCTGTCCAGGAGGAAATCACTCTTACGAAACCAAAAGTCTTCAATTTCTCACCAAGAACAAAATAAAGAAGACAATCTTGCTAAATCAAGGTAGTCACATCATTAAATGTCCAAAGAAAGTGATTTAGAGCAGCAAGAGACAGCTAACAACAAATAACTATGCAGGACTAAATGGAAAAGATCTGGAAGGGGAAACCAGACTTGGGGTACCATAAGCAGAGACAGAGGGAGAGCTACAAATCAAACGTGCCTCACAACCACTGCTACAATGCTGAGTTTTGGAAGACCCAGGATGCTGAATGGGAGATAAAGGACTACGCTGCCTGACTGCACGGATCGGCTGCTGTCCCAGCCACAAAGATCATAGAATCATGGAATGGTCTGGGTTGGAAGGGACCTCACAGATCATCCTGTTCCAACCCCGCTGCCATGAGCAGGGACACCTTCCACGAGACCAGGCTGCTCAGAGCTCCATCCAACCTGACCTTGAACACTGCCAGATCCACCGGCTCTGCCTGATGACACCACATCTACAACACCTAAGATCCCTCGCACTGAGTGATATGCAAGGGAGTACAAAATTCTGCAGCCAGCAGTCTTGTGAAAAAATATTATGATTTACAATGCCCTTGAGTAACTAAAGCTAAATAAACCGTCTCAATTGAGAGACGTTGCTTTTGATATAAAGCCCCCTCGCACGGGTTCAGCAAGACTCAGCAGAACTCACTGTTCAGTCGCTCACCAGCGCCAAAAGACAGGCACTGCACGAGCTCCTTGGCAATGGTCCTCCCCAGCGATCTCCCACGCACATCACTGCAGCACTAGGACCAACCCACCGATCTCCCAAGACCACAAGCCTGCAGAGATCCCTGCCCACACAGCAACTGCTCGAGTGATACACCTGAAATGTGGCTGCATGTGTCCACCACAGAGAGACGACACTGCATGGTGTCTAATTAAGATAATATTACCCCTTCCACAAACCCTGCCTAGATGAGCTGCCTGACTTAGGAACCGTATTAAGCTCTTCATCTAATCAATACAGAGAGAGGTGTATCCAAAGGATAACTATTTAGGTAGCCTTAGGTAACTAAACTCTCAATTTAGACTTCTTAATTAGGTAAATACAGTCATGTCAGTTCTATTTTGTCAATAAAGGCAGACAAACCTACCACTGGTGCCAGCTGACAGAGTTTCTCATTTAGCTGATGCAGTAACCATTTGTACATTTTACACTAACGAATACTATTTGCCGCACTAGGCAGCCCCAGTTCCAACAGTTGTTTCAGCAATTCTTTGATTTTTGGGGGCATAAATTATTAGAAAATATATACGTAGGAGCTGTAAGTAGGCAGAGTGGCTCACGGGGATCATCAAAAACAAGTGCAAAAAGGACCTAGCAAAAATATTTTGTTTGAAAACAGCAATGTAATTTTCTAAAAGATGGCACCGTTTTGGATCAGTTCTGAGCTTTCAGAAACTTGATGAACTGAGGCTATTAGTTCTCTGGTACTTTACATAATCCGCTTTGTGAACTTTTTTTAATATTTTGAAATCCACTTCTTCAAGGCTTTGGTGAGGTAGGAGTAGGAGGTTTAATTATTTGCTAGCAGTTTCATTTCTATGCGCAATAGGAAGGGAGCACGATGCTCCAATCCGTCCGTGAAAGGAAACCCCGCAGAGGTTAGCAGGAGCTCCAGAGCTGAAGCCAGCAGTCACCAAATCATTCAGTATGTTTCATGCTGACAGAGAAGTCTGTTAGGGGAGAAAGTGCCTGCGTACGTTATATTGAAGAAATCTCTTTATAATATCTTCTTTACTCTGCAAGAAACAAACTCATCTGGTTTCCTAAATGACTATAAGACAGTGTTTACAGGTGATCCTGAAGTCTTTCCTTCCTTTGCACAAAGACTATCAGCAGCTGTCCAAACAACACTCCAGTGCCACACTGGTCACCTTTAAGGGGAAAGACTTCCAATTCTCAGTCAAACCATCGCTTCTCAGCTGAGGTTGCCAATAAGAATGCTGCTGGATAATTTCAAGCTCCTTTTCCATCTCACGTACCCATACTAAAAAGCATCTAATACCACGAGTAATTTCAGTGAAAGCGATGGGCATAGCACACAGCAACGCAGCATTCAGTGCAAAGGAGGAGCAACTGGGAAACTCGAGGCTACAGTTTATTACACTGATCCTTTTCCATCAGACAACAATCTGGTATGTTCAATGTAAAGTAACTCAGCCGCTGAAGCTGCTACCTTTTTTCTTACAAATCGCTGAACCTTTTTCATTCATCAAATCATTTGTTCATGTCAATGGCCTCTTCTTACAGCGAGTCTCAAACATTAATTTCATGACAATTTTGAGAGGCACAGCCCCCTTTTCTGTCAGTTTTAAAAAATGAAAGAGCAAGTAATATACCTGAAATCAGTCACTAAGCTGGTAGCAAAATGCGTAGGAGAAATCCCTTCTCCTCAAACTTTTGCTTCTGGACTCTGATCACTATCAGGCTGAAGTCGCCACTAAAATATCTCCAGAGGTAACTGATCTACATTAAACAAGCAAAGATGACAATTTTACTCCTTTTACTGAGAGAGTTTTAAGACTTGAAAATTGTTTCTCAGCAGCAAAAGTCCATGTTCTTCACTGAGGAGTCAAAACTACTTTTTGCAGTTACGATTCACCAAAGAAAAAGGATGCTTGTAAGTGCTTGGCTGCCACCAAGATCTCTGCAGAGGTAAAAGGCTTTCATCCTTTCAAACCAGGGCAATTTGAAGAGATTACTTCACGTAAAAAAATGCAGAAAGTTGGCAGGCCCCAAAAGATGGGCAGACATCACACTCTCCTGGTATAATATGTCTTGGGAACATGCTCAATAAAACAATTAAGTTCTTTCTAGGTAAGCAAGATTTAGCTGGCTGTAATTCCAGGCTCAATTATAATGTTGGTTACAATACAGTTCTTATTAATGATAACTCTAATTGCGGTGTTCACTATCCTCTTCCAAACCCAGCTAGACAGCTTCGTGGAGACAAAGAATTTTGATTCAACCCTTTGCGTAGTTCAGTTTTCCTCTCAGATACACATGCACAGCTCCCACTGAAGTGGCACCGATATTTCTGAAAGCGGGACCAGAGAAATACCTTACTGCTGTGCGCACCTGGCACAAAGTGCTCTCACACAAAGCTAAGGTACATCCAGTCATGCAGACATTGAGGCTCATAGACAAATACACGACACTCTGCAAAGTTATTCTGAATTTATGTTAGTCTTTTTGAGAGTATGTCAGCACAGACAAATCTCTGGCTATTACAACATACGCTTAAGACTGGGTTGATTTTGAGCCAAGAAAAATAGGCTGATCTGTTCTTTTTGGCAAGAGTTATTTCAAAGGAATTGAATTATATTTGTATTGTATTAAATGTAAAATACTTATTTTAATCATGATAAATCAAGTATATTCTATAAATTATTGCCAATCTGCAGCTATGCAGTATGCTTTTGTTGTAAAAAGAAAAGGTAAACAAAAAACCAAAAGGCTTTCAACTTCACAGACACAACCACAACTCTCAACACTACATGACTGCCAAAGCTAAAGAAACAATATAAAGTAATTTTGGTAATATACGGGAAAAGAAGATGATATAAGTTTGTCCTCAGATCACTAGGAAAAGAACAATTAATCATTTGTTCTGCTTTAAATAAAGGCCTGCCTCCTAAAACGCACTGAATTTGTACAATTCAGCTGAAATAAATGGAGTAGTATTCATTTATTTCAACAGGGAATTTCACTTTAAGCATTAAAAAAAAAATCAGCTTCTCAGTATTGAAATATTGAAGTGGAGAGGGAGGTGGTGAGCTCTTCTCCCTGGGATCCAGTGATGGGATGCGTGGGAATGGCTCAAAGCTGCAGCGGGGGAGGTTCAAACTGGACATCAGGCAGCGTTTCTTTACCGAGAGGGTGGCCAGACACTGGCACAGGCTTCCTGGAGAAGTGGTCGATGCCCCAAGCCTGTCAGCGTTTAAGGGGCATTTGGACAATGCCCTTAATAACACGCTTTAACTTTTGGTCAGCCTGAAGTGGTCAGGCAGTTGGACTAGGTGATCATCACAGGTCCCTTCCAACCCAAATATTCTGTTTATTCTATTCTATTCTATTCAAAATACTAGATACATTCAAAATGTATTTAGTGCAATTGTGTGGCCAGTGCCCTGGCCTAAAAAGTCCATGGAAAATCTTCTCCAACAGAAGTCCAGTTTAGTAAGTAATTAATGACTTACTGTGGCTTTATAGTCTCACTCAAACAAGTCTGTTCCAGCACACTACAAATACTGACCATGATAGTTCCTTAAAAAGGCTGATTGTATTATTATCACAGATTTACAGGTGGTCAAGGAGAAAGATGAAGAGGTTAAGAATTCAGCTCTGCCACAAGCTACACGGGACAACACAAAAGAATGCCAGCCCCAAATGCCCTGGAGAAAAAAGCTGTCCTGGTGCTATTAAGAGCAGATTTGGGACCAGTATACACACAGCGTGTTTGAGGGCACACCATCACCCAGCGGGAGGGCCAGGAATGGGACTCAGCTGCCCGGAGCGCAGGTTTTACCCCACAGTCTCCAGACAGAGCACTCCAGCCTCAACAGAAGTTTTGTTTAGGGGCATTTCTAACTGAAAGTCACTTTTTGTATCACCTTCATGAGTCTCTGAAAATTCTGCACTGCTAATTCATGTTGCCAGTCAACAAGTATAAAACACTGGAAACAAAAATGTGGAAAATGCCTCAATTTGGCTGACATGCTCCAGGACTAAGGACACTGTAATTTGTTTACCTGCATTACCATCAGTACTACAATGTAACCTGAAGACCCAATCAAGATTAGAACACCATTACTTTAGGCGTGAGGAAGGAGGCAGTTCATATCCCAAATTGCTTGCAATCTATCTACACAAGGCAGACAAAGTACAACTATCATTTTGCAGATGGAAAACAGAAGGAGTGAGCAGATTGCCAAAGGCTTTCAGAAGCTTGCTCAATGAAATCTCTGACAAAAACATGACACAAACCATTGCTGCTGGAAATACATTTTGGTGCCAATGCACTACCTTATCTATTACCCCATTACTCTAATATTGTGTCAGGTAAATTTTGAGACACAACACAGATGCTGGATGATAAGAAAAAATTATTATGCTTGTTATATTTTTTACCAAAGATACAACATATGGAAATTTGACCAGAGTCTTCCATCATACACTAAGATAGGGACTTGGTTTCTTGTGATAGCTCACAGTCCTCCTATCCAATCTTCTGCAATGATCTGGAGCGTTTATTTGTGCACTTAACTCAGGCTGTGCAAAGCTGAAAAATTAGCAAGTGATTAACACTACCAAAGTTAGGCACTAAGGTGTCTTATGTCATCAGAAAGGGCGATTAGAAAGGGCTGAGTGGTGCGGTCGCCATGCCTGAGGGACAGGATGCCACCCAGAGGGACCTGGACAAGCTCGAGAAGTGGGCCCGTCAGAACCTCATGAGGTTCAACAAGCCCAAGCGCAAGGTCCTGCATCTGGGTCAGGCGAACCCATACCATCACCACAGGCTAGGGGATGAAGGGATTGAAGGCAGCCCTGCCGAGAAAAGCTTGGGGGTACTGGTGGACAAGAAACTCAACATGACCTGGCAATACGTGCTTGCAGCCCAGAAAGCCAACCGCACCCCGGGCTGCATCCCCAGCAGCGTGGGCAGCAGGGTGAGGGAGGGGATTCTGCCCCTCTGCTCTGCCCTGGTGAGACACCCCCGGAGTCACAGAATCACAGAATCACAGAATGGTAGGGGTTGGAAGGGACCTCTGTGGGTCATCTAGTCCAACCCTCCCGCCGAAGCAGGGTCACCTACAGCAGGCTGCACAGG